>Ga0310811_10008709_pt1 | contig 13051 bp, 10 predicted proteins | sample YCmetagenome_FD_207642 | JGI IMG/M metagenome (GOLD analysis project Ga0310811, IMG submission 207642) | Soil microbial communities from experimental microcosm in Duke University, North Carolina, United States - YC | ecosystem: Engineered > Artificial ecosystem > Soil microcosm > Unclassified ...
ATAATCCACCCTGCACCAGGTTCTGTCGCCGCCAGGTCCAACCATGCAATAGATCCACCGTCCGCCTTCCCTGAAGTCCATTGTTTTTGTCTCCGCCTTATAGGGTTTGGGCGCCCACCACTGGTCGAGTATATCGCTATTTGTCCATGCTTCCCATACCCGCTCCAGTGAGGCATCGAATGCTCTTACTACAGTAAGCTTTTTCTTTTCGAGGTCTTTTGAAAAGACAGTCTCATTCTTTGTCATGGTCATTTGCTTTTATGATTTTTAAAGATTTTATCCAGCTGGCTGAAACGATCTTCCCATTGCGAGGGGAATTGCTCCATCCACAGATCGACCTCTTTCATTTTCTGTGGGTTAAAATGATAATGGATTTCCCTGCCCGTTTGCTCCTGGTTGACCAGCTGACACTCGGCAAGGATCCTGATGTGTTTGGATATAGCCTGTCTGCTGCTGTCAAAATGCCCGGCAATGGCGTTAGGGGTCATGGCATGCAATGCCAGCAAACTTAGGACGGCCCTCCTGGTCGGGTCCGCAATAGCCTGAAATACGTCTCGTCTCATCAATATATTCGCAACTGATTAGTTGCAAATATATAAGCAACCGATCGATTGCGCAAATTTATTTTTCAGACGGCGCCTCCGGTCTACTTTCAATTGCATTTTATTGTTATACCGCAGTATAAAGGCTGTTCTTAAACCTTTTTGCCAGCAGGCCGGTAGCCTGGCTGAGATCGAGCTCTGCAACGATAATACCGGTTCTGCCATAGACCTCATGTTTTATGCAGGTCCCATCCGGGCCGATGATCGAACTGGCCGAATCAGGGAATCGCGAAGCATAGTTAGCGCTTGCAAAAAAGATGGTGTTTTCCATGGCCCTCATCATTATCGCCTTTTCATAATAGGGGTTACTCTTACTCCCCCATTCAGTAAGCAGCACACCTTCGGTATTGCTTCCGGTAAAATGTGGGTGGAAAACGATCTTAGCGTCATGCCGGGCCGCCCATCTGACAGATTCGGGGTAACGGAATCCCTCGTGGCAGATAGTGATCCCGAACTTTACACCTTTCACCTCAAAGATGCGGCGCGTCGTACCCGGGGTCCACATATGATCTTCTGTAGGGTCCAGCTGATTTTTAGTTTGATAACCAAGGACCTCTCCTGAGGCCGATATGACATGTGCCACATTCAGTATTCCTTCAGGCCGGGGCCAGTCCATGGGTATAATGATCGCTATCGAATTCTCTTTTGCAATGGCGCGTACTCTATCCAGCGCCGACTGCAATCTTTCAGCCGTGCGCTCTTCCGGCGCATATCCCATTCCGGGGTAACCGGGCAGATAGGATTCAGGAAAACAAATGATAGCCGCCTTTTCTTTTGCAGCATCTTTTACCATTTCCTCCAGCCAGTGCAAACCATCGCTGATCGATGCGGGGAAGGGAGGAGAAGCTAAAGCTATTTTCATAAAACTGTGAATTATATAAGTTTATTCCAGAAATATAAAACATTAATCGAATATATAGGTTGATCTTTACTTACTTTTTGATCTCCCGCAAAAAAATTTTTGTTGATCATGAAATTCATCCTTGCCTTTGCTGCCACAGCTTGCTTACAGGGAAGTATCTCCGCGTTCACGCAAATGAAAGATATCAAGGCTGGAACAGGTAACATATCGCCAGTATACACGGATATACATGGACGAATTGTAGGTGAAAATGGCAAACCGCTCCAGGGGGCGACTATAACTGTAAAGGAAACATCCGAAAGAACGGTCACAGACCACAAAGGAATATTTACAATCCAGGCTAACCCAGGTCAAACGCTGATCATTTCAAGCGCGGGTTATGATGACCAGGAGATCGTTGTTGGCTTTGACAGAAAGCTAACGATCGAAATGGAGTTGAATCTGGCCTCCTTGTTAAATACCGTAATTGTAAATAAGGGATATTATACCACAACTCAAAAGTTAAATACCGGCAATGTCAATACGATCAAGGCATCTGAAATAGAAGAACAACCCATCGGCAATCCCCTGGCGGCTATAGCGGGGCGAGCTCCTGGCGTAATTACTACACAATCCAATGGATTACCGGGCGCTGGTTTTTCTGTACTGATCCGGGGGCAGAATTCAATCCTGAATGGCAATGACCCCTTGTATCTGATCGATGGCGTTCCTTTTACAAATACCAGCATTTCTCTCGGAGTGATTTCGGCCAACGGTTCTCAAAGTCCGTTCAACAATATCAATCCTGAAGACGTTGAAAGTATAGAGATCCTTAAAGATGCTGATGCAACGGCGATATATGGTTCAAGAGGCGCTAATGGTGTGGTTCTGATCACTACGAAGAAAGGAAAGATCGGCAGGACCAAATTAGGGCTTAAAGTATATACCGGAGCCGGGAGGATCACCAGGATGATCGATCTGCAGAATACGCAGGAATATATTCAAATGCGGCGGGAAGCCTTTAAAAATGACAATATTACACCCGATATTTACAGTGCCCCTGACCTGGTCGCGTGGGATACCTCCCATTATACGGATTGGAAGAAATTGCTGATTGGCGGTTCTGCACAAATTACCGACGCGCAGGTTTCGATATCCGGAGGTAATGCTCAGACCCAATTTTTGCTGAGTTCCGGACTCCACAGGGAAACGACTGTGTTCCCCGGCGACCTTGCGGATAACAGGGGATCGGTTCATTTCAATCTTACCCATAATTCTACGGATACTAAATTCAAAGCGAGTCTTACAACCAGCTACAGCACTGACAAAAATGATCTGATAGGTCAGGATCTGACGGGTCTCACAAGGTTATCCCCAAATGCACCTGCCTTGTACGATTCAACCGGTAAGCTTAACTGGAGCGAGGGGGGAATCGCCTTTTCCAATCCCCTGGCTTATTTATTGCAAAAGTCTACTGCGATCGCAGATAATTTACTGAGCAACCTGGTACTACGCTACGAGTTACTGCCAGGGCTAAATTTGAAAGCAAACCTGGGGTACAACAGTATGCAGCTACAACAAACCTTTATCTACCCGGGGGCATCTCTGAACCCCGCCTTTAATTTTACAGGATTCGCGGAATATAGTAATAATAATTTCAAAAGCTGGATTATCGAGCCCCAGGCTGAATATCAAAATGCGTGGGGAAAAGGGAAACTGGAAGTTCTGATAGGAACCAGCTTCCAACAGGAAAAGACAAATGGCAGCATAACGTATGCCAGTAATTTCAGCAGTGATGCGCTGCTTGGATCACCTTCCGCGGCAGGGCAGGTCACCGTAAATAACAATAGCACTTTATATCATTACCAGGCCGTCTTCGGAAGGATAAATCTTAATTGGGCAGATAAGTATTTATTGAATCTAACTGGCAGAAGGGACGGGTCATCACGGTTTGGACCGAATAAACAATTTGCCAATTTCGGTGCTGTCGGCGCCGCCTGGATCTTTTCAAAGGAGCCGTTTGTTAAAAACAATCTTTCGCCGCTGACATATGGGAAGTTGAGGGGCAGCGTCGGTGTTGCAGGTAATGACCAGATCGGAGATTACCAATATCTTAATAGTTATAGTCCATACATATTTCCTTATCAGGGTCAAACCGGTATAGTGCCAACTCAATTATATAACCCGGATTACAGTTGGGAGACCAATCGCAAGGGCGAATTGGCGCTTGAGCTTGGATCCTTAAACGACAGAATTATTGTCATGGTCAGCTATTATCAAAATCGCAGTACAAACCAGCTCATCAATTTTACGTTGCCGATCCAGACCGGCTTTAACGGTGTTATTCGGAATTCCCCCGCACTGGTACAAAATACAGGTTGGGAGTACCAGGTGAATGCCGTCGTTATCAGAACAAAAGACTTTACCTGGGAAACGGCATTGAATTTGACGATCGCGCGGAATAAACTACGGAATTTCCCGGGTCTGGCATCTTCCGCATATGCCACCAGGTTTGAGATCGGCAAGCCTTTGAACATTGCAAAGCTGGTCCACAGAGTCGGAGTCGATCCGCAAACCGGGGTTTTTCAGTTCGCAGATAAAGACGGTAAAATTACATCAGCACCATCCTTTCCGAACGATTATACGGCCATAAAGGATCTAACGCCTGATCTATATGGAGGATTTAGCAGTCGCTTTCAGTATAAGGGGATCAGCTTAGGCCTGTTTCTCCAATTTGTAAAACAAGTGGGATTTAATTACGCATATAACAATCCCACCCCTGGCAGCATGACCAACCAGCCGATCGATGTCTTAAACCGATGGAGAAAACCCGGAGATCTCACAAACACACAAGCTTATACTACTACAGACCCCGGGGCCACCGCCTATTATTATAATTCTTCTTCAGATGGTGCGGTCAGCGATGCATCTTTTATACGACTGAGAAATACCTCTTTGTCCTACAGCTTTCCTGCAAAATGGTCCAACCGGGTCAAGGCTGAACTCATCAGATTGTACCTGCAGGGACAGAACCTCATGACATTCACCAAATATAAGGGCGGAGATCCTGAAACCAGGAACTCACTCAGCTTACCCCCGCTTAAAATATTTACTGGCGGTATTCAGGTCACATTTTAATAACCGAAGATGAGAGTCAATGCATATTTAGTTTGTTTTTGCCTGATACTTCCCGCCGCAGCGCCATTAGCCTCGTGCAAAAAGTTCATAGAAGTGGCTTCACCGATCAACCAGCTGAACGCAAACAATGTATTTACCGACGACAAAACCGCCACGGCAGCGGTAATCGGCATATACAGCGATATGGAGTTTTCCGCACCGATTAGTACATATCTTACGCTGCTCCAGGGTCTCAGCGCCGATGAGCTTACCTCTGCCTCCAGCGATAAAGAGTATTTGGACTTCGCCACTAATACTTATCTGCCGAACAATCGCTATATCGCTGCTACCTGGGCCATTTATTCGTTTGTCTTTGAAGCAAATTCCTGTATCCAGGGCATTCAAAATTCGACGGGCTTATCACCCGGGACAAAAAATCAATTGCTAGGAGAAGCACACTTTAGCCGCGCATTTTGCTATTTCTACCTGGTCAATCTTTTTGGTGATGTGCCGCTGGCTATCTCAACGGATTACCGGATCAACGACTCTTTACACAGGACGGCTCCCCCGCTGGTTTATCAGCAGATAATCACGGACCTCCTGATGGCACAATCCCTGTTAAGTACCGGATATCCAACCGTTCAACGGGTTCGACCAAACCGGTGGACAGCGACCTCCCTGCTTTCCAGGGCGTACCTCTATATCAATAAGTGGGCGGATGCTGAATTACAGGCATCTTCCATTATCAGCTCGGGTTTATATACATTGTCCGGTGTCGACTCTGTCTTTCTGAACACCAGTAATGAAACAATATGGCAATTGATGCCGGTAAGCCCTATTTATAATACGCAGGAGGCTGCATTTTTTGTTCCGGGATCGACTACTGAGATTCCTACTTATCCCCTGACCAGTGACCTTGTAAATGCTTTTGAGCCGGGCGACAACAGAACCCTGGCCTGGACCGGCTCCTCAGTCATCGGAGGACAGGTTTTTTACTATCCGGCCAAATATAAAATTGTAGGGAACAGCCCGCTAAATGAATACCATATCGTATTTCGTCTTGCCGAGCAATACCTGATAAGAGCCGAAGCCAGAATGCAGCAGGGTAATACCACAGGGGCTATTGAGGATCTGAATCTTATTCGTTCCAGAGCCCACCTGGCGCCACTATCGGATACCCTGTCCCGGGATCTTGTGGCCGTCGCCATTCAACAGGAAAGAAGAATTGAATTATTTGCAGAATTCGGGCACCGCTGGCTTGACTTAAAACGGACAAAGACCATTGATCCTGTCATCGGAGCATTAAAACCGGCTAGCTGGAAGTCTACAGATGCCCTCTGGCCCGTTCCACAGGACCAAAGAAGTGCTGATCCGTTTCTAACACAAAATGCCGGCTACTGATCCTGCCGGTCGATAGCCGGATCCAGGTCATAAATTATTATACTATTCGTATACAGGCTGATCAACCTGTTATTTGAAATGAAGAATTGGGATAGCTTACTACCATGGGATGCCGGCAAACATATACTCCCCCGATACCGCCCATTTTTAAGATCAATAATGTCCAGGATGGAATTGTCCGAAAAGAATTTATCGGTCTCATTGTCTGCTCTTAATGCCGACATATTATAAAGAAGTCCCTTTTCCACATAATTGGCCTTGTTAATGATATAGGCAGGAGTGATATTTGTATACGCCGAGGAGCCGCTGTTCTTAACCAATCCGGTTCTTATTTTAAATGAGCTTGTCGTATCTATTAATGAAAACCTGTTTGATAAATTAAGGGATGTGTCAAAAGACAAGATCTGATTCTTATAATAATAAACATAGTATAGTTTCCTCGTTTCAGAGTCGAAATGCAGCCGGCCATCTGAGACAATTCCGCCGTCACCATTAATTTCAGAAATACCAGTTTCCTTTTTTAATATTCCTGAGTTAAGGTCATAACGGACAAAGATCTGGTCGGTTAGTCCTGACTCAAGCTTTCGAAGTATAAAACGATCCCTGCCTATCATGACTTCCCGGGTAAATGGACCCGGGGGAAGGATCCGGATCTCGAAGATCGAAGAGTCCATAGCCGTTTTGATGATCGCGGGCTTGTTTTCTGCAAAAAGATAAATATAAGGGGAATCTATATTAATGGCGAGACTATTAAATTTTAGACTATCATAAAACCTGGAAAAATAAGGGATCTTAATTCTCCTTACCTCCTTTTCCCCGTTGCTGCCAACGGCAAGGATCTCGTCCTGTACAGGGGTGGTAATATAGATAGTGGACCGGGTCGCACCTACAATCCCGTACAAGGTATCCCGAAGATCGATCTCATGCATTTTTGAATAGGAGTTGAGCAAATAATGCCTTACAAAACCATTGTTACGCCTGTTAGGGATATCACCGAAACGATAAATGATCAGGATGATAAAAAAGGCCGACAGAATTGTTATGAGGAGATAAAGGTACTTTTTCATAAATGGGATAGCTTAACCGGTCGGTACCTGTTGTAACGACCGGCCATGCTATAGTTGATCATTGCTCATTACGGCTTCTTGATATAAATACTTGGATTACTGATCAGATAGGCACATTCCACATTATTAACACCAGGACAAAATGTATTTTTAACCTGGTCTGCCGTTAACCATACAATACCTGGAGTCCCCTTCTGAGGATGATCAACATTCCAATTCTGTACCTGATTGGCGGTCTGCGTAAACGCGGTTCCCACTGCGAACAATGCTGCAATTGCTACGATCGAAACTGGCTTTTTCATATTATTGTGTTTTTTGTTTGAATTCTATCCTGTATCAGTATGCCCGACAACGACAATCCGGTAAAGACCAGATTAAAGATAAAGTGCTGTTCCCAGGACATATTTGATAGTACCCCCCCGCAGGAACAGGGTAAGTACGAGCTGTATTTTAGCATTATAAACAGGTAACCTGTGAAAAGCAGCATTAGGAAAAAAGAAAGGTACAAGCCTGCAAATCTCGTCCGCCTGCTGATCAATAAAGCCGAGATCAATATCTCACCGAATGGAATGACCCAAACGATAAAACGGGAAATATTGGCTATAAAAGGAGACTGACCTAACTGGTATCTAAATTTATCAAAGTCCAGCAGCTTGCTCAGAGCGGCATAGATAAACAAAAAGACCAACAGGGCAGCAATGACCTCACCGATCACGTTCTTTTTCATAGTTACAGCTTTTTTAAATACCTATCCACAATAGCCTCGATCTCGTTGAGTTTAAACGGCTTGGATAGGAAGTCATTCATTCCGGCTTTCAGGCACCGCTGCCTGTCCTCTTCCATGGCGTCCGCAGTCAGGGCAATGATAGGCACATCACAAAATGGCCTGCCGGACAGGCGGATCTTTTTTGTAGCCGTATAACCATCCATCACCGGCATATTGATGTCCATAAAGATCATTGCAGGATCCGACTCCATCAGCAGGGCGATGGCCTCCTCCCCGTTACCTGCTTCAACTACCTCAAGCCCCATGTTCCCCAATACCTCCGAAATCAGTAACATATTCATCGGGTTATCTTCTGCAACCAATATTTTATTATTTTGAAAGGCTATCCTGGTCCCCGGCTTATTCAAAAACCGTTCTGCATTTAAATGCGATTTTTCAAATTGAGTGGATAATAAACTTACAAGATCCCCTATTTTTACCGGTTTGGACAGGAATTTATCGATACCTATAATTTCTGCTTTTTGCTGGAAGACTGTTCTTTCCAGGGATGAAAGCATGAGTATAAAAGGTTGATCCGCACCTTTCAACATTTCTTTGATCTTTCCAACCAGCGTAATGCCGTCCATCCCGGGCATCTGATTGTCCGTTATTATAAGATCAAAGGGCCGACTATCTTCAATGGCATTCCCAATGACTTCTAATGCATCCACGCCGCTAAAGCAGATCTCACAGGGAATTTGCATGTACTCAAAAATACCCTCCATCAATCTACAGTTGGTCAGATTGTCATCAATCACCAGTATATTCCGTAACAGTCCCCTTGGAAGAAATTCGTTGCGTGGATGTTCATTGACGATCTCCAGAGTAAGCCGAAGGGTAAATACACTTCCTTTTCCCAGAACGCTTTCTGCTTTCAGGGTTCCGTCCATCAATGCCACCAGACTTTTTGAAATGGTAAGTCCCAGACCGGATCCCCCAAATTTTCGCGTAGTCGAAGAGTCCGCCTGTGTAAAGCTCTCAAAAATCGCATCCATTTTCTCAGGAGCAATACCAATTCCCGTATCCCTAACCGATATTGCAATATCCATGCCCCTTTGCTCATTTTTTTCATAAGCAGCAGATTCCTGTACAACTGTGATGAAGATTTCCCCCTTACTGGTGAATTTTATCGCATTGCCTATAAGGTTTACAAGTATTTGCCTGATCCGGGCCTGGTCACCAAAAAATAAGGAAGGAAGCCGTGGATCGATGTCACAGATCATCTCAAGATCCTTTTCCTGGGCTTTGATCGATAAGATATCGATCGTTTCTTCAATTAATTCATTGAGTTTAAAAGCAGTATTGTCCAGGACGAGCTTACCGGCTTCCAGCTTGGAGAAATCGAGTATGTCATTGATGATCGTCAGCAGGTTGTATGCGGATTTGCTGACATTCTGAAGATATTGCCGCTGTGTTCTCTGAAGATCGGTCGTCAGTACAAGGTCGGTAAATCCGATGATGCCATTCATGGGAGTTCGTAATTCATGACTCATATTGGCCATAAATTCGCTTTTGGCAATACTCGCGGCTTCCGCATTATTCTTTTGCAGCTCCATCTGTATGCGATCGATCGCCGACCCCAATGTGCCGGAAAACGATTCGAGCACTGAGAATTCAGCCGTGGTCCACTCCCTCTCTTCTTTACAGTCCTGGATACATACAAAGCCCCAAAGCTTATCCGCCGGAAATACGGGAATAATGGTTGTCGATCTTACATTATTTCCTTCGAACCACTCTTTTGCGTATCGATCTTTCAGGTCGGATACAGCGCTGTAAAAAACCTTATTTTTCCGAAGCGTCCGTTCTATGTCAGCCATGAGATGAAAAGGAATCTTCTGAAATTCTTCTGCGTTGTATACCACTTCATTGGTAACGCTATTCCAGCAAGCCACCTCACTGCTATAAGTATTGTTTACAGGGTCATCCGTATAATTACGATAGGTCACTACTCTATCTACTCCCATTTGAAAACCCAGCAACCTGATGGCGTTCCCGATGGCAGTCTCAAGATGATTGTTACTGAGAAGCTCGTGTGTCGCCGAACCCACCGCCTGCAGAAGCCGGTCCTTTTTATTCAGGTCGGCCGTGATCTTAAGCAATTCCAATTCGCTCGTCCTGAGATTGTCGCGCATAGATATTAACGACTTGCCCAGTGTATCTTCATCGCTGAGAGGCTGAAAGGGCATACTGAAGTTCCTGATGCCAATTTCATGCGCAAAAGCTGCTGTTCCACTCAGCTTTGCAGAAAGATTGTTTACGGAGCGGACCATCTCTCCGATCTCATCATTGCCCCCTTTTCGTTCGATCTTCCGGGTAATCCCCTTCCCAAGGTCATTTACAATAAGCCTTAGCTTATTGATAGGACTAATGATCACCCTGGCCATATACACGGAAAGGAAACACCCGATCAGGATAATGGAAACAGCCTGTAGTATAATAGCTTTCCTTAATAACCTGGTTGAGCTCTCCAAATTGCTAAGGACCTGACGCCTTATTCCCTGTTCATAAAGAATGATGTTATTCAAAGAGTTTATTAATGCGGTCGTCCTCGGCAGAACGTCCTCTTCAATTGTGCGTTCGGCCTCCAGTTTGGTTACGGGATCATCATAATCTTTAAATTCTTTTAAAGTCCCCATTATGCTTCTTTCGATACCAAGAAGCTGTTCAAAGTCCGTATAGACCCTATTCAAACTGTCGACCCAGTTCTTATTTGTCCATTGTCCGGCAAAGCTGCTTGTCCTTATTTTTAATTCCCCGTAATCCGGATCATGAAGCCTTTTTAATGATCCTTTATCATCCTGGTTATATCGCAGGAACACCCAATTGGTAGTATACATTTTTGATTCAAGGATCATTTTCTTAAGGTCGTCCGTGGCCTGGAGGGAGGGATCGATTATATTGGAAAGTATTGCAGAAGACTTCTTGTTATTGTTTAAGGTAATGATAGTTATGACTCCGTTGATCACGAATAATAATACCAGCAAGGAGAAGCTCCAGTATATTCTCGCCTTAATGGTGATGCTTATTTTCATTTTATAATTATCCCCAATTCAAGGAGCTCGGAGGCAATACCCAAATTCCTTTGTTCGATATTACCTTTATTGATCTCTAATTTCAGACGTTCGTCCACAGTAACAAAATTTATACAGGAGCCTTTACGGGCAAGGCCACCCGATTCTGAAACGATCAGGATCGAAGCTCCTGCCGAGAGAGTAGCGATCCTTTTAAGGCTGCTGCTCTCCTCCTCACTGATAAAAAGGATCTGACAGTTATAGAAATTTGCCGAAGGAGACATCATCATCACAACTATCTTTTGATTCCCGACCTTCTTACTGGCGCTCAAAATTTTCAGATCACTATAGAGTGGGGATTCTCCGACTATCCCAATAATAAAATCACCTGATTTTTTATCAACTGGCCAGTCAATATATTTCGTAAACCGGTAGATAATGTTGGCATATATCTTATAGTCTGTGTCATGCTGCTCCCGCCCCCCGGTAAGTGACATCAATGACAGGCCTGTTATACAGAGTAGCTTAAGCACAAAATTGTCAATAAGAACGTTTTAAAATTATTCTCTATTCAGTGTCCAATTAGACGGGCGAAAGCGGCTGATATTTAGGTAGGACCGATAAAGGTAGTCTAATCCGCTCCGAATCCATTATATTCTTTCCTGATGGGTTTATATAATTTACTGTTTTTCGTGGAGAATCATGGCTTCTGGAGAGATCGGCAGGTGCTGGCGATCAACCTGAAATATGCCCAAAAGAACGAGAAGATCTTCAGAGGGTCCGAAGGCAGATTTGGCTCCGGCCAGGCAATAAATAAAAAACCCCTGTAGAAACAGGGGTCGTAACCAAAACTAACTGCTTATGAGAAAATTGACTGCTTATGAGAAAGTTTAATTATTTCCTTATTGCTGACACAAAGTTAAGCCCCCCACTGAAATAATACTGTTAATAATATCTTATGAAATCTGCGAAGCAAATTATTTAACGCTCCTTTAATCTAAGGCCTGGATTTTGGCTTTTTAGGCGGCTTTTTGGACGCTTGACCCGGCTTTTTTGACATTTTATTAAGAATTTCTCGAATTTCGCGCATGTTTAAAGCTTACAATATCCGTTCGGGGATCGTCTTTTCCCTGTTCATTGCCCTGTTTTCCGGCGTGCCTGTGCTGATCCATGAAGCCATAGGACAATTTACTTTAAACACTGTTTTGCTCTTTATCCGTATCCTGATCTGCTGGTTTATCCATCACTTTTTCCTGCTGCATCGATTCAGGACTACCTTTAAGGGCGCCAATGAGTTGAGAGCCTTTATCAGCATCCTCCTGGGCACGGCGATAAGTTTCTTTATCAATTATTACTTCAACTTCAAAGCGGATCCTATTCTTTACTGGAACCGTTCATCAGTAATGACCACTGACCAGGCCCTGCTGATCAATTTATTCAGATCGTCCGTGATCAGTGGATTTTGTTATTTTGTGGTGTATTACCTGTATGTAAATATGCAGTTGCAGAATTCCAGGCTGGAAAATGAATACCTTAAACAGGACCAGCTGAAGGCGCAGCTTTTCTCCCTTCAACAGCAGCTGAGCCCTCACTTTTTGTTCAATTCACTGAGCACGCTGAAAACCATTGCCCCGGACAAAGAAACCAAGACCTATGTGATGCAGCTGTCCAATGTTTACCGCTATCTCCTTACCTTCAATGACTCGCAGATAGTCAGTGTAAGAACGGAGCTGGCTTTTATGAATTCCTATCTTTATATTATAAAGGAACGTTTTGAGGATGCGCTGCAGGTTTCTGTCTCTATTGACGAGTCCTTCCTGGATCATTATATGCCTCCATTGACCCTCCAGATATTGGTTGAGAATGCGCTTAAGCATAATATCATCTCTATGGATCAGCCGCTTTACCTTCATATCTATTCCCATGAGGCGGGTATATTGACGGTAGCCAACAGCTTCCAACCCAAATTATCGACAGAAGAAAGCAATGGAAAAGGTCTGCAAAACATAAAAGACCGGTATGAGCTGCTGGCTGGGAGGAAAATAGAGATCTGCCCGAATAAGGATCTTTTTATCGTCAACTTACCATTACTTGAGCCATGAACGTATTGATCATAGAGGATGAGATCAAAACAGCGAAGGAGCTGAGACGGCTGATCGAAGGTCTGGATGACACGATCAGGGTCCTGGACATAGTATCATCAGTAAGATCGGCTGTCAAGTGGCTGAATGATCACCCGTCGCCGG
>Ga0310811_10008710_pt1 | contig 13050 bp, 12 predicted proteins | sample YCmetagenome_FD_207642 | JGI IMG/M metagenome (GOLD analysis project Ga0310811, IMG submission 207642) | Soil microbial communities from experimental microcosm in Duke University, North Carolina, United States - YC | ecosystem: Engineered > Artificial ecosystem > Soil microcosm > Unclassified ...
CTTCGAACTGGTCGTCAATCTGGAAATAAACCTGCAGAAGGAAGGCTTTGTGAAACGGCCCTATGTAGCGGTCTGGGTCGAGGACGAAAACCATGCTCCCGTTCGCTGTCTCACCGTCTGGCATGGCAGCGACAAATATCTGCCGGAACTGAGGTCCTGGTACCTGAAATACAGGAGCCTGTATACTACCGATAAGAACTTCAACACCTCCGCCACCAGTGCGACAAGACCTGCGGGAAAATATACCGTGAAATGGGATGGGAAAGATGATCAGGGGAATTTTGTAAAACCCGGTAAATACACCGTAAAGATAGAGGCAGCGAGAGAACATGGCACGTATCAATTGATGAGGCAGGAAATAGTTTGGAATGAAAGCCCGAAACGCATCGATCTTACAGGTAACATTGAAATAGCATCAGCATCTCTTGATTACAGGAAAAAGACGAATGATAAATAATCAACCGGTTTATCGCAGCGCAGCCAGATTAAGCCGGTGGCTGCATATTTACCTGTCGATGATCAGTTTCACCATCGTTTTCTTTTTTGCAGTGACGGGTCTGACCCTGAATCATGCCGGTAAATTCAGCGCCCAGGTACATACCATCGCGGGAAAGGGAAGGCTCGATGCAAAGTGGGTGCAGGCTCCGGATACATTACGAATTGACAGGCTGGCTGTAGTGGAATACCTGAGGCGGGTTGAGAACATAAGAGCCGGGGTCAGCGATTTCAGGATCGACGACACCCAGATCGGGGTTTCGTTCAGGGGACCCGGCTATGCCGCCGACGTATTCGTCTCCCGCGCCACGGGAGAATATGAAATAACGAAGACCAGCGCGGGTTTTGTAGGATTGATCAATGACCTGCACAAAGGGCGTGACACGGGGACGGCCTGGTCTTTATTCATCGATGTGTCCGCGGTATTTCTTACACTGGTCTCGCTGACGGGACTGCTGCTCATGGTCTTCCTGAAAAAAAAGCGTGTCGCAGGACTACTGGTGGCCTTACTGGGAACTTTGCTCGTTTGGCTGGCTTATTTCATCTGGATAAAATAATCGTTTAAACCAAATAATATGAAAAAGATATTCATTGTTTTTATATCGGTCGCAATGAGTTTTTCGACGGTGGTTGCCAGGGCACAGGAAACCCAGCCGACGACAGCAAAAGCAGCTGTTCAGCTTAGCGAAAGCCAGTGGAAGGCGCTCGAAGGAGTATTCCAGCTGAGCGGCAACAAAGAAATGAATGTTCGTTTTACTGCAAGGGAGGGAATATTGCTGGCGAAACTATTGTGGAATAATAATGAGGTTCATTTTCTGCCGGAATCCGATCTGAACTTTACCAGTAAGGAGGCGGAGGAGGAAGGCCCCTTGCACATTATTTTTACCCGGGACTCCTCAGGACAGGTCAACCAGGTCAGGCTGGCCAACAATAACCAGGTCCTGAACAGGGTAAAGGACTTCAAACAGGTGGAAAAAAAGGAAATGGAGCATACTCCCGACCAGCTAAAACCATTCGAAGGCCTTTACCGGCTGCAAACTGATAATAGCCGGCTGCTCCAACTGTACGAAAAGGCCAATTATCTCGTGCTGAAACAATATTGGGATGGCAACGAGGTAGTCATGTTCGTACCCGAATCCGAATTGGTATTTTACAGCAAGATCGCTCCGATGTTCTCGCTTGAATTTACAAAAGAAAAAGACGGGACCATCTCCCGTTTCCTGGCATTCAAACGCGACATGTGGGAAAGAGTCGGTAAACCTGCGCCGACGGTAGCCCAGTTGAAGGCCTGTGAAGGAAAGTATCAGTCGAAGGACGACGCTGACAACCTGATCAGGATCACCGTGAAGGAGAATAACCTGGTGGTCAAACAGCTTTGGGATGGGAAAGAAATCATCGTTTCGCCAAAGACAGATACCTATTTTTATAATGAGGCCCAATCGTACCCGGTGATGGTGATAAAAGACAAAGATGGGATCGTTAAGCAGGTAACCCTGCTTGGGACGAATGTCTTTAATAAGGTGGCGGAATAGATTCCGGAATTAATATCCTTTATTTATTGCAACATAATAGATGTTCACCTGTCTAATCCGGTAAGTGAGGCTTAATAACGAAAAGAAACCGGCAGAAGCGGACCTGGTCAATAGCATATTGCAGGGTAATACGGCCGCTTTTGGGGCCATTATTAAGAATACAGAGGGACTGGTTACGCAGATCGTCGTCAGGATGATCAGTAACCCGGAGGACAGGAAGGATATCATACAGGAGGTCTATTTTAAGGCCTACCGCAGTCTGCCTGATTTTTCCTTTCGTTCAAAGCTTTCAACATGGATAGGCCATATTGCCTATAATACCTGTGTAAATTGTCTTGAAAAAAAGAAGCTGGTGTTGAGAGAGGACCTCGAAGAGGGCCTTGCCGGGGATGAACCGGAGGAAGGGCTTTTCAGGAAGGCGCTTTCGGTGATCCTGTCCGCTGAGATCGGGAAGCTGACGCCTTTGTACAGAACGATGATCGTTCTTTATCACCAGGAGGAAATGAGCTATGCGGACATGGCCCAGGTAATGGACCTGCCCGAAGGGACAGTAAAGAGCTATTTGTTCAGGGCAAGGCAAATGTTGAAAACGCGTATCCTGGCACAATATAAAAAAGAGGAATTATGAGTACCAGCCACATTTCGGAGATGGAGATACAACAGTATGTTTTGGATAAAACAATTTGCGGGGCCGGGGTTGTGGAGCATTTATCAGCATGTGACGCCTGCAGGATGAAGGCAGAGAATTATTTGCTCTTGTTTTCTGCTCTTAGGGAAGCTGACAGGCCAGTAGCTGAATTCGATGTTGCAGGGACAGTGCTGGCGGCCTTGCCTGAATGGCCTGTTTTGTCCCGGCAGAAAGGATCTATTGCATTGAGCGACCGTTTTGTTTATGTCATCGCTTTCGCAGCCTTTGGCTTTTTGGGCGTAATGGTCTGGCTGTTCCGGCGGGACCTTTTCGGGGCGCTCGATAGTTTGACAACGGTGGCTGTGCTGGTTTTGCTGATCCCGGTGATCGGGGTTCTATTCTGGCAGTGTTATGATTGGTATAAGAAATATAAGAATATTATGAAAAAAATAGCTTTTACTACAATGGTCCTGATAGGGTTTCTATCAGCAAAGGCGGGGGATAATGATCCGGGAAGGGACATAGAGATCAAATGGGAATCTTTTCATCTTTTTTCCATGTTGCTGACCTTTTCCTTTTTCGCGGTGGCGATCCTTTATTTTATAAAAATGCTCCTGGATGATCGCATTAAGAACAAGCTGATCGAAAAAGGCGCTCCTGACGGCCTGATCACGCAATTGTTGCAGCCGTCCGTAAAAGATACAAAGACCGTGATCGTGAAATGGGTCTGTATCCTTGGCAGCGGGGGGCTTGGGTTGCTGCTTGCTGAGCATTTTCAGCCTTTGGGGATCCACTCATTAGCCATTATGTCGCTGAGCATAGCGGCCGGTTTTTTGGCTTATTTTTTCTTTATACGGAATACGGAAAAAAATAGATAATTATGTTACACTTGTTCAGAACGATACTTATTATTTGCGTCTTTTCGACCGGCTTGTCGGCACAGCCTGTAGACTGTTTTCAGAAGATTGCACCGGATGCGTTAAGAAGTGATTTTTTACTGCTCAGGGATAGTTTGCAGCAGAGACATCCATCTTTATACCGGTTTAACAGCAAAGCAACGATAGACCATATTTTCGACAGTTGTCAGGCCGCTACCAGGGACAGTATGACAGTGGGTGAATTCTATTTGCTGACGAGTTTTGTCATCGCCTCGATCGGGGACGGACATGCCAACTGCAGGCTGTCTGGTCAGATGATGAATAATTTTGTGAGCAATGTGAAGGTTTTTCCGGCGATGGTGCTGTTTATTCATGAGAGGGCATATGTGTATTGCTGTAAACAAAATGACGCACTGGCCGGAACAGAATTATTGTCGATCAATGGCCGATCGATGAATGAGATCATACGGCGGCTTTATCGCTACATACCGACTGATGGTAATATACAATCAAGGAGGAACTGGGAAATGCCGGAATTCTTCCACTTCCTGTATGCAATGGTTTATGGGGTGCGAGGCAGCTATGTTGTTACCTGTAAGACTCGGGACGGAGAGGTTCGGACGGCGACCTTGCAGGCGGATTATCTGCACGATTTTATTTGCGCCAGTCCTTTTCCCCGGCCATCCAGATACCTTCAGCTAAGCTATACGTCCGACAATATCGCGATCCTGACGATCAGGACCTTTTTTGACGGGTTCCTGCAGCAGACCGGGGAGAGTTTCATTTCTTTTTTGGACTCGGCTTTTAATGATATTAAAGCTAAGAAGGTAAAGAAGCTTATTATTGACGGCCGGCGCAACCAGGGCGGGAATGATCGCAATGGCGATATTCTTTATTCCTACCTGACTCAAAAACCATTTATGTATTATGCAACGCGGGAAATGGTGAGCGGAAAGGTTCCGGAAAGCCAGGATCATGAATTAAGCCTGCATTTACCCAGAGCAAACAGTTATAGCGGAAAGGTTTATTTTCTGATGGATGGGCGAAGCTTTTCGGCGACTGCTGAATTTTCGGCGATTGCCCGATCCAACAAGCGGGGGCCGTTTGTCGGAGAGGAAACGGGCGGTACCTATTGCGGCAATACTTCGGGTGGAGAGATCACGCTGAGACTACCCAATACACAGATCAATTGCAGGATCCCGCTCGTCAGATATACGATGGCAGTGAAAGAGAATACGTATATGGACAGAGGAGTAATGCCGGATTACGACATCTATCCGACGGTGAGCGATCTGATCGGGCATAAGGATGGGGAGATGGATTATACGCTGCGGCTTGTAGAAAAGGATTAGCCCTAAGCCAGACCTTCGAAGCCGCGGCGCCAGCCATCCTACATATGAAACACATTGAACTTATGACCATCAGGATCAGCAAACACGAAACCGTAATATCCTTCTCCAAACTCTTCCGGCCTGGAAACGATTGTTCCACCGGCTTGCTGCACCTCTTTTTCCCAGCTATTAACCTCTTCCTTAGTATCAGCAGAAAGGGTAAATATGATCTCATTCCCGGCCTTTGTCTCAATAATTTGTCCCTTCATGGCGGGTTTAAGTATATCCTTCAAAAAGAAATGAATGATAAAGTTCTCTTCGCCGAAGAAGAAGCTGGTCAGCTGGGCCGATTGTCCGTTTTGTTTAAATCCGAGTTGCTTATAGAATTTAGTGGTTCGCTCTAAATCCCGAACACTGAAATTGGCCCAAATCTTTTTTGTTTTCATAAACTAACGTTTTATGGTTAATAAAGGTAACCCATAAGCTTATTAATGAGCGGGCTGTTTGTGAAATTTATAGGGGCTGTTTCTGCCATTTCTATACCATTATTTTTTTAGGCGATATCTCTTTTTCTTTATTTTTATCTTCCTTCTTTTACCATGTCTCTCAGCACTTCAAAGTTTTAGGAATCCCATAATGAGTGTGGGGCATTCATTTTTTTTACTGCGATAAAACTTTATTTATGGCACGGGAGAAAACTGTGAGGCGAAACTATGAAAGAGGGCTTTTTTCCAAGAAAAAATTGCAAGGAATATGGTCATTTTTGAACCTTTACGTACAGTTTGAGAACCCCGAAACAAATCATATATTTGTAGAGCAAAAGAAATAATTGTTGTAAAGAATTTACTTTCGGCAACCAAATTTTCTTTAGAGAAGATAGCCTCTATCGCGGGTGTATCTGTTGCTTTCGTAAAAGAAATAAAAAAAGAAAAGAAGTAAATTCAGAGATATACAATTTTAATACAAGGGGTGCCAGTGGGAATGCCCTTTTTCATTTAGCCCAATACTCTTTCATCAAAACCCCAACCCATTCCGGTTGTACAACATTCCCTTTTGGCTGAAATTCTCTAAAAACCGGCTTGATATCCAGAACAGGTGTACCGTCGACAGCATCCAGCATCTTCACCCATAAAGAACGTCCTTTGTGTTCGATCAGCTCTACCGTGCAAAGCCCGAGCCTGTTGGGTCTATCCTTGGTACGCTGCGCAAAGAGACCCATCTAACTCAGTTTCCAATCCGGTCTTACAAAATGACAGGTATATCCATAGGGATGTTTCTGTAAATAATCCTGGTGCTCTTCCTCCGCATTCCAAAAGTCGCCGGCAGGCACCACTTCCGTCACGATCGGACCAGGCCAGACCTTCGAAGCCGTCATCTCGGCGATGAGCTGTTTCGCGGTCTCTTTTTGTTCTTCGGAAAGGTAAAATATAGCCGAACGATAAGACATCCCGACATCATTCCCCTGTCTGTTGCGAGTGGTCGGGTCATGGATCTGAAAGAAAAATTCCAGGAGCTTACGATACGATAGCTTCGAAGGATCGAATACGACCTCGATGCCTTCGGCGTGTGTACCGTGATTCCGGTACGTCGCGTTCTTTACATCGCCGCCGGTATAGCCAACGACCGTTGAGACCACACCAGGGAGAGCGCGGATCAGTTCTTCTACGCCCCAGAAACAACCTCCTGCCAGGATAGCCTTTTCGTTTTCCATGTCTTTTTCTTTTTTGTAAATTTAGGAGTAAATAGCTAGACGATCGCTCTTGCTACGAACAAACCGTTGTAGTATTTACGGTAAGCATATCCCAGAAGGAGGTTGGGGGCCATTAAGAATACCCCCATCAGCCAGCCGGATGGGACTAAGAGGGTATGAAACAGTAAGACGTTGAGACTGATCGGGAAAAGCACTACCGCGAAGAACGGCGCATAAAGGTTTGTCAGTAATGACAGACCTCCGGCGATCTGGATGACCTTTTGGATCGGATAAAAATAACCCGTCCCTTTCAGACCCGCGATGAATGCTCCTGCCCTGCCGGTGTGAAGCGGCTGATAAGGAATAAAATGCAGGAAGTAATCGAGCCCAAAGACCAGGTAAAGAAATCCGAGCAGAAGTCTTGAGATCAGCGCCGTAGTTCTCATGATAGTGCGCCGGGTTAATTGATCTTGAAGACTACACCCACCTGTACATCGGTGATATCGTGACCGGCTTCTGCGTTGAAGCCAAATGTCGGAGTCACAAAATAGGATGCTCCAACAAAGATCCCGGGCACAGCAATGACGGAGTTGTGTGTGTAGTCGGGATTGTCATAATGATAGTGATGAAATCCCAGGCCCGCGGAAACACCGCCATAGGTATCAAGACCGGGTACCTGCCAGCCATAATGCCATGCTGCTCTGCCTGCGACGACAATCGTATTGGATTTGTAGTTATCATAGCCATGATAACCGCCGTTGGAAAAAGAGCCACCGATTTCTCCGCCCAGGGTAATTACGCCCGGTCCTGCCTGCCACAGGCCAAATTCGAGGGCGGCCTTCAAGCCAAACGGGGAATTGTAATAGTCTCCCTGATAACCGCTTCCTACCCCTATGCCGGCATTGAAGATCACGCTTCCTACCTGTACAGGTGTAGTTGGACCATTGGGGGTCGGACGGTGCTGTGCGGAAGCCGAAGAAATAACGGCGATACATAAAACAGTGAAGATTGTCTTAAAGCTCATTGGTTTATTCATTTACTATTGGTTATAGCCGCAAATATAATAACTTACATGGATTATAAAACTGAATATCATGGAAAATAACACCCTTCATTATGCTTCAACGCATCATCCGCAGGCAGCCGGCAAATGTCCTTTCATCGCCGGCCAGCTGAAACAGAGCGCGGGCAGCGGCACGAGGAACCGCGACTGGTGGCCCAATCAGTTAAATATAAACATCCTGCGGCAGAACTCTTCTTTGTCGGATCCTATGGACAAGGATTTCAATTATGCCGAAGAATTCAAAAAGCTCGATCTGAAGGAAGTAAAAAAAGATATTAACCATGTGCTGACCACCTCACAGCCCTGGTGGCCGGCCGACTATGGGCACTATGGGCCATTTATGATCCGGATGGCCTGGCACAGCGCCGGGACCTACCGCATCTCGGATGGCCGGGGGGGCGCAGGCATGGGCATGCAACGTTTTGCCCCTCTTAACAGCTGGCCGGACAATGCCAATCTCGACAAGGCAAGGCGGCTGCTCTGGCCGGTAAAAAGCAAATACGGCCGTAAGCTGTCCTGGGCCGATCTGTACATCCTGGCTGGCAACTGTGCCCTCGAGTCGATGGGATTCAAAACCTTCGGATTCGGTGGCGGCCGGAAGGACGTTTGGGAACCCGCAGAAGACGTGTATTGGGGTGCCGAAACAGAATGGCTGGGTAACAAACGCTATGAAGGCAGCCGCGAACTGGAAAACCCGCTTGGCGCCGTGCAAATGGGACTGATCTATGTAAACCCCGAAGGCCCGGATGGGAATCCCGATCCGCTGGCGGCAGCCCGGGATATCCGGGAGACGTTTGGTCGGATGGCAATGAACGACGAAGAGACCGTCGCGCTCATCGCCGGCGGACACAGCTTTGGCAAGACACACGGGGCTGCAGAGGCGGGTAAATATGTTGGCAAAGAGCCGGCAGCCGCGACTATCGAAGAACAGGGGCTTGGCTGGAACAATACCTGGGGCGCCGGCAATGGAGGCCATACCATCACCAGCGGTCTCGAAGGGGCATGGACCACCACGCCAACAAAATGGAGCAATAATTTCTTTGAGAACCTATTCGGATTTGAATGGGAGCTGACCAAAAGTCCAGCCGGCGCCTTTCAATGGAAGCCCAGGGATGGCGCGGGCGCCGGTAGCGTGCCCGACGCACATGACCCGGAAAAAAGACACGCGCCGACCATGCTGACCACTGACCTGTCCCTGAAGGTAGACCCCGCATATGAGGCCATCTCCCGGCGTTTTCACGAAAACCCAGATCAGTTTGCCGACGCGTTCGCGCGTGCCTGGTTCAAGCTCACCCACCGCGATATGGGACCGCGTGTCCGTTACCTCGGTTCCGAGGTGCCTGATGAAGTACTGATCTGGCAGGATCCCGTCCCGGCAGTTACGCATCCGTTGATCGGAGAGCAGGACATCGCTGCACTAAAAGACCAATTGCTTAATGCAGGCATACCCATCTCTCAATTGATCTCAACAGCCTGGGCCTCGGCCTCTACCTTCCGCGGCTCTGACAAACGCGGTGGTGCGAATGGCGCTCGTATCAGCCTGGCGCCACAAAAGGACTGGGAAGTCAACAATCCGGCACAGCTGTCAAAAGTGCTGGACACTCTGGCAGGTATCCAAAAGACCTTCAACGATAAACAATCAGACGGAAAGGCCGTTTCGCTGGCCGACCTCATTGTTCTGGGCGGATGTGCCGCCGTAGAAGCAGCGGCAAAAAATGCCGGCTATACGATCAGTGTAGCATTCACCCCCGGCCGCAGCGATGCATCACAGGAGCAGACGGATGTGCAATCATTCGACGCTCTCGAACCAGTTGCAGACGGCTTCCGCAACTATTCACAGTCTCACTATGCCGGAAAAGCGGAATCCTTCCTGATCGATAAGGCACAGCTGCTTACGCTGACAGCACCCGAAATGACAGTTCTTGTGGGCGGCATGCGGGTACTGAATGCCAACTTCGATCACTCGCAGCTTGGCGTGCTGACCCATACTCCTGAATCACTGACCAATGACTTCTTCGTGAACCTGCTGGATATGGGCACAAAATGGACGGCCACCTCCGATGCAGGAGACCTCTTCGAAGGGCGTGACCGTGCCAGCGGCGCGATCAGGTGGACAGGTACGCGGACAGACCTTGTTTTTGGGTCCAACAGCGAGCTGCGTGCAGTGGCTGAGGTCTATGCCTGCGATGACGCTAAAGAGAAGTTCGTAAAGGATTTCGTAGCGGCCTGGGTAAAGGTGATGAACCTTGACCGGTTTGATATAGCGAAATAATAGGATCTCAATACTTCTAAAAGGCGGGCAATTTGGGCCCGCCTTTTTTATTTTTGCTTCCCCCACCTGTAACATTTGACACTGCCCGTCCGTAGTACACCTAAAACAATTCACTATGCGACAACTAAAAGCCATCCTGGCCTCAGCTCTTGTCTCTCTGGGCCTTGCAGGCTATGCTCAAACGAGTCCTGTTGATCTTGCGCCCTTCCACAAGATCATCATAAGCCCATATATCCAGGCCACCTTTGTCCAGGGGGATAAAGAAAGCGTCACTATAAATGGGATCATCACAGACAGCAGCAAATTGCATGTCGAAGTACAGCACGGCACATTGCGGGTCTACCTGGACGGAGCCAAAGATATCCCGCATAATCATGATTATAGAGACGACAATCAGCATAGCCATCCCAGCTATCCCAACCACGCGGTAATCGCAACGATCACCTACAAAAAGCTGGATGCGCTTTCCCTGCGTGGAGAGGAAACCTATCTCTGCGAAAGCCCCCTCTCGGCCAATCAGTTTCACCTCCGTGTGTACGGCGAATCAAGAGTGATCTTTACCGAAGTGCATTTTAGAAAAATGCATACCACGATCTATGGTGAAAGTTCACTGGATATCAAATCAGGCATTGTGAACAAACAATACTACACCTGCTACGGCGAAGGGAAGATCAACACCACTGCCATTAGCGGGCGCGAAAGCAGGCTCACCGCTTACGGAGAAGCCGAATTCCGGCTGAACGTTTCTGACCGGATCAAGATAACCTCTATTGGCCAGGCGAAGCTCCGCTATATGGGAAATCCCGATATTGTGAAGGGGATTCATATCGGAGGAGTAGATCTGCAAAAGCTGGATTGACCAGCAATATAAAAGCGAGGCTGGCTACGCGCAGCTATTCCGCCCGCAAACTCTCCACCGGATTCATCAACGCCGCTTTCACCGCCTGAAAACTAACGGTAACGATGGCAATGCCGATGGCTCCGACCGCCGACCCAACGAACACCCCTGCCCCCAGGTGGATGCGGTAGTAATAGCCGTCCAGCCAATGCCGCAAAAAGAAAAAAGCCACAACGGAAGCGATCACACAGCTGATCCCCACCAGGACGATAAAATCCTTCGTGATGAGCACAAGGACCTGCGATATGGAGGCGCCGAGCACCTTTCTGATGCCGATCTCCCTGGTACGCTGTTCGGCAACGCAGGCGATCAGCCCAAAGAGCCCAAGACAGGAGATAAATATGGCCAGGGCCGCGAAAATGCCAGCCAGCCTGCCGGCCAGTTTTTCAACGGCGAACTTTTCGGCATATTTTTCATCCACAAAATGATATTGGAAGGGATAGTCCGGATGGTACTTATTAAAGATCGGTTTGAGCCGCTCCAGCGCCGCGCTGTTGCTGACATTGGGCGAGAGGCGGTACATGACGGTGAACGACCAGTGAGGCTGCCACACATAAATAGCAGGCTCCGCCGGCGCAAACGGAGCATTGGCCAAAACATCTTTCACGACGCCTACTACCCTCAGGTCGCGTGGCACCCAGGAGAGTGACCAGGAGATGGTTTGGTTCAGCGGTTGCTTCAGCCGCATACGCCGCACAGCAGACTCATTGAGGATCACGGAGGCGGAGTCGTCGCCAGCATTGCCGGTAAAATTTCTTCCGGCCACGAGTGACATCCCGACCGTCTTAAAATAATCCGTGTCGCCTACCGCATTCCCAACCAATGATAGGGCTTCATTTGGCAGCTTGCCCGGCCATGCGTCTATTATATTGTGTGAATAGACATCAGTCACGGGACTCAGCGACTGGGTGATGCTCGTGACTACGCCCGTCTCCAGGGCCTCATGTTTCAGGGCCGCAAAGGGCACGCCCGACGCTTCGGTAATGACCAACCGGTTAGGATCATACCCCCTCGGCCTGTTGATCCCGAACTGGATCTGCTGGTAGACCACGATCGTACTGCTGATCAGCGCGATCGAACAGGTGAATTGCAGCACCACCAGGACCTTCCTGGACTGGATAGCAGAAACGCCCACGGCAATCTTGCCTTTCAACACCTTCACCGGTTGAAACGACGACAAATAGAAAGCAGGACGGCTCCCCGCCACGAGCCCCGTAAGCAGCACATAGCTCACCATGATCAGCCAGAACCAGCCATTGGTATAAGGGATGTTGATATGCGTTCCGACCAGGACATTGAAAGAGGGCAATACCAGCTGGGTGAGGAGCAGCGACAATACAAAAGAGAGAAAAGTGAGTATCTCCGACTCCATGAGGAATTGTGCGATCAGCGCGTTCCGGGAAGAGCCTATCACTTTTCGGATGCCGACCTCCCTGGCTCTTTTTTCCGATCGGGCGGTGGAGAGATTCGTAAAATTGATGCACGCAATAACCAACACCAAGATCCCAATGATGCCGAACATCCAGAGATAGTCGATAAGCCCTCCGGCGGCCACGCCATTTTTATAGACGTTATACAAATGCCAATCGGCCATGGGCTGCATAATGACCTGCTGCTTCAGCGTACTATAGGTGGAAGGGGCATATTTCTCTACCAGTCCCTTGATCTTCGGCGCCACCTGGGCATAATCGACATTGGGCTTGAGTGAGGCATATAGCTTAAAGAAATTATGGTTCCAATTCGTACCGGACATTCTCACCCATCCAGTGGCAAAATAACGCCACGGCAAAATGCATCCAAACTGCAGCGTGCTGTTAGGAGGTAGATCCTTTAAGACGCCGGTCACCTTAAAATTCACATAGTCGGAGGCGCGTACGATCTTTCCTATGGGATCCGTATCGCCGAACAGAGCCCTGGCGACAGATTCGGTGAGGACGATGCTATTGGGATCGCTGAGAGCGTTGTCGGCGCTGCCCTTGAGCAGAGGCAGTTGTACGATCTTCAGAAAATCGTCGCCGGCGGTCAATTCCACAGGAGAGATCTTTTTGTCGCCTACCCGCAATATGTCGGACCCGCTGCCATAATTATCAGGGCCAAATGCCAGGGCCACACGGTCGATCTCCGGCACGTCGTCCCTCAACGCGTCCGCCAGCGGAATGGCTATTTCCGGCTGGGTCCTGACGGCGCCGTTGTCCGAGAAATTGTATTTCACCTGGTAGGCCTGCGCGTAGCCGGGCGTAAAGCGGTCAAAGCTGCCCTGGTA
>Ga0310811_10008711_pt1 | contig 13050 bp, 10 predicted proteins | sample YCmetagenome_FD_207642 | JGI IMG/M metagenome (GOLD analysis project Ga0310811, IMG submission 207642) | Soil microbial communities from experimental microcosm in Duke University, North Carolina, United States - YC | ecosystem: Engineered > Artificial ecosystem > Soil microcosm > Unclassified ...
TCCCCGCTCCGCGGAGGGGACGGAAGCCGGGCGCGCACCAAATCGGGCCGGCTCATCGACGTCACGCTCCGCATTTCGGACATGGTCGCGGGTGAGGCCGAAGAAGCCGGGGGAGCGGAAGAGGCCGTAAAGCTGGTCGCCTTCTCCTCCGCCACGCCTCGGGACTCCGACGCTGCTAACGACAGCGCCGCCGCCGCCGACGACGACGGCGAGGACGGGGCGGGTGTTGGACCGCGGGGCCGCACGGAGCTGCTGCACACGATCATGGGCCGACTCGGCTACTCGCTCGACATCGAGCACACGTGCGACGTGCTCGTCGGCACGCTCGTGCCCGACTTCGCGGACTGGGCCGTGGTGGACCTCGTGGTGGCGGTCTTCACCGGGGATCCGCTGCCGAGCATGGATCTGACCTGGCCCACCCGCCTCCGGACGGCGGCTTTGCGGTCCGTGCCGGGCATGCACGTCGACCTTCAGGCGCGTGCACGTGCCGTCTACAGTTCACCGGAGACCTCGAGGACCCGCCGCCTCCGGGTGGGCGAGTCGATTCTGACCACTGATATGAAGCCGCTGTTCCGTGAGGCGACGCGGCAGGGCGAGTTCCTACGGGCCGTCTACCCGCGCGAGGCGAACTCGGTGATCATAGCGCCGCTCTTCACCCACGACGGGGTTCTCGGTGCGTTGAGCATGATGCGCCGGGCGCAGAGCACGCCCTTCGACGAGGAGGATCTGCAGCTGGTCCAGGACATACTGCCCAAGGCGTCGTTGAACCTCAGCAACGCATGGCAGTACGCGCGTGAGTACCGCATAGCCGTCGGGCTTCAAAAGAGCCTGCTGCCGCGGGACTTCACGACCACGAAGGCGGCGAACGTCGGCGGCGCCTACGTCGCGGCGGGCGCCGCACGGGGCGTGAGCGGGGACTGGTACGACGTCATCCAGCTCTCCTCCTTCCGGACCGCGTTCGTCGTGGGGGACGTCGTCGGACACGGCCTCGAGGCGACCGCCATGATGGGACGCCTGCGGACCGCGGTGCAGAGCTTCGCCGACATGGATCTGGATCCTGAGGAAGTCCTCTCCCATCTCGACGATCTCGCTCTGCGCCTCTCCGAGGAGCAGGAGTCCGCCGGTGCGAGTGACGGCGACGGCGTCACCGGATCCACGTGCCCTGTACGCGATCTACGATCCGGCGAGCCACCGTTGCGTCATGGCGAGCGCGGGCCATCCAGCTCCTGCCGTCGTCGCTCCCGACGGGTCCGTCAGCTTCGTCGACGTGGATCCGGGGCCGCCCCTCGGCGTCGGCGGGCTGCCGTTCGAGATGACAGACATCGAACTTGCTCCCGGCAACGTGCTCGCCTTCTACACGGACGGCCTGGTCGGCGACATGCAAGATCCTGATGGTATGCGCGTGCTCGAGCACGAGCTCGGCCGCTCGCTGTCCGCGGGCGAGAGCGATCTGGAGCAGGTGAGCCGGCACATCGTCTCCACGATGCTGCCCGTCTCCCAGCCGGACGACGCGGCGCTCCTCCTTGTCCGCACGCGGGAGCTGTCCGAGAACGACACCGCGCACTGGGACGTGGCCACCGACGAGTCGGAAGTGGCCGGAGCCAGGTCCCTCGTCTCCGATCAGCTGACGGAGTGGGGCATGGAGGACTTCGTGTTCACGGGGGAGATCGTCGCGAGCGAACTCGTGACCAACGCGATCCGTTACGCCGAAGGGCCGGTCGAGATGCGGCTCCTGCGCGACGGCGGCGTCCTCGTCTGCGAGGTCGCCGACCAGAGCAACACCCAGCCCCGCATGCGGCGTGCGCGATCGACGGACGAGCACGGGCGCGGGTTGTTCATCGTGGCCCAGATGGCCCGGCGCTGGGGTAGCCGCTACGGGCAGACCGGCAAGACCGTTTGGGCCGAGATCGCGGAGCCGTCCCTGTGATGGCGCGGCGGATCAGTGACGGCGGCGGATCACACGGACGGATGTGATCTTGATCATCGGCCGTGGTGCCGTGGCATCGCCGGTTCAGGAAGATCGGATAACGTCTGGTGCATGAGATTTGCCACCGCGATCCCCCAGATCTTCGATGACGGATCGTTCGATCCGGCTGCATTCCGGGCCTACCTCGTGCGTGCCGAGGAACTCGGGTTCGAGAGCGCATGGGCGCAGGAGCAGATCCTCGGCTCCGCTCCGCAGCTGAGCCCGATCGAGACGATGGTCTACGCGGCGGCCTGCACCGAGCGGCTGAGGCTCGGATGCGTGGTCTTCGTCTCCACGCTGCACAGCCCGGTGCATCTCGCGAAGCGCCTGAGCTCGCTCGATCAGCTCAGTCGCGGCCGCCTCGAGATCGGAGTGGGCACCGGCGGCAAGGGCCGGCCGTTCGCCGCTTTCGGGATGCGGCCTGAGCGCTACGTCGCCCGTTTCGTCGAGGGCATCGAGGTGATGAAGGCGTTGTGGACTCAGCCGCGCGTCACCTTCGAGGGCGAGTTCTGGCAGTTGCACGATGCCGCGATGGAGCCCAAGCCGTTCCAGAAGCCGTATCCGCCGTTGTGGTTCGGGGCGAACGGCCGCACCGCGCTGCGGCGTGCCGTGCGGCTCGGGACCGGCTTCTTCGGCGCGGGATCGACCCCGACGGCCACGTTCGCCGCGCAGGTCGAGATCGTGCGGGAGGCGCTGGTCGAGCAGGGCCGAACGCAGGAGGACTTCCCGATCGCCAAGCGCGTCTACATCGCCGTCGACGACGACAGCGCCGTCGCGAGGTCGCGGATGAACGAGCACCTGGAGCGTCTGTACGGGCAGCGGCTCGAGAGCGCGGAGGCGGCGGCGGTCACGGGGACCCCCGCCGAATGCGTGCGCGCGTTGCGCGAGGTGGCCGCCGCAGGCGCGGAGCTCATCCTGTTCACCCCGCTGTTCGACCTGGCGGAGCAGAACGAGCGGCTGGCAGCGGACGTCATGCCCGAACTCGGATAGGGCGCCCTCGGATAGGACTCCGGCCGGCCGGCGTCCGCACGCCCGGATGCACCACAAAACGTCCGGTCCCGGGAGCACCTGGGCCGGACGATGTGTTTTCCGGACTCGTCCGATCGCGGCTCCCGGTTGCCAGGATCCTGATCGCCTATCAGCAGCCTGACGATGTCGTCGGGTTTCGGCGTGCAGGTACGGGAAAACGCGCCAAGTCAAGGAACGATCAGGCTGACATCTGGTCTGCGCAGATCACTCTTTGTTCACTCCACGGGTTCTACCCACCGGGGCCGAGCGGTGCTGTCATGCCCTCGAGCGCCCGATACCCCACTGTACGGGCCGACCCTGCAGGAGAACCCACATGCGTCGCTCGACTGCCACGACCATAGCCACCGCCTGTGCCCTAGCCCTTGCGTCCGCCGGTTTCATCGGCGTCTCCGCCGGCACCGCCCAGGCGGCGACCTGCTCCCACGCCCGCCTGCCGCTGCCCGACTCCTCGTGCACGCCCGGCGCCTACAACCCGGCCGTCACCCAGTCGAACATCCACAGCACCATATGCGTGTCCGGATGGACCGACACCGTCCGTCCTCCGACGTCCTACACCAACCCCCTCAAGGCCCAGGGCATCATCGACTACGGCTACTCCGACACCAACATGGCCGACTACGAGGAGGACCACCTCGTTCCCCTCGAGCTCGGCGGCGCGCCGCGCGACCCCGGCAACCTGTGGCCCGAGCCCTACTCCGGGTCCCAGACCGCACACTCCAAGGACGGGGTGGAGACGAAGCTGAAGAACGCGGTCTGTGCCGGTACCATAACGCTCGCCTCGGCCCGCAGCGCCATCAAGAACAACTGGACCACGGCCCTTCAGGTCACCGGAATCGGCTGATCCTGTTGCCCTGTCGGGGCATCCGGGCCGCCGGCGCCGGATGTCCCGGCGGCACCACGTCACGGTCGGGCCGATTGTGTCAGCTGCCTGATGCGATGCGTCGTCAGCCGTTGCCCTGGCTGTGATCGGGCACGCGGTCGAGCGTGACGCCGAAGTACGTGCGGTAGGCGGCGAGCACCTGCGTGTCGTCCGCCAGCGTCTCTTCGCCGCGCGCGCCGCCTTCCGTGGTGGTGATCAGCCTGCGGCCCGCCAAGGTGATCATGCCGGTGTCCGTCAGGATGGTGCAGAACGGCGAGCGGGTGAAATGTGACTCGGGCGAGAACCGCTGGAACCCGTGCGCGATCGTGAAATCCGCGAGCTCGCGCGGACGCTGCTCGATGCGGTACTGCGGGGTTCCGTCGCGGTAGACGTCGAGGTCGCCGTCGGGCGCCGCCTCGACGCGGAAGACGCCGCCGGGATCCTTCTGCTCGCCGCGGTGGTCGAGACGCAGCGGGAACTCGGTGTGACGGCCGAAACCGACGTCCGCGAGCCACGGCTCCTCGAGGTCGACGCGCAGCGCGAGGTGGTCGAACGGCGGGCCGAAGCCGCCGTCGCCGTGCACGCGCACGGCGAGCAGGCTCACCCGGTAGCCCAGGGCCCGCAGCAGCGCGGCGAACAGCCCGTTCAGCTCGTAGCAGTAGCCGCCGCGCCGCCGCGTGACGATCTTGTCGAAGAGCGCGTCCTCGTCCAAGGGCGCGTCCTCGCCGAGGTGGATGCTCAGGTTCTCGAACGGCACCGTGTGCAGGTGCCGGCCGTGCAGACGGCGCAGGTACTCGGCGTCGGCACGGTCGGGACGCCGCAGGCCGATCCGCTCGAGGTAGGCGGTGACGGACGCTTCGTTCATGCCTTCCGTTATTCCAGGTTCGGGACCGGGCTGCCATCCGACGGCGGACCTACGCCGGACCGGGACCATAGGCCGACGCCGCGTGCTCCAGCCCTCAGCCTCAGCCTCGCTGGATCAGCGGAAGGATCCGGGTCGCCATCTCGAGCGACTCCTCGGCCGTGGTCGTCTGGAACGAGGTCTCGATCAGGAAGTGGTCGATGCCGGTTCGCTCGGCGAGCATCTTGACCGCGTCCGCCGCGCGCTGCAGGGAGATGCCCGCGTCGATGTTGACGCGCATGACGGTGTCGATCGCCCCGGGGTCGCGTCCGGCGGCGCGGGCCGCGTTGTCGATGATCAGGCGCCGGACCCGGATGTCCGTGACGTCCATGGCGTGGGGCACGATGCACATCGGCAGCCAGCCGTCCGCCCGGCGCCCGACGCGTTGGAGCCCGACCTCGGCCCTCGCGCCGATGTAGACGGGGATGCCGGGGCGCTGCACCGGCTTGAGCGGCGAGTGGTGCAGCGGTATGTCGATCTCCTTGCCGTGGTACTCGGCCGGGTCCCTGGTCCACAGCACCGCCAGCGCGTCGAGCAGCTCGTCCATCCGGGCGCCGCGCCGGTGGAAGTCGAGCCCCGCCGCCTCGAACTCCTGCGGGTACCGGCCGACACCGAATCCGGCGACCACTCTGCCGTTGCTGGCCAGGTCGAGCGTCGTCAGCGAGCGGGCCAGCTGCACCGGCGGGTACAGCGGGGCGATCAGCACGTGCATGCCGAGCAGCGCGCGCTCGGTCGCGCCCGCGGCGAAGGCCAGGGTGATGAGGGGATCGACGGGGGCGCGGTGCTCGGCCGCGGGCTCGGTGTCCCGGCCGCCCGCGTTCATCTTCGGGTGGACCGCCGTCAGCGTGCGGTCGCCCACCCAGAGGCTCACCGCGCCGGCCTTTTCCACCTCGCGTGCGAACAGTGCCGTCTTGGCCACGTTGTGCGACTGTTTGTCCAAATGCGGAAGGGTGAAGCCGATGTCCATGGCGTACTTCTGATTCCTTACTGGTCTTCGGGATCCTTCGCGCTCTCGCGAGCGGTCACGTCAGCGGCCGACGGACGCGGCCCGGGGCGGAGTGGCGGTGCCGTGCACGCGCATTGAGTGCCTGGCGTACGCGCGCGTGGCGAAGCGGGGCACCAGGACGCGGGCGGCCAGCGGGGCCTCGGCCACGGCGTCCCTGAGGAACCCGGGGTCCATGCCGTACATGGCCATGCCGAAGTAGAGGGGAAGCTCTCTCGCGGAGAACCGCGCGTGGCCGTGGGCGGCCAGCAGCCTCCACTCGGCGGCGGTGACGCACTGCTCGGCGAGCGGCAGGATCTCGTCCTCCTCCAGCGCCATGTGCTCGTCGAGTGTCCTGTTGAGCTCGGTGGAGGCCATCGCGAGCGGGAATCCGCCGCGTCCCGACGACCTCCACGGCGCCAGCAGGGCCCTGATCGTCTCGAGGGAGGTGTCGAGGGAGTCGTGCTGGGCCTGCGCCATCGGCACGATGCTCTGCACCCGGTTGCCGCACCGTTCGAGCAGCAGCGGCCACAGCAGCCGGTCCTCGGCTTCGTGGTGGGTGTGCAGGATCCGGCACAGGAGATCGATGTGCCCGCCGACGATCTCGCTGCGCAGCGTGTCCCTCTCCGCGACTTTGCGGATCAGGCTCGGAATGAGCCCGAACTCCCGGCGGAACATCGCATGCGCCCTGTACATGCCCTTGGCGTCGGCCATCTGTGTGACTGTCATCTCTCCTCTTTCCGCCTCGCGGCGTACGGTCGTGCTGATGCGCACGCCGGGACGTCCACGGGCATGGTCCATGGTCCGTGCGGAGCCCGGCCTCGCATCGGGTGAGAGCGGCAGGGGAGAGTGGCCAGTCACCGCGTTCACCATGAGCTTTTTTCAGGCCTCGCGGGCAGCGCTGGCACGCGGCCCGGGCCGCGGACGTGCGATGTTGTCCCATCGGATCCGCGACACGGCACAGCATAGGGGAGGTGTAATGCCGAAAAAGTGCCGCGCCCGGCCCCATGGACGCGGCCTGATGGACGCGATCCATGGACGCGGCCCCGCGGACGCGGGGCCAGGAACGCGGGAATCCGCGGCAGCGGCCGTGCCTCAGCCGTTTTCCGGTTGCTCCTGACCGGTCGGCCTGGACAGCAGGCGGGAGCGCACGTCTTCGGCCTCCGGGTGGCCGAGCCCTTCCAGGATCGTCAAGGCCTCGCGCCATGCGGTGTGCGCTTCGGACGTCGCGTCGACGGTCAGATGCGCATCGCCTATATGCGTGAGCGTATCCGCAATCAGATAATCATCGCCCAATTCCCGGTACAGCGCCAGGGCGTGGCTGTAGGCGTCGAGAGCCTCGCTGCGGTGACCGAGGTGATGATGCGCGACGCCGACGCTGTCCCACGCGGCGGCCTCCACATTCTGGTCACCGACCTCCTTCGCGACGCGCACGGCCCATGCGCAGTCCACCAGCGCCTGCTCGTAGTCGCCGAGCAGGATGCGCGTCCAGCCGACGTCGTTCGCTGTCGCCGCGCTTCCGCTCAAGCGGCCGGCCCTGCCGTAGAGCTGTGCCGCGCGTTCGTAGTGCCGCAACGCCTCGTCGTGCTCCTTGCGCACGTTGGCGTAGTAGGCCATATAGCGGCACGTGCGTGCCTGGCCGGGCAGATCGCCGATCGCCGCGTCCAGATCTCGGGCCTGGTGGAAGTGGAGTTCGGCCTCTGCGTACAGCTCGAGCCGGCCGAGTGCGAAGCCGAGTGCCCGATGGCACCATGCCTGTCCGGACGGGTCGTCGAGGAGTTCCGCGGCGGCCAGCCCCTGCCGTTCCACATACACGAGCTCCTGCCAGCGAGCCAGCCGGTCGAGACAGCGTTCGAGGATCGCGGCGATACGCCAGGAGTGGCCGGCGTGCTCGGCGCTGTCCGAGGTGGTCTCGACGATGGCGAGCAGCGCCGTCAGTTCGGTGTTCAGCCACGCGGTCGCCTGGTCGGGCTCGTCGAAGCGCATCGGAGCCGCAGCCTCCGGGCTCGGCGGCAGGGTGATCCTCTCCCGCTGCGCCACGAGGCGGGATTCGGCCGCGTGCGCGCTGTACATGTAGTGGTCGAACAATCGGCGCCGCGCGAGCGAGCGCTCGGTTTCGGAGTCCTCTGCGAACGCCAGCTCCCGGCCGTACGTGCGAATGAGGTCGTGTGCGCTGAACCGTCCGGGCGTCGGCTCCCGCCACAGCTGGCTGCGGGTCAACTCGCCGAGCGCGGATTTGGCCGCCTGCCGGGTGGTGTCGGCGAGCGCGGTCGTCGCGGCGAGTGAGACCTCTGGCGCAGGGCTGAGCGACAGCAGCCTGAACATGCGTGCCGCGCCGGGCGACAACGTGCGGTACGACAGCGAGAAGACCGTGCGGGTGTCGGTGGCCGGATCGCCGGTCTCGAACGCGTCCAGTCGCCCGCGGCTCGCGCGCAGTTCCTCGACGAACGAGGCGAGCGAGGCGTCCGGGTACACGACCGCCCTCGCGCAGATCACGGCCAGTGCCAGCGGGAGGTGCCCGCAGAGTTCCGCCAGACGGCGAGCCGCCTCGGGTTCCGCGTGGACCCGCTGCTCGCCCAGCCGCCTGGCCATCAGCTCGGAGGACTCCCGCCCGGTGAGGACGTCGAGCCGGACCGCCTGCGCGCCCTCCGCCGCGACGAGGCCGACGAGCTGGCTGCGGCTGGTGATGATGGTCATGCAGCCGGCCGAACTCGGCAGCAGAGGTCTGACCTGCTCGGCGTCCCGGGCGTTGTCGAGCACGACGAGTACCCGGCGGTGTGCCAGCAGACTGCGATAGAGGCCGACCTGGGCGTCGAGTTCCGCGGGCACGCGCTCCGGCGGCACGCCCAGAGCATTGAGGAAGCCGCGCATCGCCTCGTGCGGGGGCAGGACCGCGCCGCTCGGGTCGAATCCGCGCAGGTCGATGTAGAGCTGCCCGTCGGGGAACCGGGGTGCCACCCGATGCGCCCAGTGGATCGCGAGAGCCGTCTTGCCGATGCCGGGCGCTCCGCCGATCGCGCTGATGACGATGGTGCCGCCGGCGGCGTCGCTTCCCGCTTGCAGTTCGGCCTGCAGGCGCTCCAGTTCGGCCTGTCGCCCGGCGAAGGACTCCAGGTCTCGCGGCAGCTGCTCCGGGCGTGTCCACGCCGCCTCAGGCTTCGCGCCCGAGCCCGCCCCCGCCCCGATGCCATCGGAGCGATCCGTGTCGGAACGGCGCAGCACCTGCTGTTGGGCGTCCCGCAGCGCGGGCCCGGGGTCCAGCCCCAGATCTTCGGCCAGCCGAGAACGCACCGCGGTGAAATGCTCCAGCGCCTCGGCTTGGCGCCCGGTGGCCGAGAGCAAGAGCATCAGCAGGGCCTGAAGACCCTCGTCGTAGGGCTCGACGTCGCAGGCTTCGCGCAGCACGGGCAGCACCTGTTCGCTGCCTCCGACCGTCAGTGCGAGGGACGCGGCGTCCTTGGCGGCCGCGACGTACTCGCCGTTGACGGCCGCGAACACGGGATGATCGCGCTTCGGGGCAGGCAGACAGGTCGCGCACGGCCCGTCCCACAGCGCCAGAGCCTCGAGGAGGAGAGGCAGCGCCGCCTCGCGGGTGGAAGCGATCGCCGCAAGCTCGCGCGCGCGTTCACGCATGCTGCGAAACCTGAGCAGATCGAGTTCGTCGGTTTGGATGACCAGACGGTAGCCGGACCCGCTGCGTACGAGGCGCCGCGCATCGGCACGCGAGCCGAGTTCGGGCTCGAGCAGGCGCCGCAGCACTCCCACATGGCGGTGTACGACGTTGCGCGCGTTCGCCGGCGGGTCGCCGTCCCAGAGCGCGTCTACGAGCTCGTACATGGGAACGATTCGCCCGGCCTGCGCCAGCAGGAGAGCGAGCACGGCGCGTTGCTTCGGCGGCCCGAGGTTGAGTTCGCGGTCGTCGTTCCATGCACGCAACGGGCCCAGGACGGTGAACCGCATGCCGATTGATTCTAGTTCGTTGCGGGCGCGTCCGATGCCTCGTCCGACTACGCGCGCGCGATGGGACGGGTGTGACGGACGTGGCGTGATTGGCGGCGAAAGGGCCCTTACGTCCGCGGGGCGGGTGCGGCCTGCCCATCGAATGCCGCGCGGTTGCGTCGGATCTCGCCGTGGTGGTCGGCCGCCCAGCCCGCCAGCCCCAGGACGGTGGCGAGCAGCGAGGCCCCCAGCGCGGTCAGCTCGTACTCGACGCGCGGTGGCACCTCAGGGTACGAAGTCCTGGTGAGCAGGCCGTCGCGCTGGAGTTGCTTGAGTGTCAGGGTGAGCATTCGCTGGGAGATGCCGGTGATCGCGGCGGCCAGTTCGGAGTAGCGCACGGGGCCCTCGGCGAGCGTGCCGACGATCAGGATGCTCCACTTGTCTCCCACCAGGTCGAGCACCTCCCGGATGAAATCGGCGTCCGCATCGTCCCAGCGTGCGCACGGTCCCGGGGTGCGCCGCACCGCCGGCCTCACATCCGATCGCCCGAGCCGCATGTCCGTGCGGAGGTTCTTCGACGCCACCACGTGTCCTCTCCCTCGAGCCGCGCACACTGATGTGCCTTTTGTAGCGCTTCCAAGACTAATGCACGATGTGGTTACGCACATCGAGTAAGAAATGGAGGCACATGCGCATGAACATCGACTTCTGGTCCGACATCGTCTGCCCCTACTGCGGACTCATGGATCACCGCCTGCGCACGGCGATCGACCGATCGGCCTTCGCCACGCATGTCACCGTGCGTCATCGGTCTTTCCAGCTTCACCCTGAACCGCCCCGCGACGGCGTCGACCAGCGTGACCTGTTCGTCGAGGCGGGACTCCCGCGTGCCGATGCCGAACGCGTTCTGCGCCCCATCGAGCAGGCCGCCCGGGCCGAGGGCCTCGTCCCGTACCGCGCCCTCGATCGCACTCTCGGCCCCACGGACTTCGCCCATGAACTGCTCGCCTATGCCACGGACCATGGACGCGGCGACGACGCGTGGCACGCGATGTTCCGCGCCCACTTCGGGCAAGCCCGCAAACTATGGACGCTCGAGGACGTCCTCGCTTTCGCCGGCGAGATCGGACTCGATCCGCAGGACGCGTCTGCGGCGCTACACGAGCGGCGTTACCGCAGCCGGGTCGAGGCCGACCAGCGCGAAGCCATTCGTCTCGGGGCCCACGGCACGCCGTTCCTCCTCCTCGACGGCCGCTACACCATCCAAGGAGCGGTCGACACCGACGCTCTCCTGTCCGCCATCACGCGCGTCTTCGAGGAAACCCACTCCGCGCCCTCGGCGCTCCCGTCTCTCGGCGAGCCGGGGCAGTCGTGCACGCGCGACGGATGTCTCTGACAGCACTCGGACACGTTCCGCGGAACCCCCGTGCCTCGCGACTTTCGCTGCGTATACCGATACGCACCACAACCAAGAAAGAAGGACCGAACATGTCCTACCTTCTGCACATCGACGCCACAGCCCGCGACACCGACTCGTACTCCCGGCAGGTCGCGCGTTCGTTCCGCGAACCCTGGAGGGGCACGGTGATCCACCGGGACCTCTCCGTCACGCCGGTGCCCCACCTGACCGCAGCGGGCATCTCGGCCCGCGAGATCGACGCCGCCGATCACGCACCGGACCAGGCCGCGGCGGCGGCCATCCAGAACGAGCTGGCCGACGAGCTCCTCGGCGCGCTCGCCTACCTGTTCACGGTGCCGATGTACAACTACACGATGCCTTCGGTGTTCAAGGCCTGGCTCGACCAGGTCATGATCGCGCGGCGCACGTTCGCGCTGCCCGAAGGCGGCTCCCCGGTCGCGGGGCGGCCCGCGCTGGTGATCTCGGCGCGCGGAGGCGGCTACGGGCCGGACGCGCCCAACCGCGACATGGACCACCTCGTCGGACCTCTCGGAGCGATCCTGGGCGATCGGCGCTCGTTCGGGCTGGATGTCACGATCCTGACTCCCGAGCTCACCCTCGCCTCGGTCGTCCCGGCGATGTCCGGTCTCGTTCCGCTCCACGAGGCCTCTATGGCCGACGCCCACGACCGGGCCAAGCGGCTGGCGCTGAAGCTCAACGGCCTGCTCGCGGCCTCGGTCTGAACATTGGCGGTCGAACGGAGCCCGGCAGCGGATGCTCGACTGCTGCTTCAGGGCAGCGGCAGCGGCAGCGGCTCCCCGCCCGCGCCTCACGAGACGCAGGCAGCAAGCCGCTGCCGCTGCCGCTACGGGATTTCTGCTACGAGACCTGCTTGCGGTGTCCCGACTCCTGGCGCGGCATCGTCTGCTTGACGGTGGGCACGGTCGGCATCGGCAGCTGCGACACCTCGTACTGGGCGAGGTTGTACTGGCCCTGGGTGTCAGGAAGCCGAGGCGCGGCGTGCTTCGCGTCGTTGAAACGGAACGCCGAGGTCAGGTCGCCGACGGCGCCGCGCCGCCAGTCGCTGATGTTGGTCTCCATCACGCCGGTGATCTGCTCGAGGAAGCGCAGCTGGGAGGTGTGGTCGAACTGCTCCGAGCACACCCAGCCGCCGACCGTCCACGGCGAGACGATGATGGCGGGCACCCGGTAGCCGAGGCCGACCGGCAGCCCGTTGCCGGCGACGCCGGTGGCCGAGGTCTTGAAGACGAACTCGTCCTTCGTGCCGGCCGGGGGCGTCTGCGGCAGGACGTGGTCGAACAGCCCGTCGTTCTCGTCGTAGGACAGGATGAAGACGGTCTTCGCCCACACGTCCGGGTTGGCCGCGATGGCGTCGATCTTGCTCGCCACGTAGGTGGCACCCGCGGCCGGCAGGCCGGCCGGGTGCTCGTCGAAGCCGGCCGGGGGCAGCAGCCAGCTGACGGCGGGCAGCTTGTCGTTGAGCGCGTCGTACTCGAACTGCCCGACCGGGGAGGGCGCCATGGCCTTCTCGTAGAGGTCGGAGCCGGGCGCGGCGTTGAAGTACTGGGCGAAGTGGCTCAGCGTCGGGAAGCCGGTCGGGGAGCCGGGCTCGTGGTAGATCTTCCAGCTCACGCCCGCCTCGGTCAGCCGCTCGGGGTAGGTCTTCCACGTGTAGATGCCGTTGGGGGCACTGGTGGTGAGCGACGGGCCGCCGGCCTCGCCGTTCGGGTCGACGGTGCCGCTCATCCACATGTTGCGGTTCGGCCCGGTCGGGCCGATCACGGAGCAGTGGTAGGCGTCGCAGATGGTGAACGCGTCGGCGAGCGCGTACTGGAACGGGATGTCCTCGCGGGTCAGATATCCCATGATGTACGGGCCGTTCTTGGCACCGTCGGCAGCCATGTGCGCGGGCACCCAGTTGTCCATGGCGCCGTTGTTCCACGCCTGGTGCTGG
>Ga0310811_10008712_pt1 | contig 13050 bp, 11 predicted proteins | sample YCmetagenome_FD_207642 | JGI IMG/M metagenome (GOLD analysis project Ga0310811, IMG submission 207642) | Soil microbial communities from experimental microcosm in Duke University, North Carolina, United States - YC | ecosystem: Engineered > Artificial ecosystem > Soil microcosm > Unclassified ...
CAAAAACCGGCGTTGAGATGGAAGCGCTTACTGCTGCGTCCGTTGCAGCGTTAACGGTATACGATATGTGCAAAGCGTTGTCGCACAATATTATCATTGAAGATATTAAGCTGATGGAAAAAACGGGAGGCAAAAAAGATTTTAAACGCAGATAATTTTTAGCATGACTCTACGAAAGCGACTTTACCTTACACTCGAACCAACTGAGAAAGGTGGAATTATTGAAGCCATCTTTGAATTTGTATTGGTGATCATTATTATCCTGAACATTCTATCCATTGTTTTTGATTCTGTTCAGGATGTTCATTTGGAATACGGTTACATCTTTAAAAAGGTTGAACTCTATTCTGTTATGTTTTTTACTATTGAGTACATCGCGCGTCTTTACTCGATCGTAGAGAGTCCGAAATACAAGGGCGATATCAAGGGCAGGCTAAAATATATCGGAAGTACACTTGCTATAATTGATTTGCTGGCCTTCCTGCCTTTCTATCTTACGTTCTTACCTTTTGATCTACGCTTCCTGAGAATCTTCAGGTTGATGGCACTTTTCAGAATGTTTAAGATCGCCCGATATTTACATGCCTTGAGTGTATTCAAGAAAGTTCTGATCGATCGCAAAGAACAACTTGTAATCAGTTTTATATTTATAGCCTTTATTTTGGTTTGCATTTCATTCGCTATGTTTTACGCTGAGCATGATGCACAGCCAGCCAAATTCAGCAGCATACCTGCTACGATGTGGTGGGGTGTTTCAACACTCACCACTGTTGGTTATGGTGACATCGTTCCGATAACAACACTGGGTAAATTTCTGGGTGGATTGTTTTCCATCGCAGGCATTGGCATCATTGCATTGCCTACCGGTATTTTATCATCAGGTTTTTATGAGATTATGCACAATCACAATCGAAAGATAACTTGCCCGCATTGCGGCAAGGATTTTCATGACTAGCAAAATCAACGGACTTATTCTTGCCGGTGGAAGAAGCCGACGCATGGGGCATGACAAAAGCCTGATCACTTTTCATAATAAACCTCAACGTGAATATCTTTTTGATTTGTTGAATACACTTTGTGATAAAGTTTATACATCATGTAAAAAAGGAGATGAAGTACCTTCTTCTCTAAATCCATTGCCAGATCAATTCGAAATAGAGAGCCCTATCAACGGCATACTTAGTGCATTTAGTCAAAACTCAACAGCAGCATGGCTTACTGTTCCTGTTGATATGCCAGAAGTAAATCTGGAAATACTAAATTACCTTATCAATAATCGAAGCGATAATCATATAGCGACATGTTTTTTCGATTCAGAAGGTAAAAACCCTGAACCATTATTAACACTGTGGGAGCCACCGGCGGTATCACTACTGCAAAAGTTTTATGAAGCAGGAAATATCAGTCCTCGTGATTTTTTAAAACAATCAAATGTGAATACGTTAACTATTCCGGATAAGCGGGCACTACGCAATATTAATTCACCAGATGATTTAACAGACTTTCTATCAGAAAAAGATCATTCCTCATAAAGTATAGTAAGCTCTACACGTCTGTTTTTTGCGCGTTCCTCTTCGGTCTTGTTTTCATTGAGAGGTTCACTTACCAGAGATCTGAGAAGTCAGATCGGCGACCAAAGCCTTCTCTTCTACCCGATGGAGTATGAAAAGGAAGATCCTTTTATAATATTTCTCAATATAACGGGTGAAATTCCAAGAAATTTCTCTGTGCCATTCGACTAAACTCTTTCGGCGGTAAGGACTTCGTTTTATCTGTTATTGACGTTTTCAAACGCTTGCAGTGTTAAAATCTAAATATGCTGGATTAACAAAAGATACGGTTGAAGTAAAAATATTTTCGATAGACAGCAAAAGAGGGAACAAATGTTGTTCCCTCTTTGTATTTTAGCAGCGTCTAATCTAGTTAAGCTTTATGAAAACTATTTCAAAAATTTTCCTTCCGGAGATTTTAACCAATCCAATTAATCGCGATTTAATTCTGATCTTCTTTGCAGGCTTGTTAGCAGCTATTACGCTGGTAACGGCAAGCATTATTGTGATGCATCAGTTCTGAACAGCAACACCATTTGGACTGGCGGAGATCCATTCTTCGCCGTCTTCAAAAACTTCCTTCTTCCAGATTGGAGCTTTCTCCTTGATGGTGTCGATTATGTATTGACATGCCGCAAAAGATTCTTTGCGGTGTGGTGATGATATTGCAACAACTACAGAAACTTCACCCGGTTTTAAAGTACCAACACGATGGCTCACGGCCCATCCTAGCAAAGGCCATTGGTGAGACGCATCATCTATTATCTTTTTAATTTCCGCTACCGCCATCGTCTCATAAGCTTCATACTCAAGCCAAAGCACGTTTTTGCCATGCGCTGAATTGCGCACCGTACCAATAAAAACATTCACAGCGCCAGCCCCCAGGCTTGTAGCTGTATCGATTACCTTTTGAACATCAATGGGTTTTTCTGTGATTTTAATCATGATGCGAGGGGTTAAGTGAATTTATTAAGTTGAAGGGAGTAATGAATTTAGGGCCTTACTTTTAAAATAACAAGATAATCGTATAGTTTCGAGCCATGAGCTTTGAGCTGCGAGTTACCCTCCGCTAACGGGCGGAATAAGCGCAATTTCGTCAGTTTCATGGAGTGCAAGTCCATCATCTGAATACTTGCTGTTGACGGCAATGAAGAGTGATTTTAATTTGAGCAAAGCGGGGTATTTTGTCTTCAATTCTTCCCGTAACTCAGCAACTGTCTGGATATTCGTTTCAACAACAATCTCACGTCCGCCAACAATTTCTTTTGTAATTCCAAATGCCTTAATCTTCAGCCTCATATCTTCCTTACTAACCATTACGTTTTAAAGCTGAAATTTATAGATTGGCATTGTGTTTTCATACCTTTATACTTGATTATCTGTGAGACACGATGATCTGTACTAATTTTTTGAGTGAGCATGTTGGTAGATAATCATGGACGCCCTTTAAACTATGTTCGCCTGGCCGTTACAGACAGGTGCAATCTGCGTTGCTTTTATTGCATGCCTGAAGAGGGAATCCATTATCTCCCTAAAAAAGCATTACTGACATTTGAAGAAATTGAACGGGTCATAACCATCCTTGCTTCGATGGGCATATCCAAAGTGAGAATAACGGGTGGCGAGCCTTTTGTTCGAACGGATATGATGCAACTCATGCGCACCATCACTGCTATACCAGGCATTAATGATTTACATATTACAACAAATGGTGTACTCACTGCCCAGCATATTCCTGAACTTAAAAAATTAGGTATTGCCTCTGTAAACCTGAGTCTTGATACACTCAACAAAGAACGCTTCCATACCATTACACGACGAAATGAATTTGACGCTGTGATGAAAACATATTATGAATTACTGGAGCATAACATTCCCGTAAAAATCAATGCTGTGGTTATGGATGGCAAAAATATTGATGACATCATTCCGTTGGTTGAACTTACCCGTGAGCATCCTGTTTCTGTGCGATTTATTGAAGAGATGCCTTTCAACGGTGAGGGCAATCACTATCCCGTTTTAAACTGGACGTATCTTAAAATACTTGACTATCTCACAAGTCATTATCCATCCATCCGTAAAATAAAAGATCCTGAGAATTCTACTTCTTACAATTATTCCATACCTGGTTACAAGGGCAACATTGGTATAATCGCTGCCTTTAGCCGTACATTCTGTGGCACCTGTAACCGCCTGCGTATAACTGCCCAGGGTGGACTTAAAACCTGTCTCTATGACGATGGCGTTCTGGATATCAAAGCCCTGCTTCGCAATGGAAAAAGCAATGAAGAGGTTAAAGATGCCTTACTAAAAGCCTTTCAATCAAGGCCCTTGAATGGATTTGAGGCTGAGGAAAAAAGAAAGGACCACACCCTTGCACATGAGTCCATGTCGACTATTGGCGGATAGCCCGTTGTAAACAGATTACACTCTCCAAACATCATTGAAAAATCACGTTTTTGCGTACGCATTAAACTTCCTATTTTGCACGCCCTAACGTAATCCAATGAAAAAAATCAATTTCACCAGTGATGTTCTCCCCCACGCTATTGCTGTGGCTACTTTTTTAGTCATTACTGTATTCTTCTTCAATCCCATTTTCTTTAAGCACCAAACGCTTAATCAGCATGATATAACCCAGTCAACAGGCACGGTAAAGCAGCTCAAGGATTTTCGTGAGAAGACAGGTGAAGAACCGCTTTGGGCAAGCGCAGTATTTAGCGGAATGCCAGCTTATCTTATTAATGTTGAATGGAGCAATGGCGTTGTTTCTGGATTTAAGAAAGTATTGGCACTCGATCTTCCTCACCCCGTGAGCAATATATTCCTGGCTTTTATTTGTTATTACATCATGCTTCTGGTATTTGGCATCAGGCCCTACCTGGCCATTACAGGTGCTATAGCATTTGGTCTTTCTTCCTTCATGATTATTGGATTGGGAGCCGGCCACAACGGGCGCATTGGTGCCACTGCTTTCATACCATTGGTAATAGCAGGAGTTCATCTGGCGTTCAGAGGGAAAAGAATATTAGGACTTGCCGTAACTGCACTTGGCTTTGCATTGCACCTGCGCGAAAACCATTTACAGATGACCTATTACATGGCCATCATCATTGGTGCTTATGGTTTAGTATTTCTGATTTACGCCCTGCGTGAAAAAACAATAACAGATTATTTAAAAACAATTGGTGTGCTTGTTTTGGCTGTAACATTGGCCATTGGCACATTCTTCGGACAGCTTTGGTCTGTAACGGAATATTCTCCTTATACCATGCGCGGTAAGTCCGAGATTTCTTCTCCAAAAACACCAGCAAGTGGTTTGCCAAAAAGTTATGCTTTTGCTTATAGTAATGGAATTCTTGAACCGATGGTATTAATCTTCCCCAACTTTTATGGTGGAAGTTCCTCTAATTTTTTAGTACGCGATCAAGACAGTCATGTATACAAAGCGTTGGCAAGTTCGGGTGATCAAAACACAGCCAATCAACTTGCTAATTATACTGGTGCTTACTGGGGGCCGCAAGGACTTACATCGCCTTACTATGCTGGTGCTATTATCTGTTTTCTTTTTGTTGTCGGAATTCTTTTCGCTGATAAAAAATATGTTTGGTGGCTCGTGCCAATCAGTGTATTAGGTATCATGCTAAGTTGGGGAAGCAGCTTCGAAACGTTCAACAATTTTATATTCGATTACCTGCCGGGATATAATAAGTTCAGATCAGTAACCTTTACCATTAGCCTTACACTTTTTGCATTACCACTTCTTGGTTTATTGGGACTGGAGAAATTAATGACAACCGGACTTGATAAGGCTGCTAAGAAAAAACTTATTATAGCGTTTGCCTGCACTGGCGGACTTTGTTTCCTTCTATTCCTTTTTGCTGGCATGGCGAGTTTCATGAAAGAAGGTGAAAGCCAACTACCAGCATGGTTTACCAACGCACTTGTAGATGATAGAAAAAGTTTATTCCGTTCTGATGCATTCCGTTCACTGGCCTTTATACTAATCGCATTTGCTACGATCTATTTCGAACTTTGGAAACGAATTTCAGCTTTTGCATTCTGTGCAATTTTGGCATTCCTTACTGTGATAGACTTGTCTGTTGTAGATAAACGTTATTTCACAGCCGACAACTTTCAGCGTTCACGCGAAAATGCTGTACTCGCTATGACTGAGGCCGATCAGGAAATTCTAAAAGATCAATCGTATTACAGAGTTTATAATCTCCAGGATCCTATGGCGGAGGCTCACACTTCCTACTATCATAATTCAATAGGTGGATATCATGGAGCCAAAATGAAAAGCTATCAGGATCTTTATGATTCATGTGTTGTATTTGAAACAAGTGCGCTTATAAAAGCAGCTCAGACAGGATCGCTTGATTTTAAAAACTATGGTGTTATCAATATGCTTAACATCAAGTATATCGTATATGGGCCGGGACGAGATAATATCATTCATAATGCAGAAGCTAATGGAAGTGCCTGGTTTGTTAGCAACGTAGAAAAAGTAAAAACGCCCAATGACGAAGTTTTAAAACTCCGTGATGTTAATACAAAGCAAACAGCCGTAATCAACGAAAGTAAATTCACCATTCCGGCATTTGAAAAAGATAGTGCTGCCACCATAAAGCTGATCGAACACAAACCCAACGTAATGAAATACGAGAGTGAGTCGTCAGTAAACGGGCTGGCTGTTTTTTCAGAGATCTATTATCCTAAAGGATGGAAGGCAACCATTGACGGTAAAGATACAGAGATAATAAAAGCCGATTTTGTGTTAAGAGCCCTGGCTATACCTGCTGGCAAGCATACTATTGAATTCACGTTCAAACCTGCTGCTTATTTTGTAGGCGATAAGGTATCACAGGCGTCATCATGGGTATTATTGCTGGTACTTTTAGGTGGAATTGGCATGTCGCTCAGGAAAGAATCCTGATAAAATTTGGGGCGTCAGCCCAAGCATTACAGGACATAATTGCCTGTAAAAGAATAACTTTTAATTACCTTTGGCCCCATTATTTTTCAACATCTAAAAAACACTTATGCAAATCGGGACACACAAGGTAGTATCTATACACTACACCCTGCGCGACAATGACGGCAACATTATTGATTCGAGCGATGGCGGAGCGCCACTTACTTATATTCAAGGCATTGGAAACCTCATTTTAGGCATGGAAGAAGGCCTGGAAGGCAAATCCAAGGGCGATAAAGTAGACATCAAAGTAAGTCCTGAAAAAGGCTATGGTGTACGCAATGCTGAACTAATTCAGCAAGTACCTAAAACGGCTTTTGGTGGTCAGGAGGTTAAACCTGGAATGCAGTTTCAGGCACAAACTGGTCATGGCACTCAGGTAGTAACCATTACCGAGGTTGGCACAGACACTGTTACAGTTGATGGAAATCATGCACTGGCAGGTGTTGAACTTAATTTTGCTGTAGAAGTTATGAGCGTTCGTGAAGCTACCAAAGATGAGCTTGATCACGGTCACGTTCATGGCGAAGGTGGTCACCACCATTAATAATTTCAAAAATCAGAATTTCAAATTTCAGATTTCAGCCTCTTTGAAATCTGAAATTTGAGATCTGAAATATTTTAAATGTCCTATGAAGAAATCAACAATCAACTTTACAGTAGAACTCGACAGCAATAACGTACCTGATAAAATTACCTGGGAAGCAACCGACAAGCCAGACCCGGGACAATCAGAAACCAAAGCCATTAATATTGCACTGTGGGATGATCAGCAACGAAATACCCTTCGCATAGATCTTTGGGCTAAAGATATGCCTGTTGATGACATGAAACGTTTCTACATAGATTGTTTAGGTGGCCTCGCGCAGAGCATTCTAAGTGCTACTGGCGACGAAGTAATGGCTAACGAAACACAAGCGCTATGCCAACGCCTGGTTGAACATGTAAGAGCCGAGAAAGCTTAAGCCCGTTAATCACTCATTATCATTTCATAATTATAATACTCCGAGTATAATAAGGCTGAACAGCTTTCATTTGTACCATGACTTACTATTTCAAGGCAGGCCATTGAAAAGCTTGTTCCTATTTGAAAGTCTGTGTTCTAATCCCACCCCATCCGCGTTATTTTTTTGAGAAAACAACGTCTCATTAAATGTTTTAACAACGCTAAATACACCTCAATAAATTGAATTGCATGGCTTACAATCGTTTGCTTTAGAATATTTTTTTGTACTTTACAGTTAGGATTAACCTAAAGCTGATACCTTATTTTTTATTCTTAAACCAACTAACAAACTGTATGAAGAATTTTTACAGAAAAGCGTTGGCGCCAATCTTACTCTCTCTGTTGGCTGCCACCATGGCTTATGCACAAACCAATATCAAAGGCAAAATTACAGATGGAGCAACGGGAGAAGAACTTGCCGGCGTTAACATTATTGTGAAAGGCCGGGTGATTGGAACTATTACTGACACCCAAGGTCAATATGATCTTTCCGTAACAGCAGCACCTCCCTTCACACTTGTATTTTCTTTTGTTGGCTATGCCACGCAGGAAATAGAAATAAAAGATGCTACTACTACACTTGATATTAAAATGAATGAACAAACCATTTTAGGACAAGAGGTTGTAGTCTCTGCTTCTCGTACGGAAGAGAGTATTTTGAAATCTCCTGTTACCATTGAGAAACTGGATCTGCTTTCAATCAAGCAAAGTGCCTCTCCTGATTTTTACGATGCACTTGCAAACGTAAAGGGTGTTCAGGTTAATAATGGTAGCTTAAATTTTACAGCCGTGAACACGCGTGGTTTTGCAACTATTGCCAACACTCGTTTTGTACAGTGGGTTGATGGTATGGATACCCAAGCTCCATTGCTAAACTTTCCTACAGGTACAATCATGGGCCTTGGTGAATTGGATGCAGAAAGTATAGAATTGATTCCAGGTGCAGCTTCAGCTCTTTACGGACCAAATGCTTTCAACGGTATTATGATCATGAAAAGCAAAAGCCCTTTTGAATATCAGGGACTAAGTGCCCAGGTAAAAACTGGTATCACTAATTCAGATGCAGGTGGTGCTCATCCTCTGAATCAGGCATCAATACGATATGCTAAAGCTTTCAATAACAAGTTGGCATTCAAAGTAAACTTCTCATACATGAAAGCTACTGACTGGTATAGCAATGATTATAAAACTGACCGTCAAAATCCAGATTCAAAAAGTGATAGAAGCACGAGTGAAAATTTTGATGGCTTAAATCTTTATGGAGATGAAACTCCAATACCTACTGGTGTACCCAGCCTTGGTGATAACGGCGTCATCAGACGTACTGGTTTCAAGGAAGGCGATTTGTTAGACAACAGAAATGCAATAACAATAAAAGGTGATGCCGCACTTCATTATCGCATTACTGACAAAATTGAAATTCTTTACAACTATCGTTATGGTGGTGGTAATAGTATTTATCAAGGACAAGCCAAGTATGCACTGCGTGACTTTAACCAACAATTTCACAAACTGGAATTAAAAGGCGATAACTTTTTTATTCGTGGATATCTATCAGCAACAGATGCCGGAAAATCTTACAACATGGATGCACTCGGTGGTTTTGTTAATGAAGCCTTTAATCCAACACAAAGAGCTGATGGATCGGGCTGGGCTCAGGAGTATGTGCTCGCATCTCAAGGATATATTCCAGGAGTAGCAGCAGGAAATCCTAGCGCCGCAAGAGCATTTGCCGATCGTAACATGTATACGAATGGTACTTTTAATACCGCTGCATTTAGAGATACTGTAAATCTTGTTCGAAAAAGATTTTTTCAAAGAAAACCACCTGGTGCTTCTTTCTATGATAACTCGAAACTATGGCACGCTGAATTCTATTACAACTTCAATAAAATTAAATGGGCTGAAATCATTGTAGGTGGAAACTTCAGACAATACAGCTTATTCTCTAATGGTACAATCTTCAATGAAGATCCTGAAAAAGGAACAGACTTTAAACGAATCTTCATCAATACATATGGAGTCTATACTCAAATTGCGAAGACAATCGCAGAAAAGTTAAAGCTAACCGGATCTATACGATATGATAAAATGGACAACTTTGATGGTCATTTTACACCACGTATATCTGGCGTTTACACTTTCAACGAGAATCATAACATCCGTGCTAACTTCCAGACTGGTTTCCGGTTACCGGATACTCAGGCCCAATACATTTATTTCCCAAGTGCAAGTGGTAATATTCTTGGTGGTGTGTCATCAAATGCTGAACGATATGGTCTGTATAATGGTGGCGCATACTCCAACGATTCATACAAAGCTTTTGTAGCATCAGGCGGAACTTTAAATGCAGACGGAACAACAAGTGGTGGAACACCTAGTCTTTTAAGTCCTTTAAATTTATCCTATATCAAACCTGAGCAACTCTGGTCGTACGAGGTAGGTTACAAAGGTGTACTTGCAAACAAGCTACTGGTAGATTTGAATTATTATTACACTTCTTACAGTAATTTTATCGGAAATCAACTGGTTGTAAATAAAGTTGCAACACAACATCAGGGATCTACCGTAAAAGCCGGAACACTTTGGGCAGCTTATGTTAATTCTCCATATACACTTACTTCGTATGGTCTTGGTGCTGGTCTTACCTATAGCTTACCAAATAATTTTTCTCTTACAGGAAATTATAATTACGCTACATTCTCAGGTACTCAATCACCTGACTTTCAAGCTAACTTCAATACACCCAAGAACAAGTACAACATTGGTTTAAGTAATCGTAAAGTGACAAAGAATCTTGGTTTCAATGTTAACTTCCGTTATCAGGATGCCTTCTTCTGGCAATCATCTTATGGTGAAGGAAACATCCCGGCTTATGGCGTTGTTGATGCACAGGTTAGTTACAAAGTAGCACCTGCCAGAACAATCTTTAAAATTGGCGGAACCAATCTTGGTGGTGGAGATTATCGCACCAACATAGGCTCTCCATTTATCGGCCAGATGTATTATGTATCAATAACGTATGATCAGTTCTTGAAATAATTATAACTCACTAGGAACATGAAAAAAATTATTAAAAATATCGCTCTACTTACACTGCTTATTGCTGTAGGTTGCAAACAAGATGTTATTAATCTGGAAGAACCTGTTACACCTGTTGATACTTCATGTGAAGATGCAACAGCAGGCACTGCCAGCTTTACTAAATTCGTTGCCATTGGTAATTCTTTTGTAGCAGGCTTTCAGGCCGGTGCTTTATTTACAGATGGCCAAAATAATTCTTTGGCTGCTATACTAAATAAGCAATTTGAATGTGCCGGAGCTCCGGCTCAGTTTAATCAGCCAACAATTGGTGCTTCACTGGGTTGGAATTTATTTGTTACACAACCATTCCTTTCTAATAATACAAAACCAATTCTTGGAAGAATGTTATTACAATATGGAAAAACGCCAAGTTGTTCTACTGGAAAAGTCTCTGCCTCTCCAACGCCGCAAGCCTACAATGCCGGAGTTCTTGAAGCATTGCCAAATCCAACGTATAACCCTGGGTTTATCTATGGTGGAGACAGAACTAAATTAAATAACTTCGCTGTACCAGCTGTAACACTAGGGCAATTGCTTATAACACAAACTGGTAATTGGGGAGATCCTGATCCAACAAAAGGATTTAGTCCGTTCTATGCCCGGTTTGCTTCTGATGGTGGTGCTGGTACTTCAAAAATAATTACGGATGCTGCTGCTGCCGGAGGATCATTCTTTCTTTTCTGGGCGGGTCTGGATGATTTCTTTTTATATTCAGCCTACGGAGGCGATCCGACAGCTGCTCCTTTAACTGGCTCGGCAACATTTAGTGCATATTATGGTGCTGCAGTAGGTGGCTTGCTGGCTTCTAACCCTGATCTGAAAGGTGTGGTTGCTAATTTTCCTGATATCTTTAAAATGCCGCATTTTACTGCTGTATCTTATAATCCTATTCCCTTAGATGCAGCATCCGTTACTGCACTTAATGCTGGTTTTACTGGTTATAATGCAGCCCTTGACGGATTGATTGCTAACAAAGTGGCCTTCGGAATCTCAGATGAACTAGCTGCAGAGATTGGCACTCGTAAAGTTACTTTTGAAGTTAGCTGCAGTAATAAAATACTTTTGATTGATGAAACATTAACAGATCTAGGACCTTATTTTGATGGATTACAAGGTGCTAATGCTATCACAGCAGACCAGCGTGCCAAGCTTGTTCCTTATGAGCAAGTAAGACAAACAACATCGTCTGATATAATTCCTCTTGCTACTGGTTCCATACTGGGAACTGCAGGTACCTTTGGCTTATATGGTGTATCAGAACCTGTTGGCGACCGTTGGGTAATTGTCCCAACAGAAAGAGATGAAATTATTGCGGCCCGAACAGCTTTTAACGCTTCCGTTAAAGCATTTGCAGATGCAAATTCAACTCGTGTTGCATTTGCCGATGTGGATGCTGCACTGGAAGGTCTTGTTGCAAATAAGGCAGCCGTTATGAACGGAGTTACCATTACACCTAATATTAATCCACCAACTGGAATTTATTCTGAAGATGGTGTACATCCAAACAGCAGAGGCTATGCTTTCTTATCAACAGTGTTTATTAAAGCTATCAATGCCAAGTTTGGTTCAACGATTCCGGTAACAAACATAGCTAAGTATAGCGCAACTGGTTTACCTATACCAAGTCTGTAATTATTATTCATTCGTATAAATGAAAGAGGCATTCAGAATTTGAATGCCTCTTTTTTTATTCATTAAAATTCACTCATCATATTATTTCTTTTTCACCGGCATCCCCTTCTCCTGCCATCCAACAAAGCCACCTTCCAGATTATAAAGTGTTTTAAAACCAGCACTGCTCATCTGCTCAACGGCCTGTCCACTCCTTCCACCTTTAGCGCAATACACAAAATAGGTTTTGTCTTTTGCAAGTGCTGCTATCTTCGAACTGAAATCAGGAGCATTGAAATCTATATTGACTGCTCCCGGAATAGTACCTTTTGAAACTTCTTCTGGTGTACGAACATCCAGCAGAACAGCTTCCGGATTTTCTTTCAGCTTATTCTGAAAGGTTTTAGCATCAACAGTCTTGAGAAGAACTGGTTCTTCTTTTTTCTGGCCAAAAGAATTTGTCACCAGAAAAACACAAAGGATAAATGATAAGATTTTCATACTTGACTTTTTTCTTCTAACAATTTAAATCTGAATTGAATTCATATCTAGCTTGAAATTAAATATATCCAGCCGCCTTATATGCAGCAAAACCAACCCACTCACGGATTACTTTTTGCCACAACGAAATAGCATCGAGATTAGGTATCACCAATGTTGTTAAATAAAAATTTCGTGGATGCGCGTAAAAGTCTGTACTAAAACTTTCAACATCAAGACCTGCTTTGTGATAGCATGCCAGCGACCTACGCATGTGAAACGCTGATGTAATCAGTAAACAGTTTGTGTCTTTGTATCCTAATCCTTTCAAAATCTTGCTA
>Ga0310811_10008713_pt1 | contig 13049 bp, 8 predicted proteins | sample YCmetagenome_FD_207642 | JGI IMG/M metagenome (GOLD analysis project Ga0310811, IMG submission 207642) | Soil microbial communities from experimental microcosm in Duke University, North Carolina, United States - YC | ecosystem: Engineered > Artificial ecosystem > Soil microcosm > Unclassified ...
ATTCCCATGCCGCTGCTGTCCTATGGCGGCTCGGCCATGCTGACGGTGATGTTCGGCTTTGGCCTCTTGATGAGCGTGCATATCCATCGGCAGGTGGAAATCCCGCGCCACTCCGGCGGCATCATCTGAACAGGCGCTCAAGCCGCGCGCGGGCCGCCTTTGGCATTTGCCGCGCGGGACTTTCACGCTAAACAACCTCATGCCCAGCCGGTCCCAGTTCCCCGTCAGCGCCGTCGTTCTCATGGGCGCGGGCACCGTCATTTTGGCGATCATTGTGGCCAGTTCGATCTGGCTGGCGATCAACACGTCCCAACTCGCACAAGAGGTGACGCAGTCCCGGCGCACCAGGATCGTGGTCTCCGATACCCTGGAAACGCTTTTGAATGCGGAGACCTCCCAGCGGGGCTATCTCCTGACGGGCAGTGCCCGCTATCTTGGTCCTTACCAAGCCGCCCGCTCTGCGCTGGAGCGCAATCTTTCCGAACTGACCGCGCTGGAAAAGGATCATCCCGCCAACCGGCCGGTACTTCTTCGGCTTTCCCGCGCCGCGCGGGCCAAAATGAACGAACTGGCGGCGACGATCGCGCTGGAACAGGCTGGGCAGCACGAACAGGCTATCGGGGTTGTCAGAACTGACCGCGGCATCAACCTGATGGATGATGCGCGCAAAGTCTTCGGAGAGCTCATCGCAGACACGGAACGGGTCGTCGGCGATGATATGAAACAACTTAACGCCAATGCGCGGCTGCTCGAACTGGTGACGACCAGTGGCGGCATTATGGTTGTCCTGTTCGGCATCATCGCCATGATCCTGGTCTTCCGTGCGGTCCGTGTGGCCGTGACCGCCAGGCGCGAGGTCGAGAGTCTCAACGTTACCTTGGAAGACAAGGTGTTGCAGCGGACAGCGGCCCTGACCCAGGCCAACGAGGAAATCCAGCGCTTCGCCTATATCGTGAGCCACGATCTGAGAGCGCCCCTCGTCAACATCATGGGGTTCACCAGCGAGCTCGAGGTTGGTACGAAATCGCTCAAAGATTATTTCGAGCAGGAGAAGGACGAAGCCAAGCCGGCGGCGCGCGAAGCGGCCTTGGACGGCATTCCGGAGGCGGTCAAGTTCATCCGTTCATCGACGGGTAAGATGGACCGGCTTATCAATGCCATCCTCAAGCTGTCGCGCGAGGGGCGCCGCGAACTGACGGCAGAAAAGGTCGACCTCAAGCGCGTGTTCGAGACCGTAACGGCCAGCCTGAAACACCAGATCGACGAGACATCGACCACTGTCAGTGTGGCGGAAAACCTGCCATCGCTGAGGAGCGACCGCCTGGCCTTGGAGCAGGTGTTCAGCAACTTGCTGGACAATGCGCTGAAGTATCTCCAGCCGGGGCGTCCCGGGCGTGTCGAAATCCGGGCGGAAAACCGTCAGCATTCTGTGGTTATTGCGGTCAAAGACAATGGCCGCGGCATCGCGGAAAACGACCTTGAGCGCGTGTTCGAATTGTTCCGCCGCGCCGGACGCCAGGACCGGCCGGGGGAGGGCATCGGGCTTGCCCATGTCAGGGCGTTGGTGCGACGCTTGGGTGGCGATATAACGGTCGTATCCAAGCTCGGTGAAGGCTCGGAGTTCCGGGTACTCTTGCCTCGTACCCTTCCTCAAGAACAGGGTAACAAAGCAGTATGAGCCCAAATTCCGTCGGACTGCCCGTGGCCATCGTCATGATCGAGGACGATGAAGGACATGCCACCTTGATCGAGCGCAATATTCGCCGCGCAGGGGTGAACAATCAGGTATTCCCCTTTACCAATGGCACGGCGGCGCTGGATTTTCTGCTGGGCGAAGACGGCAGCGGTGCGATTCACGCCGGCAACTCTCTTCTCATTCTCTTGGATCTCAATCTTCCGGACATGACCGGTGTGGATATCCTGTCCAAGATCAAGAACAACCCGCATCTGAAACGTTCGCCCGTGGTCGTTCTGACTACGACAGACGATCAGCGCGAAATTCAGCGCTGCTACGATCTGGGCGCCAATGTTTATATCACCAAGCCGGTCGATTATGAGGGCTTTGCCAACGCGATAAGGCAGCTTGGCCTTTTCTTCTCGGTCATGCAGGTGCCGACCACCGAGTAGCAATGTCCGACCCCGTACGCATCCTTTATCTAGACGACGATGCGGGGTTGGGAGTCCTTCTCAGCCGGGCGCTGGCGCCGCACGGTTACAGCGTGGAAACGGTGGAGACGGGCGAGGAGGCGCTGGCCCTTCTTCGCGAGCAGACCTTCGATGTCGTGGCGATGGATCACAATCTCACCAACGAGGTGGGACTGGACCTCATCCCCAGAATGCGCGCGCTGCCCCAGGCGCCGCCGATCGTCTATGTGACCGGGTCCGATGACGTCCGGGTTGCCGTGGCGGCGCTGAAAGCGGGGGCGGTCGATTATGTCTGGAAGGATGTCCAAGGTCATTATCGGGAATTGCTCCGCCAGGCGGTGGATGCGGCTATCGCGCAGGAGAGACTGAAAAGAGCCAGCGAAGAGGCCCAGCGGGAAATCGCTGAGGCGCGGGACCGGGCGGAAGCGCTTTTGAAGGAAGTCAATCACCGGGTGGCGAACTCGCTGGCCATCGTTTCGTCTCTTGTGCAGATGCAAGCCAACCTGGTGGCCGACCCAGCGGCGCGGGAGATGATGAAGGACACGCAGGCCAGGATCAGCGCGATCGCAAGCCTGCACAAGCGGCTCTATACCTCGCCCGACGTCCGCACGGTCGAGATCAACGCCTATCTCAAATCCCTGGCGGATGAGGTCGCGGCCGGTCTGAACCTCGGCAGCAGGAAGTTGACGTTTCTTCCGGCCGAGGCGGAGGTGAATCTCGCGACCGACAAGGCCGTGTCGCTGGGCGTCATCGTCACCGAGCTGCTCACCAACGCCGCAAAATATGCCTATCCAGGCACAGGGCCGGGTGAGATTCGCTTGCGGGTTGGGCTTGTAGATCAACATCACGCCCAGGTCGCGGTTGAGGATGATGGAGTCGGCTGGTCCGGGACCGGCGAAATCAAGGGCTCGGGCTTCGGCTCGCGCATCATCAAGGCGATGACACAAACGTTGCAGACCGAACTTCGGTATGATTCTTCCGCGAAAGGGACGCGGGCGTCCCTGGCCTTCGAGGTCTAAGCAAACTCATCCCGCGCCTTCGCGGTTTTTGGAACTTTGTTGGGGAAAACTGTCGCGCTGCATGAATGGTTCTTTCCCTTTGTAGACAGGGGGGGAGGCCTCTGTTATGAGGCGCGTCCGCGAAGGAAAAATTCCAACAACCTTCTGGTGTGGGTGATTAGCTCAGTTGGTAGAGCAGCTGACTCTTAATCAGCGGGTCGTAGGTTCGATCCCTACATCACCCACCATTATCTCTTTGAAAAACAAGATAAAATTGGCCATCTGGCTAGCGCTGACGGCGCTGGCCCAGCCGGCCTTCGGGCAAGGCTCGGATTGGGCCCAATATGGCGGTGAGGGCGGGCGGCGTTTTTCCACCCTGGCCCAGATCGACCGCGGCAATGTGGCGGGTCTGCGCCAGGCCTGGCGCTTCGACATGGCGGAGATGGGCGATCCCCAGACCCATCCGCTGGCCATCGGCGGGGTGATCTATGCCTATACCCCCAGCCTGGACACCATCGCCCTGGACGGCGCCACCGGGGCGCTCAAATGGCGCTTTCATTCGGGCATGAAAGCGGGCGGGCCGCAGCGGGGGCTGGCGATGTGGGCGGGCAGTGGCGAGCGCCGCCTGTTTGCCGCGGCGGGGCCCTATCTTTATTGCCTGGATCCCGCCAGCGGAAAGCCGCGTGCCGCTTTCGGGCAGGATGGCCGCATCGATCTGCGGGATGGATTTGGGCGCGATCCCGAGAAAGTCAGCATTGCCCTGACCGCGCCGGGCGTGATCTGGCACGATCTGCTCATCATGGGATTTCGGACCGCGGAGAGCGCGCCCGGTGCGCCCGGCGACATTCGCGCCTTCGACGTACACAGCGGCAAGTTGCGCTGGGCCTTTCATACTATCCCGCATCCGGGCGAGCCGGGCTATGAGACCTGGCCGCCGGACTATTGGAAGACCGGCGGTGGCGCCAATGCCTGGTCCGGTCCGGTGCTGGATGAAAAGCGCGGCATGGTCTTCGCGGCCACGGGCTCTGCAGTCAGCGATTTTTATGGCTATGACCGGATCGGCGAAGACCGCTATGCCAACAGCCTGCTGGCATTGGATGCGAGCACGGGAAAGCTGCGCTGGCATTTTCAGGGCGTGCATCACGATGTGCTGGACCGGGATTTTCCGTCCCCGCCAGTGCTGCTGACCGTCACGCATGACGGGCGGCGCGTGGATGCGGTGGCCCAGGCCACCAAGCAGGGCTATCTGTTTCTGCTTGATCGCCTCACCGGCAAGCCACTTTTCCCTGTGACCGAACAGCCGGTGCCGTCATCGGATGTGCCGGGTGAGAGGACCTGGCCGACCCAGCCGGCGCCGGCGCTGCCCGCACCTTATGCGCGCCAGCATCTCAGCGAGGGCCTTCTCACCAATCGCACGCCAGCCGCGCATCAATGGGCGCTGGAGCAGTTTCGCACTTTCCATCATGGCGGCCCCTTCACGCCGCTGAAGCTGGGCCAGCAGACCATCGTCTTTCCCGGTTTTGACGGTGGCGCCGAATGGGGCGGGCAGGCCGCTGATGCGGCCCATGGCATTCTCTATCTGAATGCCAACGATATCGCCTGGACCGGCGGCCTGGCCGACAGCGCGGCGGTACACAGCCTGGGTGCACGGCTCTATCAGGACAACTGCGCCGCCTGCCACGGGCCCGACCGCAAGGGCGCGCCACCGGCATTCCCCTCGCTGGTTGAGAGCGCGCTGACCGATGGGCAGATGGCCGCGACCATCCGGGCCGGCCGTGGCCGCATGCCCGCGTTCAATCTCCAGGACGATGCCATGACCGCGCTGCTGGGCTATGTCCGCAGCGGCGAGGACAAGGAACTGGCATCCGCCGCGCCCAGTGCGGACCGCCCGCCTTATCGCTTTACCGGCTATCGCAAATTCCTCGATCCCGATGGCTATCCGGCGGTGGCGCCGCCTTGGGGCACTTTGAATGCCATCGACCTCAATACGGGCTCATATCTATGGCGCATTCCGCTGGGTGAATATCCGGCTCTGGCTGACAAGAGCACCGGTTCGGAGAATTATGGCGGCCCCATTCTGACAGCGGGTGGCGTGCTGTTCATCGCCGCTACGCTCTATGACAAGAAGATCCGCGCTTTCGATCCCCGCGATGGCAAGCTGTTGTGGGAGGCCACCTTGCCCTATGCCGGCAATGCTACGCCCATCACTTATATGGCGAAGGGGCGGCAGTTTGTGCTGATCCAGGCCGACAATGCGCGGGATCGCAAATCGCCGCAGGGCGCGGCCTATGTCGCCTTCGCCTTGCCCGCTAAGATAAAACCATGAAACAGGCATTGATCACCGGCGGCGCGCGCGGCATCGGCTGGGGCGTGGCAGAGGCGATGCTGGCGGCCGGCTATGCCGTCACCGTCACCGGCTTGACGATGGAAGAGGTAGAGGCGGTGCCGCATCACGACCGGGTGACGGCGATGCGGCTGGACGTCACCGATGATGCGGCTGTCGCTGCTGTCATTAGCAGCTTGGCCGGGCTGGATGCGCTGGTCAATTGCGCCGGCATGATCCTGCGCGAGGGCCGGGAATTCACCGTCGCCGGCTTCCAGCAGGTCATCGACGTCAATCTCACCGGCACCATGCGCATGTGCGTGGCGGCGAGGCCCTTGCTGGAAAAATCGGGCGGCGCCATCGTCAATACCGCTTCGATCTGGTCTTTCTTCGGGGGTGGATTGACGCCGGCCTATACCGCGTCCAAGGGCGGGGTAGCGCAGCTGACCAAGGCGCTGGCCGTGGCCTGGGCACCGCAGATTCGCGTCAATGCCGTGGCGCCCGGCTGGATCGATACCGAATTGACCAAGGGAGCGCAGGCCGACAAGGCGCGCTCCGACGCGATCGTGTCACGCACGCCGTTCGGCCGCTGGGGCAAGCCCGGCGATGTGGGTGGCGCGGTGGTGTTTCTTTGTTCGCAGGCAGCGTCCTTCATCACCGGCACGATTCTGCCGGTGGATGGCGGTTATATGGTGAAATAAATGGCGCAAGATAATTCGAAGGTCCCGTACCGTCATCCGCAGCCGAAAGAATCGCCGCCCGAGCTGGTGATTGCGTCGGCCATTCCGGAAGACGAACGCATCTGGGTGCCGCAGGCAGAGAATGTCTGGTTCCGGCCTTTGTGCCTGTCGGCTTCGCGCGGTTACTGGATGAACCTGCTCCGGGTGCGCAAATCGGGTGTGCTGTCGCGCCATCGCCATCCCCAGCCGGTGCATGGCTATGTCATCAAAGGGCGCTGGCGCTATCTGGAGCATGACTGGGTCGCCCAGGAAGGCGGCTATGTCTATGAGGCGCCGGGCGAGACCCACACGTTGGTGGTGGACGAGGACGTGGCGGAGATGATCACCCTGTTCCAGGTGAATGGCGTGATGCTCTATGTCGATCCCGATGGCGCGGTGCTGGGCTATGAGGACGTCTTCACCAAGATCGCGCTTTGCCGCGCCCATTATGAAAAGATTGGGCTGGGCGCGGACTATGTGGATCAGTTCATCCGCTGAGGCGGTCGGTCAGGATTTGCACGTAAGCCGCTTCGAGGTTCCGGGCAAAACGCGCCGGATCGAACAGGGCTGAAGTCTTGCGGCTTTCCGCAAGGCGGCTGCGCAGCGCTGCAAGTTTTTGCCGGTCCTGGGCCAGCGCGACGGCGAGGGCCTGATAATCCTCCAGGCTCTCTGTCGCGAGGTCATCGAGACCGAGCGTATGAAGCAGACTGGCTGAGACCCGCGCGGCATAGCACGCGCCCTTGCGCGTCAGAACCGGCAATCCGGCCCAAAGCGCGTCGCAAGCCGTGGCATGACCGGTATAGGGAAAGGTATCGAGAAACAGGTCGGCCAGTTGATGGCGCGCCAGATGTGTCTCGAGCGGCAGCGGCGCGGCAAAGACGAGCCGGGCCGGATCTATGCCGGCCGCCGCGGCGCGCGTCTGCAGATTGCGGCGTTGGGCGGTATTGGGCTCTTTCAGCCACAGCACGCTGCCTGGCACCGCTGCCAGGAGCTGCATCCAGCAGGCGAAGACCGGTGCGGTGATCTTCCACGGCCGGTTGAAGCTGCAGAAGACAAAAGCTTTGGGCGGTAGGCCGGCTTCGGTGCGGCTGGGCGCTTCCCCGATCGCCCGGCCCGGATCGGTGGGGAAGAACACCTCCGGCAGGCGATAGAGCTTTTCCGAAAAATCGCCAGCCTCGGGCGCCACAACCGCATCGGCGATCAGGGCATCCACAAACGACGCGCCCGTGGTGCCGGCGAAGCCCAGCCACGTGGCCTGGGTCGGCGCCGGCCTGCGGCGCAGCACATCCAGATTGTCATGCTCGGTATGACCGTTGAGGTCCACCAGCAGATCCACCTCCTGGTTGCGGATCAGGGCCGCGACGATGGCGCCATCCTGGCCGCGTACATCCTCGAAGCGGTCGAAGGCGGCTATCAGCCGGCGGCGCTGATCGCTAGCGTCGTCGATGCCCGTGGAAATGGCGATCACTTCGAAACGCCTGCGGTCGTGCCGTTCGATCAGGGCCGCGATCTGGCCCGCCACGGCATGATTGTTGAAGTCGGACGAGATATAGGCGAGCCGGATGCGGTCGTGGCTGTAAGCCTCGCCGCGCCAGAGCGGCGGCTGGGCCGAAAAACGCGCTGTCGCCAGTTGCTGGGCATTCTGCAATTGAAGTTGCGGGTCATCGCTGGCCAGCAGCAGGAGAAAGGGCGGCACGATGCGGTCCGCCGCCACCAATGCCGGCATTTGCTCCGCCAAAGCCTGCATGCGCTCCAGATCGCAAGCCTCCAGCGCCAGCATGATCTCGACATGCAGCAGATTGTCGGCCAGCGAAGGCCGCTCCGGCGCCAGCGCCATGGCTGCCTTCAGATCGGTCTGCGCGGCGGCATAGTCCTTTTTCTCATCGCACAGCAATTCGCCACGGTTCTGCAAAGCTTCCGCGAATTGCGGCATCAGGGCGATGGCTTTGCTGAAGCTGTTCAGCGCTTCGTCGATCCGGCCCAGCTTGCGCAGCAGGGCGCCACGGCCGTTCCAGGCATCGGCATTGACCGGATCGGCGATCAGCACGTTTTCGTAGTCGGCCAACGCTTCGCTAACCCGTCCCAGCCCCCGCAAGGCGGCGCCGCGGCCCAGGCGCGCCGGTACCAGGCCGGGTTGCAGCGCCAGCGCGCGGTCATGGGCGGGCAATGCTTCTTCGAACCGCGCCAGTCCCTGCAGGGCTAGGCCATAGTGCAGCCAGGCGGCGGGATCGTTGCCGTTGACTGCCAGCGCGCGCGCCAGCAGCGCCGCGGCCTCTTCGCTGTCGCCCTGTCCCAGCCTGAGCACGCCCAGCAAATAGAGAGCGGGAAAGATGCGGCCGTCGATGTCCAGAATCTGGCGATAGAGTCTTTCCGCTTCCGCCAGCCGGCCCTGTTGGTGCAGCGCCACCGCCTGACGTCCCAGGCTATGCAGGTCGCTCACGCCTGATCAGGGACCGTGAAGCCCGCGGCTTTCTCGCCGGCCAGCCAGCGCTGCCACATGGCCTGATAAGCCGCTTCGAGATTGCGCGTGAAGGTCTCGGTATCGAACAGGGCGCAGCTATCCCTGTTGGCGGCGAGCTTGTCGCGCAGCTTTTTCAGCGCCGCCGGATCCTTGGCCAGGGTCACAGCCAGCTTTTCGAAATCCGCCGCGCTCTGCGTCACCAACTCCGGCAAACCAACGGCCTTCAACAGACTGGTGCCCACGCGACCCGGAAAGGTCTGTCCTGTGCAGGTGATCAAGGGCATACCCGCCCAGAGCGCGTCGCTGCCGGTGGTGTGGGCGTTGTAGGGTAGGCCATCGAGGAACAGATCGGCCAGCGGCAGGCGAGCCAGATGCAGATCGGTCGGCAGTTCGGGCGCGAATATCAGCCGGTTGGCGGCAATACCGCGCGCTTGGGCTTCTTTGCGCAGATTTTCGGCAAAGGGCGCCGGGCTCTCCAGCAGCCAGAGCACGCTGCCATCCACCTGCTTCAGGATCCGCATCCAGGAATCAAAGGTCGCCGGCGTCAGCTTGTAGGCGGTGTTGAAATTGCAGAAGACAAAGCCTTGGTCCGGCAATCCGGCTTCACCGCGTGTGGGGGTGCGAGCCATCTCTCGGGCCAGGGCATCGTTGGCCTGGTAGGAACCAGGCAGATAGACGACCTGCTCGTCATAGAAAGCCTGGTCGCTTTCAGGAATGACGGTCCTGTCGGCGATGATGTAGTCGATATAGGGCGCGCCAAGGGTGGCGGGAAAGCCCAGATAATTGACCTGGATCGGCGCCGGCCGGTGGGCGAATACGCCCATGCTTTCCTCGCCGAAATAGCCATTGAGATTGACCAGAATGTCTATGCCGGCCTCAAGGATGGTGGCGGCGGCTTCCTGGTCCGACAGCGTCGCGATGTCGAGCCATTTGTCGAAAGCCTTTTCCAGTCGCGTCCGCATCGGGGTATGGTCGTTGCGGCCCGCATCCAGCGCCACGAGCTCGAACTTTTCCCGGTCATGGCGTTCATAGACGCCCGCCATCAGCATGGCGGTGGCTTGCTGGCGGAATTCGCCGGAAACATAGCCGATACGGATTTTTTTCTTTGCCTTGCGGGCAGCGGGATCGTGGCGCGCGGTTGCGACTTGCGGATATTTGTCCCTGGCCCAGATGCGCGAGCAGGCCTGGGCGTCGGCGGGGGTTTCGGCGACGGCCTGGAAGTTGAAGGGCTGTACGATCCGCCTGCCGGCGCGGACGCCTTCTTCCACCTCGGCTTTCAGCTGGTCGAAATCACGCCAGTCGGCACTGTACATCCGCGCGTGCAGCACCTCGCCCTTGGCGTAACGATAGTCGGGCTCCAGCGCCAGCGCCTGCTGCACGTCCGCCACGCCGCCGTCATACTGCTTCAATGTCCATTTCGTGTAACCGCGGTTGATCAGCGCCTCGGCATAGTCAGGCCGAAGAGCGATCGCTCCGTCATAGTCCTCGATCGCCTCTTCATAGCGCCTGAGATCGCGCAGCACATTGGCGCGGCTGTTCAAGGCGACCGCATTGTGCGGCTCCATCCGCAGCATCTGATCGTAGCTGGCCAGCGCCTCCTGGTAGCGGGCAAGATCGCGCAGCGCCAGGCCCCGGTTGCCCCACACTTCCGTGAAGCCAGGCTCCAGCGCCAGGGCGCGTTCATAGCTCGCCAGCGCATCCGCCGGGCGCTTGAGATTCCACAGCGCCACGCCGCGATTGTTCAGCATCTCGGCATTGTCCTGGTGCGTCGGCATCACCGCCTCGAACATCACCAGGGCGTCGGCGGCGCGCTCCAGGTCCATCAGCGCCACGCCACGATTGTAAAGCGCCTCGACATCGTCGGGCGCGATCGCCAGCGCCCGGTCATAGTCGGCCAGCGCCTGGGCCGGTTGCGACAACCTGCGATAGACAAGGCCTCGCTGGACCAGCGCCCTTGCATGGGACGGCTGCATCGCTAAGGACCGCCCATAGCCGGCCAGGGCGTCATCGAAACGGTTCATCGCCGCCAGCGCCATGGCGCGGTTGAGATGGGCCGAGATCATCTCCGGCTGCAGCACCAGAGCGCGGTCATAGGCCTCCACCGCCATCTCGTAGCGCTGCAGGTCCGAAAGCGCCACGCCGCGGTTGTAAAGCGCTTCCGGCAGGTTGGGCCGGATGGCGAGCGCGCGCTCGAACATCTCCAGCGCTTCCTGCGGCCGGCCGGCGGAACGCAGCGCCATGCCGTAATTCATCACCAGACCCAGATCGTTGGGATAGACCTGCAGCGCTTCGCCGAAATAATTGCAGGCCTCGTCATAACGGCTTTGGCTGAGGCGCATCAGGCCCAGGTAAAAACGCGGCCCGAACAGGGCGGGATCGAGTTCCAGAAGCTGGAAATAAAGCCGCTCAGCCTCCGGCAGGTTGCCTTGCTGGTGCAGGGCGATGGCCTGTTCGGCGATTTTCTTCAGGTCCTGAACTTCCATCGCTTTTCCGTCTGGCGCCTCAGGTGCCCGGCGCGGCGGCCTGGGCCACGGCCAGGGCCGTCATATTCACGATACCGCGTGCGGTGACCGAGGGCACCATCACATGCACCGGCTTGGAGACACCCAGCAGCAGTGGGCCCACCAGCAGGCCTTCGGTGGCGGCCGAAAGCAAGGTCAGCGCGATATTGGCTGCGTCCAGGGTCGGCATCACCAGCAGGTTCGCCGAACCGGTCAGCGGGCTGTTGGAGACGATGCGCGCCCGCAAGGTTTCGCTCAACGCGCTGTCGGCATGCATCTCGCCGTCGAATTCGAAGTCCGGCCTGGCGGCGCGCAGCAGTGATAAGGCCTTGCGCATCTTGATGGCGCTGGGCGCCTGGGAGGCGCCGAAGCTGGAATGGGACAAGAGAGCGGCCTTGGGTGCCAGGCCGAAGCGACGCACCGTCTTGGCCGCCAGCAGGGTCATCTCCGCGATCTGCTCGGCAGTGGGATCGACATTGACATGGGTGTCGCAGAAGAACAGCGCCCCATTGGGCAGGATCAGCGCCGCCAGGGAATAAAGCCGGCTGACGCCTTCCTGTCGCGGGATGATGGGCAGGATGTTGGTGAGCTGGCGCGTCCAGTCGCCCAGCCCGCCGCATAGGGCGGCATCCACTTCCCCGGCATCGAGCAGCATGGCGGCGGCAATACCATGGCGGGTGGCGATCCAGCGTGCGGCGGAATCCGGCTGCACGCCCTTGCGTTCGACGATGCGCTGATAGCGCTCGGTCAGGGGTGCGAAGAATTCACGGTCGGACAGGGGATCGAGGATGCGGGCCTGTTTGTTGAAGTCCAGCCGCAGGCCCAACTGTTTCGTCTTTTCCAGGATCACATCGCGCCGGCCGATCAGGGTGGGACGGGCCAGACCCTCATCCACCACGGTCTGCACCGCGCGCAGCACCCGTTCTTCCTCACCCTCGGCATAGACCACGCGATGCGGGTTCTGACGCGCCACATCGAAAACCGGGCGCATCAACTGGCCGGAGCGATAGACGAACTTCTCCAGCTCGTTCTCGTACGCCTCGAAATCCTCGATGGGCCGGCGCGCCACACCCGACTCCATGGCGGCGCGCGCCACGGCGGGGGCGATATGCAGGATCAGGCGCGGATCGAAGGGCTTGGGAATGATGTAATCCGGCCCGAAGCCAGACAGCAGGCCGCCATAGGCATTGGCCACCACGTCGCTGGCCTCGGCGCGGGCGAGCGCGGCGATGGCTTCCACTGCGGCCACCTTCATCGGTTCGTTGATGGTGGTGGCATCCACGTCCAGCGCGCCCCGAAAGACGAAGGGAAAACACAGGACATTGTTGACCTGGTTGACATAGTCGGAGCGGCCGGTGGCGATGATGGCGTCGGGCCGCGCCGCCTTGGCGACTTCGGGCAGGATCTCCGGATTGGGATTGGCCAGCGCCAGGATCAGCGGCTTCTCCGCCATCTGGGGCAGCCATTCGGCTTTCAGCACATTGGGCGCCGACAGGCCCAGGAAGACATCGGCGCCGGCCAGCACCTCGCCCAGGGTGCGCGCATCGGTCTTGCGGGCATAGCGCGCCATGTTAGCCGGCATGTCATCGCCACGGTCCTTGTGCACCACGCCCTTGATGTCGGTCAGGGTGATGTTCTCGATGCGAAGGCCCATCGCCACCAGCAGGTCCACACAGGCCAGCGCCGCGGCGCCGGCGCCGGAGGTCACCAGCTTGACCTCGGACAGATCCTTGCCCTGCAGCACCAGGCCGTTGCGAATGGCGGCGGCGCAGACGATGGCGGTGCCGTGCTGGTCGTCATGGAAGACCGGAATCTTCATGCGCTCGCGCAGCTTCTTCTCGATGATGAAGCATTCGGGCGCCTTGATGTCTTCCAGGTTGATGCCGCCGAAGGTCGGCTCCA
>Ga0310811_10008718_pt1 | contig 13047 bp, 7 predicted proteins | sample YCmetagenome_FD_207642 | JGI IMG/M metagenome (GOLD analysis project Ga0310811, IMG submission 207642) | Soil microbial communities from experimental microcosm in Duke University, North Carolina, United States - YC | ecosystem: Engineered > Artificial ecosystem > Soil microcosm > Unclassified ...
CTTCGGCGCGGCCGACATCGAGTCCTTGATCAGGCGCTGGATCTTCTCCGGAAACGTCGCCGAGAACAGCCAGGTGCTCTGGCGCGACTTGGCAGTCAGCCCAACGATCTCCACGATTTCCTTGCGGAAGCCCATGCTCAGCATCTCATCCGCTTCATCAAGGACGAGGCGCTGCACCGTATCGAGCTTGAGCGCCCCGAGCTTCAGCAGATCGAAAAGCCGTCCCGGCGTGGCCACCACGATGTGGGTCGGCCGCTTCAACCTCGCGACCTGCTCGCCGATCTTGTCGCCGCCCCCTGTCACCTCGATGAAGATCTTCTCCGGGCAAAACTTGGTATATTGGAACAGCGCCTTCCCGATCTGCTTCGCGAGTTCACGAGTGGGCGAGAGAACGAGCGCCTGCAGCCGCGGATTCGCCGGATCGATCTTCGTCAGCAGCGGCAGCCCAAACGCCGCCGTCTTGCCGGTCCCGGTCTGTGCCTGCGCAACCAGGTCCCCACCCTCCTTGATGAGATAAGGAATCGCGCTGGTCTGGATGGAAGTCGGATCGGAGATCCCGAGCGCATCGAGACCCCGCACGAGATCTTTCGGAATACCGAGTTTGGAAAAGAGAGACATTGGTTTGAGAAGTGTTGGCCGTCCAGCTGGCTGTGTTGGCGTCGATCGTTCCTACAGTGCACACGTAGGCCCAAACCGACGAGCGGCGAATTAGGGCCTACGAACACTCGGTTCGCCCGCCATACACGATCTTCGCAGCATGGTTTCCCGCTCTCGCTACCCAAATGAGCCGCTTTCGGCTGGCGGGGATTCCATCTGGATCCTCGGAGATCAGCTCTCCCATGAGCATGCGGTGCTGAGCCGCTTCCGTCCGGGCCAAGCTCGTGTGCTCATGGTCGAGTCCAAGGCTCGCGGTTCGATCCTGAAATATCACCAGCTCAAGCTTGTCCTGGTTTACAGCTCCATGCGGCACTTCGCTGCGGAACTTCGGGCCGCAGGCTGGGACGTCGATTACTACCCGTTGGAGGAGGGGCTTACCTTTGAGGAAGCCGCACGCCGCCACGTGGAGAAACACCGCCCGACCCGGCTTGTGCTTGCCGAGCCAAACTCTTACCTGGAGCAGGACGCCCTCGATCGTTTGGGCCGCAGGTTCCACCTGCCGGTCGAATTCATCCTCACCACTCAATTCCTCCTCTCCCGCGCCGACTTCCGCGCCTGGGCGTCCGGCTCGAAGCGCCTCCTGATGGAAACTCATTATCGCCGCATGAGGCAGCGGTTTGGCTTGCTGCTGGAGGACGATGGCACTCCGGTCGGAGGCCAGTGGAATTTCGATCCCGAGAATCGGCAGACTTTCACTGCCTGGCGTAAGGCCGGCCGGCCCACTGGGCGCACCCGCCCGCACGAGGAACCGGACGAAATCAGCCGCCAGGTCATCGCCCTGGTCGAGCAGGAGTTCCCAGATCACCCCGGCCGCGCTGCGGACTTCTGGCTTCCGACCGACCGCGCCGGGGCACGGCGATGGCTGGAGTGCTTCATCGCCGAGCGACTCCCACACTTCGGTATCTACGAGGACATGATGGCCAAGGGCGAACCGTTCCTGCATCACTCGGTGCTCACGCCGATGCTGAATCTCGGCCTCCTCACTCCGCGAGAATGCGTCGAGGCCGCCATCGCCGCCTACGAGCAGGGCGCGGCTCCGCTCAACTCCGTGGAAGGCTTTGTGCGCCAGATCATCGGCTGGCGTGAGTTCATCAACGGCGTCTATTGGCTGCGCGGCCCCGAGTACAAGGAGCTCAATGCCCTCCGCGCCGAGCGTCCTCTGCCGGAATGGTTCTACACCGGCGACACCGCGTTGAACTGCCTGCATCATGTCCTCCGCCAGACGCTCGAACTTGGCTACAACCACCACATCCAGCGCCTCATGGTGCTGGGCAACTTTCTCCTTCTAGTCGGCGTTCGCCCGCAGGAATCCCTGCGCTGGTTCCTCGAGATGTATGTCGACGCCTTCGATTGGGTGATGGCAGCGAACGTCATCGGCATGTCCCAATACGCCGACGGCGGATTCATGGCCACCAAGCCCTACGTGGCCACCAGCGCCTACATCCGCAAGATGAGCGATTACTGCGCCCGATGCCGCTTCGACCCCGACCAGAAAACTGGTCCCGACGCCTGTCCCTTCAACTACCTGTACTGGGATTTCATCGACCGCCACGCGGTGCGCTTCGGCGACAACCCGCGCATGAAGAACGTCGTCCTCGCGTGGCTGAAACGCCCCGCCGCCGATCAGGAAGCCATCCGCGCCTCGGCGAAAGCATTCATCGCGACGTTATGAACGCCACAAAACCTTCCCGCCCTCCCACCCGGGCGACCCTCCGCCGCGAACTCCTCGCCCTGGCGAAAACGCGCGGCCCGGAAAAAACCTTCTGCCCCTCGGAACTCGCCCGCACCCTCGCTCCCACGAACTGGCGTCCACTCATGACCGCGATCCGCAAAGCCGCCGCCGAGCTGATCGAGGAAGGCCGCCTTCGGATCACCCAGCGCGGTCGGGAAGTCGACCCTGCTAAAGCCCGAGGTCCCATCCGCTATTGCGCAAAATGAGGCAGGAATCACCGAAAATTCGTAGAAACGAGAAAGCTTATGGACAGGCAGCTGAGTTTCTTTCCTGATTCGCCCTCGTCCGCAGACAATCGACTCCTGTTTTTGGCCTTGGTTCCGGAAGCCTTCGCCGCCCAGGAGATCCATGAATTTGCCGGTGGGTATCGCCGTGCCCATGGCTTGTTCGGGACCTTGCGCCCGTTGAATCACCTGCACCTCTCGCTGCAGGCCGTGGTCGGCTGGTCGGAGGGTGCTGTTCAGGCGGCGGAACGTGCTTGTGCCGCTGCCGTCCGGCACGCTCACCCCTTCGAGATCGGCCTCGATTGTGCGATGTACTGGCCGTCGAGTCACGCTTACGTCCTGACGGAGTCAACCAAGGATCGCAATTCGTCGCTCCGGAAATTCCAAGGGCATCTGAACATGGAGCTCTTGCGGGAGCTCGGGCCGAAAAAGATCATCAAGTCTTCATTTACCCCGCATGTGACGATGTTTTACGGCAATGAAAGCATTCCCAATCAGCGCATCGATCCGATTTGCTGGACCGTCACGGTCGTCCATCTGATCTGCAGTCACCAAAAAGAGACGAAATACGACTGGCTCGGCCACTGGTCACTACTCGATTGAGAAATCGTCCCGTCAAAATTCGGCGGCACAATCAGACCTATAGGTCCCATAGGCCCTATGAGCCCTATTCCCCAACTACCAAGGTCCCTCGAGCCAAACCTTCTCGAGCCACCTCGAACCCGAACAGCATTCAAGTTTGGCAAAATTCGCGAAAATTTGCATTTTATTCGCATGTGGCGACTGAGGCATCGGGAGATGAAACGCTTCGGCGAGGCGTTGCTGCATATCCACGGCACGCGCGATGCCGAGTCCCTCTCGCCAGGCCTTCTGCGCGCCATGCGCGGCCTCCTCTCGGCGGATATCTGCGTGGTGGACTGGTACGGGTTCCAGGGGTTGCCGGTGCATACCCTCTACGATCCAAGCGATGGCGTGCCAGCTTCCGTGAATGAGGCGGTGCATGCCTTCGCCCACCAGAATCCGGTCTACGTGAAGAGCCGCGGCACCATTGGTAGCATCTCCGATTTCCTCTCCCGAGCTGACTGGCACCGGACGGCCCTGTACGCCGAGGCCTACTCGCAGGTCGGACAGGAGGACGGGATGGTGCTGGATGTCAGCCTCCAACGTGATTGCCGACTCTCGCTCATCGTCTCCCGCAGCCGACGCGGATTCTCGCTCGAGGACCGGGCAAAGATCGCCCTGCTGGAGCCGCACGTGCGGGAGGTCTTCCATCGCGTGCAGGCGCAGGACCAGCTCCGCCGCCAGTTGCAGACCCCCGTGACCTTCCCTTCCGTCTTGAGCGCCCGCGAGCAGGAGGTGCTTCTCTGGATCTCGGAGGGCAAGACGAACTTGGAGATCGGCCTCCTCCTCGGCATCCGCACTCCGACCGTGAAGAAGCACCTCGAGAATCTTTACCGGAAGCTTGGCGTGGAGAACCGCCACGCGGCAGCACTCCTGGCTCTCCGGCTGAGAGGCTAGTGGCCTCCGGCCAGTCGATAGTTGAGAGCGGTTAGTTGAGAGCTGCCATGGGCTTGATCGCCCATCTTTGAGGAAGTTCCTATACGTGAAATCCGTGGTTGATTCTCGGCTCCCTCTCAGCCCTTCGCGGCCTTCTGTAAAAATCGCAATTGATTACCGGAATTTGCCTTTCGGCATAACCCTACGTCCGAAGACGTATTGGCAGGTCTCGGGAGCGGCCCCGATGGTCGCGCATGCCCACGGCACCCGATTTCCGCACTTTCGATGAAGCCACGCTTCCCTCTCCGGAGCCTGCCCGTACGCTTTCCCGGATCTGGTTCGCGCTGGCAGCATCCGTGGCCGCGTTGGCCCTGACCGTGCCCGCCGACGCGAAGCCAAAACCGAAGCCGGGAAACGTGAGCGCCAGGAGTGGCGCCGCGACCGATCCCGGCAGCTTCGAGTTCGCGGAGTCCACGGCGAACGACATCAACAACGGCGACTCGCGTGCGGTCAATTTCCGTGGCCGGCTCCTCTACACCTCGCGCAACAGCGCGGACCACGACATCCTCCAGTGGGCCGATCCGAACCAGCGCTCGCTCACCCGCATTCACGACTTCGGCCGGTTGGTCTCTCACACCACGTCCTCCCTTGGCATGGTGCGGCCCGCCATCCTCGGGGACGACATCTACATTGTGAACGTCCGGAGCAATCTGGGCGCGTTCACGACCGATATCTTCAAGGGCGAGGTCTCTCGCGAGACACCGAATGATTTCTCGAAGATCAAGTGGACGACTCTCCCGGTCGCGAAGAACGACCTCGTCTCGTTCTGGAGATCCGCGGAGGTCGACACGCTCAGCGTGGCGGACAAGGAAGGCTCCTTCGAGACCTCGATCTACGCGATCACCGGCGGGGGCGATCAGCTGCGGGCCTTCCGTTACGAGCGCGATCACTGGGACCTCGTGCAGGAGCATCGGGCCGACAATGTCTTCTCGGTGAGCGTGGCGAAGATCCAGATTCCCGATGGCACCTACCGGCTCGCCACCGCCTGGATCGAGAAGGAGAACCAGCACTGGCGTTGGAAGCTCGCGATCTTCGACGGCCGCACTTTCAAGGAGGTGCCCGCCACGGCCGAGGTACCAATTGCCGGTCTGTCGCAGGTCGCCGTCGCCTATGGGACCATCCAGGGAGATCGCACTCAGGAGAACCTCCTCCAGGTTTTCATCGGCAGCACCGATGGCGGGAACAGTTACCTTTATCGCGCGCAGTACGACATCGGGAATGGCGACGGTACCGCCGGGCACTTTCAGCCCATCGGTGGAGCAGACGGCTATCTGGCGCCCTTTTGCCTCAGCCAGGCCGGGGGCCAGCCGATCTGGAGCAAGGGATTCCGGAAATTCTGGGCGTCCCATTTTTCGGCCTTCACCTACGTGAAGCCGGATGGCGACAGCGGGGACTACCGCACCTTCATCGGCCTGCTCGGGGCCGACAGCACGAACAAGCGCCTCGTCTGGCTGACCCGCGGCTCGAATCGGCTCCTCCGCTACGGCTACGACGGGGCCAATCCCGCCAACGAGATACGACTGGCCGGCAAGCAGCACGGTACGGCGGTGGAGAACTACGGCGACCCGGACTCCTGGCTCCTGCTCGGAGTCATCTACGGAGCGCCCCCCTTCGCCTTGAATGGCGACGCATTCGGCGGAGAGCACGGAGGGGCTGATCGCAGCAGCTTCGAGATCAGCACCTCGGAGTCCGCGCGCAATGCCGTGACCGTGGCCAAGGAAACCACCGTGACCCCCTCGCTTGCAGGAAGCTTCTTCAAGGACCGCCTCGGCATCGAGGCCTCCGTGGCCGACAATGTCGCCGTCGAGGAGGGCGAGAGCACCGAGGTGGTGAAGATCAAGTCGACCGAGGTCGGACCGCCGGCCGCCGCACCGGCCAACCTCGGCTACATCGTCGTCATCAAGCCAACCCTCCGGGTCGAGCGGCTCAAGGTAGCCGACTGGGCCGGAAATCTCATCCCGTCCGAGACCGGCGGATTCTCTCTCATTCTCTCGCGGGTCATTGGCTGGGAGCGCGCGTTGGAAGAGTTTGACATGACCGCGCCGTCCGGGACCCTGCCGGCCTACGCCAAAGGTCTCAAGACCGATCCGGACTGGACCTCGTCGAACCTCGGCGGCTGGGAAAAACCGGTGAAGACCCTCCTGAACGAACGGCGAGGCCAGTATGAGGAGCCCGGCCAGAACGACGAGACCCTGGCCGCCACGCTTCAGGGAGGAACCGGGATCAAGAACGACAGCGTCACGCTCCAGACCACGTCCGCGAGCAGCCGCTCCGAGAACAAGTCGAAGACGTACAGTTTCGGTTTCACGCTCTTCGATCTCTTCGGCCTCTCCCGGGAGCAGCGATCGGCCACGGAGGTGACCACGGAGGGCACCTCCACCTTCGAGGTGAAGTTCACGTCCCGATTCAAGGAGCCTGATCCGGCGGCCGACGGAGAGCAGTTTTCCAAGCTCACCGTCCGTCCGCGCATCCTTCGCGAGAAGGCTGGCCAGCACGCCTTCTTCGTCCCGGATATCTACCGCCGCCAGGCCTTCCAGCCCTTCTGCGTGATCTACGAGGTAACCTCGAAGACGGTTTATAAGAAAAAGTCAGGCAATCGAAACGCCGCCAACGTCCGCGATCATGCGGTTGAGACTCCCGCGCCGGGAGGCACAAAGGACGAGACCGATTTAGCGACCGACCGCGCGGTGACCGTCAAAAGTGGAAGTTCGGAGACCGTCTCTTCCGAAAGTCCGTTGGTCGTGTCGGCAGTTGCAAGGGCAGAGGATGCGCCGTCGGCAGCGGAGAATGTTGCGCTCATTCCGTCCGTCCCGGGACCTTTCCCTCAAATTCGGCTTACGACACCGGCTCACATCGACCCGACGCTCCTGTCGCAGCAGGAGATCCGGGGAACCGCATCCGGTTCCGGCGGCAAAGTACAGGTTTCGGTCCGGTACCCGTTGCGCGAGTCAGGAGAGTTCAGTCGGGCAAGCGAGGCGATTTCGGTGGCAGACGACGGTTCTTGGAGTTTCCAGATTCCCCATCCAAGCAACCGGCGATTCAGCCTGATCTTTCGCGCGGTCGCGGACAAAGGCGTGGAATCTCGCCCCGTCCGAGTGGTGGTCGATCCTGGGGAGCGATAGGACCTATGTGTTGAAGTAAGCTTCTGCCAGAGGCCGTACCTTATGTGCGGCGGTCATCGAACGGAGGAACGAGTGAGCTTCTTGGAAACGCTGCCAAGCCGCTTAGTCTGGGCGATTTGGGTTGCGGAAGCGTTTTCCGCCCGTAGTTGACGAGCCACACTCAAAAATGCGCGTTTGGCTGGTGCGATGAAATCGTCCGAAGCCGGTTTGGCAGTGGCGCTTTTCATAGAGTGACCATACGCCGAAGGTCCGCGATCGAACAAGCGCGGGATTCTGAGAGGAGAGCAGGAGGGCTTGTTTGATTGTCCCACACCGCCCATTTGTCGGCGAGCGTTGCGTAGGCCGGTAAATTCTGGCGGCTACACTGGAAACGGCGACGAACGTCCGCCGCTGGCACATGGTGGCCGCCCTTCCGCACGCGCTCGCGCACGCGAGCAATGGCTAGCGCGGGAGTCGGCAGCCAAAGATAGTGAAGATAAATCCGGTAGCCAGCGTTCTTAGCCGTGGCCATGAGCCGCAGATAACTCCTGCCGCTGAGCGTGGACTCCAAACCGAAGGTCTGGGTCTTGACAACGCATTCCCGGATCTCGGAGAGTAGCAAGCGGCCAGCCTTCACCGCCTCGGCGGCGGGATCAAAAGGCGAAAGGCCTCGCGCGATTTCATCGGCGTTCAGGAAGCGCAGACATTTGCCTCTTTCGGCAGGAATTCCCGAGCGAAAGTCGTCTTGCCTGCTCCATTGCAGCCCGCGATGAGGTAGATCGTACGTGGCTTCGCTGGCATGGGGAAGTCAGGGCCGGCGGTCCCGCAGTCGCGGGACCACCCCTGCCAATTTTTATGCCTTCGAGTAGAGCTCCGCCCCAGCCTCTGCAAACTCCCGCGATTTCTCCGCCATCCCGGCCTTCAGCGCCTCTTCTTCCGCGAGACCCTGCTCCGCCGCGTACTTGCGCACGTCCTCGGTGATCTTCATCGAGCAGAAGTGCGGTCCGCACATCGAGCAGAAATGAGCCGTCTTCGCCCCTTCCGCAGGCAGCGTCTCGTCGTGGTATTCGCGCGCCGTCTCCGGATCGAGGCCGAGGTTGAACTGATCCTCCCACCGGAACTCGAACCGCGCCTTCGACAGCGCATTATCGCGGTACTGCGCCCCGGGATGCCCCTTCGCCAGATCAGCCGCATGCGCCGCGAGCTTGTAGGTGATCACGCCGTCTTTGACGTCCTTCTTGTTCGGCAGGCCGAGGTGTTCCTTCGGCGTGACGTAGCAGAGCATCGCGCAGCCGTACCAGCCGATCATCGCGGCGCCGATGCCGCTCGTGATGTGGTCGTAGCCGGGGGCGATGTCGGTCGTCAGCGGCCCGAGCGTGTAGAACGGCGCCTCGTGGCACCACTCGAGCTGCTTGGCCATGTTCTCCTCGATCATGTGCATCGGCACGTGGCCGGGGCCCTCGTTCATCACCTGCACGCCCTTCGCCCAGGCCCGCTCGGTGAGCTCGCCCTGCACCTTCAACTCGCCGAATTGCGGCTCGTCGTTCGCGTCGGCCACCGAGCCCGGGCGCAATCCATCGCCGATCGAGAAGCTCACGTCATACGCCGCGCAGATGTCGCAGATCTCATCCCAGTGCGTGTAGAGGAAGTTCTCCTGGTGATGGGCCAGGCACCATTTCGCCATGATGCTCCCTCCGCGGGAGACGATGCCGGTCATGCGCTTCGCGGTCAGCGGAATGAAACGCAGGAGGACGCCCGCATGGATCGTGAAATAGTCGACGCCCTGCTCGGCCTGCTCGATGAGCGTGTCGCGGTACAGCTCCCAGGTGAGGTCCTCGGCCTTGCCGTTCACCTTCTCGAGCGCCTGGTAGATCGGCACTGTGCCGATCGGGACCGGCGAGTTGCGCAGGATCCATTCCCGCGTGGCATGGATGTTCCGGCCCGTGGAGAGATCCATCACTGTGTCCGCGCCCCACTTGGTCGCCCAGCGCATCTTCTCGACCTCCTCGTCGATCGAGGAGGCGACGGCGGAGTTGCCGATGTTCGCGTTGATCTTCACCAGGAAGTTGCGGCCGATGATCATCGGCTCGAGCTCGGGGTGATTGATGTTCGCGGGAATGATCGCGCGACCGGCAGCCACCTCGCTGCGGACGAACTCCGGCGTGATCTCGGCGGGAATGCGTTGCGGGAAGCGGCGGAAGATGCCCGGCGTGTATTCGCCGGTCGGATTCTGGCTGGAGCCGAGGTGCTGCTTGTCGAGGTCGTGGCGGACCAGGTCACCCGTCTGGTCCAGGATGCGGGCCCGGCCCAGGTTCTCGCGGATCGCGATGTATTCCATCTCGGGCGTGATGATGCCCTGCTTCGCGTACCAGTACTGCGTGACCGGGTGGCCGGCGCTGGCTTTCAAGGGGCGGCGCGTGGCATTGGTCGGCGCGGAAAGGGGCGACAATCCACCCCGGCGCTCGCTGGCCTGCTGGGCGTGGCTGGTGCTGAGATAGCCGTTGTCGCCGGGCAGGACCGCGCGGCCGTCGTACTCCGCGACATCGCCGCGTTCGCGGATCCATTCGGCGCGGGGCGAGGGCAGGCCCTGCTCCACGTCGCCTTCGAAGGCCGGATCGCCCCACGGGCCGCTGCAGTCGTACACCCGCACGGGTTCGTTCTGGGTCAGCTCGCCATTCATCGAGCGCGTCGGCGAGAGAGCGATCTCGCGGAAGGGAACCTTCACCGTCGGGTGCAGCGTACCGCCGACATAGACGCGGGTGGAGTTCGGCAGCTGGTCGCTGCTGTGGGGTTCGATGGTTTCCTTGGATGCGATCATGGCGGGTTCCTGGTTGTGGGAAAACCGCTCGAGGCACGCCGCACCTTCTCTCCCTGCGCCGGCATTACCCGTTCCAGGTTCAAAGGGTCTTCCGCTTGTTTTGGTCTGCTCGCGCAGGTGCGGAACTCTCAGCCTCGATTGGCTCCCCTGTCTTGTTGGGGAAGAAACTAGACCCGCCGCCCGGCGCGTCAACGTTGGACTTCCGGAATCGAGCCTTGTTCGTAGGCGGCGAATTTCATTCCCTGTGCGCCGTGCAGGAACTCATCGCCGGTATCCACAAATTTCGTTCCGAAGAATTCGGCCAGTACAAGGCCCTCTTCCAGCGTCTCGCCGAGGAAGGGCAGAACCCGCATACCCTCTTCATTACGTGCTCGGATTCCCGCGTCCTCGCGGAACTGATCACCCAGAGCAAGCCGGGCGACCTCTTCGTGGTCAAGAACGTAGGCAATATCGTGCCGCCCGCCTCCGCCACCGGCTCGACGAACTCCACCGCCGCGGCGATCGAGTTCGCGGTCGAGGTCCTGGGCGTGCAGGACGTCGTCGTCTGCGGGCACTCGCAGTGCGGCGCCATGAAGGCGCTCGTCACCACCCCGGATCTCTCCTCCATGCCGCACCTCGAGGGCTGGCTCTCTCTGGCCACTCCCGTGCGCGATGCCGTGCTCCAGCGGTACAGCCACCTCACCGATCTGGACCAGCAGGTCACCGCCGCTGCCGAGGAAAACGTCCTTTTCGGGCTCGAGAGCCTCAAGACCTACCCTGCCGTGCGACGGCGCATCGAGGAGGGCACGCTGCGCTTGCATGCGTGGTTCTTCAAGATCGCGACCGCCGAGCTCTTCGCTTACGAGCCCGCCACGCACAAGTTCGTACCCCTGGTTGGCCCAAAGCAGCTCCGTTTCGACTTCGGGCACAAGCCAGAGTAACCACTCAGGACTCTCGTCTCCCCGCGCCTAAATCCGGCGCGAGCCAAATACCCCTCGCGCAATCCCCTTCCATGGACGAGACTGGGGAGCTTTGTGCAGAGCTTACCCGGCCATCGGTCGGATAGAGTTGCTGCCACCGTGAGGCGCGCGAAGCCCGCATTCGCTCGCCCATGGAAAAACTCTCCCGTACGTCTCATCTCGCCTTCGTGGGCGACTACGTCCCGCGCCGCTGCGGCATCGCCACCTTCACCGCCGACATCTGCGAGGCCATCGCCGCGGAGTATCCCGGCACCAAGTGCATCGTCGGCTCGGTCAACGACCGCCCCGACGGCTACGACTACCCGGCCCGTGTCCGCTTCGAGATCGAGGAGCGGGAAATCGCCTCCTACCAGCGCGCGGCGGAGTTCCTGAACATCAACAACGTCGAGGTGCTCTCCGTACAGCACGAGTTCGGCATCTACGGCGGTGATGCCGGCGCCCATCTGCTCGCGCTGCTGCGCGATGTGCGCATGCCGATCGTCACCACGCTGCACACCGTCCTGCTCGAGCCGAATGCCGCCCAGCGCGACGTCATGGTCCAACTCGACGTCCTTTCCAGCCGCTTCATCGTCATGGCGGAGCGCGCCCGGAATCTCCTGCAGACTGTCTACGGCATCTCGCCGGACAAGATCGACCTCATCCCCCACGGCGTGATCGACATGCCGTTCATGGACTCGAACTTCTACAAGGACGAGTTCGGGGTCGAGGGCAAGACCGTCCTCCTCACCTTCGGCCTCCTTTCGCCGAACAAGGGCATCGAGAATGTCATCGCGGCCATGCCCGCGATCCTCGAGCGGAATCCCGACGTCGTCTACATCGTGCTCGGCGCGACCCACCCGAATCTCATCGCCCACGAGGGCGAGAAGTACCGCCGCCGCCTCGAGCGCCTCGCGCAGGATCTCGGCGTCACCGAGCAGGTCATCTTCCACGACCGCTTCGTCTCCATCGACGAGCTCAAGGAATTCATCGGCGCCGCGGATATCTACCTCACGCCTTACCTCAACGAGGCGCAGGTCACGTCCGGCACGCTCGCCTACACCTTCGGCGCCGGGAAGGCGATCATCTCGACTCCCTACTGGCACGCCCAGGAACTGCTCGCCGACGACCGCGGCGTGCTCGTGCCTTTCGCCGACGCGCCCGCCATCGCCAATGCGGTCAACGACGTCCTGGCCCAGCCCACCCGCATGACCGCCATGCGCAAGCGCGCGTGGAAGGCCGGCCGCGAGATGATCTGGCCCGAGGTTGCCCGCCGCTACATGGAGAGCTTCGGCCGGGCTCGCGCGAGCATGAGTGCCGCCTTCTCCGGCGCGGCGGATAGTGTTGTTCCCGTCGCTCCGGTCTACGCCACCCCGCCGATCAAGCTCGATCACCTGTTCACGATGAGCGACCACACCGGCATCTTTCAGCACGCCATCTACAACGTGCCGAACTACCACGAGGCCTACTGCGTGGACGACAATGCCCGCGCCTTCATCTTCACGGTGCTGCTCGAGGAGCTGCGCGGCCCCGAGGAATCCATCTCCCGTCTCGCCAGCAGCTACCTTGCCTTCCTGTGGTACGCGTTCGACGCGAATACCTGCCGCTTCCGCAATTTCATGAGCTTCTCGCGTGAGTGGCTCGAGTTGCACGGCTCCGAGGACAGCCACGCGCGCAGCCTCTGGGCGGTGGCCACTGCGCTCGGTCGTTCCAAAAACGCCGGCCATCGTGCGCTCTGTGCGTTGCTCTTCCAGCGTGGGCTGCCCTGTGTCGCGCGCTTCAGCTCGCCCCGGGCCTGGGCCTTCGCGCTCATCGCCATCCACGAGTATCTCCGCACCCTCTCCGGCGATCGGGTCGTGAGCCAGATGCGCGACACCCTCACCACCATGCTCGTCGATCTCTACCACGCCAACTCCTCCACGGAGTGGCAGTGGTTCGAGCGCATCGTCACCTATGACAATGCCAAGCTCTCCCATGCCCTCATCCTCAGTGGCCACTGGACCTCCCAGGGCGAGACCCTCGA
>Ga0310811_10008720_pt1 | contig 13045 bp, 7 predicted proteins | sample YCmetagenome_FD_207642 | JGI IMG/M metagenome (GOLD analysis project Ga0310811, IMG submission 207642) | Soil microbial communities from experimental microcosm in Duke University, North Carolina, United States - YC | ecosystem: Engineered > Artificial ecosystem > Soil microcosm > Unclassified ...
GCAGGAGGCGGAGTTCGACCACGATGCTTCGCCGAGTTGGCACCTGCTCGATGATTCCCTGCATCGTGGCATGCAGTTGCTCGTGCGCGATCTCAATCGTCTCTATACGAACGAGCCGGCGCTTCATGCCCTCGATGCCGAGCCCGGCGGTTTCGAATGGCTCGTTGGCGACGATAGCGCCAACAGCGTTTTCGCCTACCGGCGCTGCGCCGGCAGCGGCCAGGAAATGGCCGTCGTCTGCAATTTCACGCCGGTACCGCGCCGCGGTTATCGCATCGGCCTGCCTCTCGCGGGTGGCTGGACCGAAGTGCTCAATACTGACGCGAGCGCTTACGGCGGCTCGAATCTCGGCAACGGGGGCGCGATCGTAACCGAAAGTGTCGCAAGCCACGGTAAGCCGTTTTCCGCGCTCTTGACGCTGCCGCCGCTCGCGACGATTGTGCTGCGCGCGCCTTGAGACGCGCGTGCCGTGCCGCAACGCCCATTTGATCGATTCGATCGACAAATGACAAGGGGACAACGGGCATGGCGAACGCGCGACCCGATCGACTGGAAGCCGGTACACCGTATCCGCTGGGGTCCACGTGGGACGGGCTCGGTGTCAACTTTGCCGTGTTTTCGGCGAATGCCGAAAAGATCGAGCTCTGCCTCTTCGATTCCACTGGCCACAGGGAGTTGGCACGCTTGCCCCTGCCCGAATGCACTGACGAGGTCTGGCACGGCTATCTGCCCGGAGCGCACCCAGGCACCGTCTACGGCTATCGCGCCTATGGGCCGTATCGGCCGCACGACGGCCATCGTTTCAATCCGTATAAGCTGCTGCTGGACCCTTATGGCAAGAAGCTGACGGGCTTGTTCCGACGATCCGATGCGATGTTCGCTTATCGCGTTCATTCGAACCGCTTGGACCTATCCTTCGACCGGCGAGACTCGGCACCCGCCATGCCCAAGTGCGTCGTCATCGACGAGGCCTTCGATTGGTCGCGCGATGTGCGCCCCGAGGTGCCATGGAGCGAGACTGTCATCTACGAAGCGCACGTCAAAGGGGTCTCGATGACGAATCCGGACTTGCGCCCGCATGAGCGCGGCACCTTCGCGGCGCTAGGCTCCTCGCGCTTCCTCGATCACCTGTGCCGGCTAGGCATCACCGCTATCGAGCTGCTGCCGGTTCACGCATTCCTCGACGAGCGCTTTCTGGTCGAGCGTCATCTCACGAACTACTGGGGCTACAACCCGGCGGCCTTTTTCGCGCCGCATCCTGGCTATCTATCGACTCGGCGCCTCACCGAACTGCGCGTTGCCGTGCGACAACTGCATGCGGCCGGCATCGAAGTCATCCTGGATGTCGTCTACAACCACACCTGCGAAGGCAACGAGCTGGGGCCAACCGTCTCCTGGCGCGGCCTGGACAACGCGAGCTATTACCGCCTCGTACCGGGCGACGAGCGTCATTGCATCAACGACACCGGCTGCGGCAACACGCTTAACCTTTCGCATCCCCGCGTGTTGCAGATGGTCATGGATTCGCTGCGTTACTGGTCGAACGCCTATCACGTCGACGGGTTCCGGTTCGACCTCGGCGCCACGCTCGGGCGCGAGGGCACGGGGTTCGATCCAGGATCGGGCTTCTTCGATGCGATTCGCCAGGATCCCGATCTTTCGCGACGAAAGCTGATTTCCGAGCCGTGGGATGTAGGCCCTGGCGGCTATCAGCTCGGCCACCACCCGCCCGGCTTCGCCGAGTGGAATGACAAGTTCCGCGACTGCGTGCGCCGCTTCTGGCGCGGCGACGCCGGCATGCGTGCAGAGCTTGCGGCGCGCATCGCAGGCTCGGCCGAGCTGTTCCGTCATCGTTTTAGACGACCGTGGGCCTCGATCAACTACGTCGCTTCGCACGACGGCTTCACACTTGCCGATGTGGTTTCCTACGAGCACAAGCATAACGAAGCCAACGGCGAGAGCAATGCCGACGGACATAACGAAAACTGCAGTTCAAACTGGGGCATCGAAGGCCCCACAGATACGCCATCGATCGAAGAGACGCGGCGCCGCGTCCTGCGCTCGATGCTTGCGTCCCTGTTCACGTCGCTCGGCACGCCGATGCTCGCAGCGGGAGACGAGTTCGGGCGTACTCAGCGCGGCAACAACAACGCCTATTGTCAGGATAACGAAATATCCTGGCTCGACTGGCGCGAAGCAGACTCCGCCTCGGCACGCTCGCTGACGTCGTTTGTTACGCGCCTCATTGCACTGCGCAAACACCACCCCCTTTTGCGCGACCCGCAGTTTCTGCATGGCGAGCGCGAAGTCGTACCCGGCATTGACGAGGTCGGCTGGTTCGACGAATCCGGCACGCCGCTCACGAGCGAAGTGTGGCAAGACCCCGAAGGCCGAACGCTGATGCTGCGCCGTGCCGGTGCCGCACTCGACGGCAGCATCGAAGTGCTGCTGCTCATGCACAACGCGGCCAACACGTCCGTTTGCTTCACACCACCGCCGCCGCATCTGGAATGGAACGTGCTCGCCGATACGACAAAGCCCGATCTGGAGCTTCATCCGCTTGCCGGAGAAACGCTCGAAATCGGCGCACACGGCTTCGCCGTCCTCGTTGCTCGACTTCCCGACGAGCAACGGGACCACCACCCGGCAGAGACTTCGGCCGGCCTCAGCCGACCTTCATGCTAACGGGTGACGTAAGGAGCAGCATCATGCCCACACATCTGCGCGACCACGCGGTGCGCCATGCGCACTGTCTGCCGTTCGGTGCCCATCTGATCGACTCCGCTGTTTGCACCACGCCGTGTACGAGATTTCGTTTTTGGGCACCCGCGTGTGAAGCCGTACGCCTCGAAATCGAATACGCATCGTCGACGTCCTCAATCGACATGACTGCAACGGGAAATGGCTGGTTCGAAGCTGAAGCCGGATGCGGCGCGGGCGCTCGCTATCGGTATCGGCTCGACGGCCCCGATGGCCGCACGGTGACCGATCCCGCTTCGCGCTTTCAGCCCGACGACGTGCATGGCCCAAGCGAAGTCGTCGATCCACGCGCGTATACGTGGCAGCAGCGCAATTGGCTCGGCAGGCCTTGGGCGGAGATGGTCATCTATGAATTGCACGTCGGCGCGCTCGGCGGCTATACCAACGTGGCGAGGCACTTGCCACGTCTCGCCGCACTCGGCGTCACGGCGATCGAGCTGATGCCGCTCAACGATTTTCCTGGCCGCCGCAACTGGGGATACGATGGCGTCCTGCCCTTTGCGCCGGATTCGGCCTATGGCCGCCCCGAGGATTTGAAGGCACTTATCGACCGCGCGCATGAACTCGGACTCGCCGTGCTGCTCGATGTGGTCTACAACCATTTCGGCCCGGAAGGCAATGATCTGCCGATCTACGCGCCGGCTTTCTTTCGCAACGACATCTCGACACCCTGGGGCCCCGCCATCGATTTCCGGCGCCTCGAGGTACGTGAGTTCTTCTCACAAAATGCGCTTTACTGGCTCGACGAGTATCGCTTCGACGGCCTGCGTTTCGATGCCGTGCATGCGATCGGCGACGACGAATGGCTGCGCGAGGTAGCCGATCGCGTGCGCCGTGCCATCGAACCGGGAAGGCACGTTCACCTGGTAATCGAGAACGAGCACAACACGGCCAGCTTGCTGGGCCAAGGACAGTTCGATGCGCAATGGAATGATGACGCGCATAACGCACTGCACGTGCTCTTGACCGGTGAGCATGAAGGTTATTACCGCGCGTATGCCGACAAGCCGATCCAACAACTCGCACGTGTGCTCGCCGAAGGCTTCGCCTACCAGGGAGAACCTTCGCCGATTCACGAGGGCGCCCCACGCGGAGAACCCAGCAAGCACCTGCCGCCGAGCGCGTTCGTGCTGTTTTTGCAGAACCACGATCAGATCGGCAATCGCGCGTTCGGCGAGCGCTTGCGCACGTTGTGCGATCCGCACGCACTGCGAGCCGCGACAGCGCTCATGCTGCTCGCGCCGCAGATTCCGCTTCTTTTCATGGGCGAGGAGTGCGGCTCGACGCAACCGTTCCTTTATTTCACGGACTATGCCGGAGAACTGGCGGATGCGGTGCGCGAGGGTCGCCGCCGCGAGTTCGCGAAGTTCTCCGCGTTCAGCGACGCTGAGCAGCGCGCGAGAATTCCCGATCCCAATGCGGTACAGACGTTCGCGCTGTCCTCGCCCGCGTGCGACGACGACAACAGCGAGACTGCGGCGCAACACGCTGTGCATGCTGACGAGGGGCACGACGCGTGGGTGCATTTCTATTGCTCGGCGCTTGCCGTGCGCGCCAAGCTCGTTGCACCTCGCATCGCGCGTGCATGCGCGCGCGGCGCAACGGTGCTGCGTACACGCGACGGGCGCGAGGCCAACGCGCTCGTCGCCCACTGGCGGCTTGCGGATTGCGAACGGCTCGTCATTGCCCTGAATCTGTCGCCCAACGCATTGCCCTTCTTGGAACAGCCCGATGGCATGGTCATTTTTGAAACGCCGGCGCGCTCACGCGATGACGTGCAGGCGGGTGCGCTGCCGCCGTACACGTGTATCGCCTGGTTGACGGGTAACGTCAATGAGTATGCATCGCGGCACGACACGCGTGTGCACCGCCCGCGGGAGAACAACACGTGAGTGCGCCTCCCCTGCCGACATCAGAGCGGCACGCGCGCGCTGACATCGAGCGCCTCGCTGCGCGCGCCGGATTCGCCGTGCAATGGCAAGACGCGCATGGCCGCAAGCGGCGTGTGCAGCCTGAGATGCTCGCGGCCTTGCTCGCGGCGCTGGGGTTGCCCTGCACGACGCGGGACGAAAGAGCGCAAAGCTTCGCCGCGCTCGATGCCGAGCACAGCGCGGGGACGCTGCCGCCGCTCATCACCGCGCAATGCCATAGCGCCATTACCTTACCTGCGGGCGTCATCAAAGCGGGTAGCCGATATCGACTTGAACTCGAAAGCGGCGAAGTCATCGACGGCCGCTTGAGCTCGCCGAAAGCCCAACCCGCGCTGCTTGCCCCCATAACCGAGCCGGGTTATCACTGGCTGACCTTCAATGACCAGCGCACCTGCCTCGCCGTAGCGCCTACGCGCTGTCATACGGTGCACGACGCCGCTCGCGCGGCAGGCGTCGCCGAGAGCGGAACGCCCGCACTATGGGGCGTCGCCGCGCAACTCTATGGGCTGCGCCGCACGGGCGACGGCGGCATCGGCGATTTCACTGCTCTCGCTGCGCTCGCGACCCAATGCGCGCGACGCGGCGCACATGCCGTGGCGATCAGCCCCGTACACGCCATGTTCAGCGCCGATCCGCACAAGTACAGCCCCTACTCGCCATCCTCACGTCTATGTCTCAACGTCGCGCATATCGATCCGGCGGCGATGTTCGGCGCCGATGCGTTGCGTGAAACGCTCGACACGCTGGGCGCCGCCGAGGCATGGGCCAACCTGGAGGCGAGAGCGCGCATTGATTGGCCGCACACGGTCACACTGCGGCTCGCGGTGCTGCGTGCCCTCTTTGAGCGGTTTTGCACGCATGACCGAGCGCAGCACAACGGGCACGCCGCGCGATTCGAGGCGTTCCGCCGTCATGGCGGCCATGCGCTTGAAGACCACGCGCGTTTCGAAGCGCTCGACGCATGGCAGCGCGCGCAACACGGCCACACGCACTGGCGCGCGTGGGCCGCCACGTTTGCCGATCACCGTAGCGCTGAAGTGAATGCCTTTGCGGATGAGCATCGACACGAGATTGAGTTTCATCTTTTTGCGCAATGGCTCGCCGCTGCCGGTTTGGCGAACGCACAGCAAAGCGCACGCGATGCCGGTATGGCGATTGGCCTCATCGCCGATCTCGCGGTTGGCTGCGATGGCGCGGGCAGCCATGCCTGGTCCTATCGCGACGACATGCTTGAAGGCGTGTCCGTCGGCGCCCCGCCCGACCTTCTCAACCAGGCCGGGCAGGCCTGGGGTCTCACCACATTCTGTCCGCGTGCGCTGCGCAACGAAGGCTTCACCGCCTTCATCGACATGCTGCGGGCCGCGTTTTCCTATGCGGGCGGATTGCGCATCGATCACGTGCTTGGCCTACAGCGGCTGTGGCTTGTTCCCGAAGGAGCGCCTCCAGCCGACGGTGCGTACCTCGCCTACCCGTTCGCCGATCTGCTGCGGTTGATCGCATTGGAATCCTGGCGACATCGGGCCGTCGTGATCGGCGAAGACCTCGGCACCGTGCCGCCGGGCTTTCGCGATCGGCTCGCCGAACATGGCTTGCTCGGTATGCGCGTGCTCTGGTTCGAGCGTAAGGACAGTGACGGTGGTTTTCTGCCACCAGCGCAATGGGGGGCGAGCGCGCTAGCGATGACGACGACGCATGACCTGCCGACCGTTGCCGGCTGGTGGCAGGGGCGCGACATCGCGTGGCGACACCGCATCGGCCAGACTGCGCCGCGCGCGGACGGCCGTGATCCGGCTGCGGCGGCCGAAGCCGAACGCACGACTGATCGCCAAGCACTCTGGCGGGCGTTTCAGGAGGCTGGCCTTGCACCGTGCGACGTTGCGGCACCGCCCGTTGGCGAGGCACCCGTCGACGAAGCGCTTCTTTATGTGTCAGCGACGCCGGCACCGCTCGTCGTTCACCCGCTGGAAGACCTGTTAGGTCTCCCCGATCAGCCCAACCTGCCGGGTTCGATCGACGAGTATCCGAACTGGCGACACCGCGCGCCTGCGCCGGCCGACGCGCTCTTCGCCGACGCCGCCATCGCCGACCGCATGCTCGCCATCTCGCGTACGCGCGCCGATGCAGGAGCCGGCGTCCACGATACCGAACCGCCTTCGACATCATGACTCGCCCGCGCTCCACGCTTCGTCTGCAATTGCATCGCGGCTTCACGCTCGACGATGCCGCAGCACAAGTCGATTACTTTTCGGCGCTTGGCGTGAGCCATCTTTATCTCTCGCCACTGTCCACCGCCGTGCCGGGTTCCAAGCACGGCTACGATACGGTCGACTACAACCGCGTGAACCCCGAACTGGGTGGAGAGCCGGCGTTACGACGTCTCGCCGATGCACTGCATGAGCGGCAGATGGGCATCATCGCCGACATCGTGCCGAACCACATGGGCATCGTTGGCGGGCACAACGCGTGGTGGCAAGACATCCTGGAATGGGGACGTCATAGCGAGCACGCGCGCCACTTTGACGTCGACTGGCACTCCCCTGACCCTGCACTGCGCGGCAAGGTGCTCGTGCCATGCCTCGCCGCGCAATATGGCGATGAACTCGCCGCGGGCCGCATCAGGCTCTCTCTCAATGGCGATGGCTCGCGCATTCTCGTAAGCTACGGTGAGCAGGCGTTTCCGATCTGTCCCGTCGATTACGCGACGATCTTGCGCATGGGCGCCGCGAGCCTCAGTCGCCAAGAACCGGTCTCTGAACGCACGAGCGAGACGACTCACGCGTCTCACGTAGAAGGGCCATCGCAAGCGAGAGGAAGGTCGGACGGGCTGGAGGCGCTTGCCAGCCAATTCAACGGACTGACCACGCAGCCCGAGGACCGCCCGCGCGCGCAAAGCGCCATGGAAGCCTTGTGCGCCTTCGTGACAACACACGGCCACGCTGCGATTGACAACGCGCTCGCCGCCTACTCTCCCGAGGCACCGGATTCTCGCGAACGCCTGCATCGGCTGCTCGAGAAGCAGTTCTTTCGCCTCGCCTGGTGGCGCACGGCGTCCGACGAAGTGAACTGGCGCCGCTTCTTCGACATCAGCACGCTCGTCGCCATTCGGGCCGAGCGCGTCGAAGTTTTCGACGCCACTCACGCGATGATTCTTCGGTTGTTTGCCGAAGGCCTGATCGACGGCGTTCGCGTTGACCATGTCGATGGGCTGCTGGATCCGCGCGACTATTGCCAGCGGCTGCATGAGCGGCTCACCGAGCGCGAGGCGCAGCGCCCGCCCCAGATCGACGGCAAACGCGCTTACGTAGTGGTCGAGAAAATACTGGCGCGTGGCGAATCTTTACCGAGCGATTGGGACGTCGATGGCACCACGGGCTATGACTTCATGAACGATGTCGGCGCGTTGCTGCACGATGGCCATGGCCAAGCGCCACTCACGGCCGCATGGAACAAGCTTGCTGGAAGCGAGGCAACATTCGTCGACGTAGTGCGCACGGCCCGGCGCAAGGTGCTTGCCGAAAACCTGTCGGCCGAACTCGACCGCGCCACGCGCGCGCTGCACCGCATGGCACGCGAGCACCCAGCCACGCGGGACTTCACGTTCACCGCGATTCGCCGCGCGCTTACGGAGCTCGCCGTTCACTTCCCGGTCTATCGCATCTACCCCAACAACGGGGTACGCACGGAGTCTGACGAACCCTACTTCCGCGCGGCATTCGGAGGCGCGCGCGCCGCGCTGCCGGCAGCGTATCACGGCGTGCTCGATCAGCTGGACCAATGGCTCGGGGGGCGTGAGCCACGAGAGGAAGCAGCGAGCACGACGCAACCCGCCGTGCCTTCACTGCCCCCCCATCGCGAGCGACGCACCGCATGCGCACTTTTCGCACAATTGACGGCACCGCTGGCCGCCAAGGCTGTCGAGGACACCGCGTTTTACCGCTACGGGCGGCTGCTCTCTCGTAACGAAGTGGGTGCCGACCCTGGCGAGTTTTCGATGTCGCTCGAGGCGTTTCATGAAACCAATCTCCAGCGCGCGCGACGTTTTCCGCATGGGCTCGTCACCACCGCGACACACGATCACAAACGCGGCGAAGACATGCGGGCTCGGCTCGCTGTGCTGAGCGAGATCCCCGATGAGTGGACCGCGGCGATGCACGCATGGTCGGCCCTGAACGCCCCACATCGACGCGGGTCTGGCAGCGTATGGACTGCTGACGAACGGACTTTGACTCAGGATTGGGTACCCGGCCCCACGGCGGAAGCGATGCTTTATCAGACACTCGTCGGCGCATGGCCCTACGACCTCGCCCTGCCGGATGTTGAAGGCATCGACGCATTTGCGCAGCGCATTTGGGCTTGGCAGTTGAAAGCGCTACGCGAAGCGAAACTGCGCACGAGCTGGTACGCGCCCGATACCGCGTTCGAAGCCGCCTCGCGCGATTTTCTCTTCGACATTCTTGCCCCGCGCCGGCGCGATGGTTTTCTGCAAGCGCTGTCGACGTTCGTGGCCCGGATCAGCCGGGCAGGCGCTGTCAACAGCCTGTTGCAGGCATTACTGCGGCTCGCCTCGCCCGGGGTGCCCGATCTCTATCAGGGCACCGAGCTGTGGGATTTCAGCCTCGTCGATCCCGATAACCGCAGACCTGTCGACTTTGGCCTGCGCCGCGCGTGGCTCGCCGATAGCCCGCCGAGCGAGCATTTGAGAACGTGGCGCGACGGGCGCGTCAAACTCGGCTTGATTCACCACGCACTCAGGCTGCGCACCGCGTTCCCTTCGCTTTTCTCTGAAGGCGCGTACATTCCCCTTACCGTGCAAGGCCGCCGCGCCCGACACGTCATCGCGTTCGCGCGCCGACACGCGAACGCTTATGGCATTGTCATCGGCACGCGCTTTGCCACGTCCTTGTTAGCGCCACACAGCGACCTGCCTCTCGTCGAGCCAGCCGACTGGGAAGATACGTCCGTACTGCTTCCACCCGGGCTTGCCAAACATACCTTCATCGATTGCTTGAGCCCAGCCGCCCCAAAAGCCGACGATGCAGGACGTCTGTTCTTGCGCGACACATTGACCGCGCTGCCGGTCTCGCTACTTGTCGAGCAAGGCGTCTTAAAGTCGTGATGCTCCAAGCAGCAGGCCTGTGCGCGCACCTATCCGATTCTCGATCGGTGCGGGGCGGCCCCTTTCTTCTTCTATTAGGATCCCTAACTATTAGGAACCCTAATCATGACATCAGTCGAATCAAAGCTTTTTCTGCGAGGGTTGTCAGTCAAATCGAAACAAGGGGCGCGCGCAACAAAAGGACCGTGGGCTCGTCATCAACTGCCTCGCCTTGTTCGAAACTCCCGCCATGCGCCGCTGCGACGCGCTGCGGCAATGCGAGCACCCATGAGATACGTCCGGCTTCGCGCGGTTGTATCGCTTGCTTGCGCGCGGCGGTCTCGAACGCATGCGGCAACTCCGCGTCGTTCAAGGCTGCGAAACTCATGACATGTGTGACTTTGACATGCCACGCTCCGGACTCGACGTTGCTCGAGAGCGTGACCGCAGTACCTGGCCTGCTCGCTTCCACCGCAAATGCGAGCATGACCCAAACCGCTTGCGAAAAACGCTCGCGGTCGCCGTCACATTGCTCCGATTCGAGCCGCGAATCGATCTTGATGGAGACGCCACGCGCGTCGGCCAAAGCGCGGCGGACATCGTCGAGCGAGCGATCGAGCACCGGCCGCATTGGGAAGGTCGAACGCTGTAATGGCAATGCCTTCGTTTCGGCGCGCGTGTTGTCGATAGCGTCTTCGAGCAGTTGGACTTGCTGATCGACACCCGATCGAATGCCGGCCAACGCGCGCTGCGCCGCAGTATCGCCTGCATCGAGCTTGCGCTCGAGCACATAGGCCCAGCTGTGTATCGCATTCAAAGGACTGCGCAAATCGTGAGAAACGATCGACAACAGATGATCGCGCATGAAGAGTGCCGTTTCGGCGCGCATGCGCGCATAGCGCTCCTCAGATGTGGCAGCGGAAACGGCATCGAAAGACGTCGACACAATCAGCCCCTCGTTTAAATCGCTCCAACCCCATGGCGTTTGCACCATCACGGGCGCGCGCAGGGTTTCATTAGCGCATTGAAGAGACCCACATTATAGGCACCCATGGCGACGAGAGCGCCTACAATGACGCTTTTTCAACATCATTGAAAAGGAGCGTTTATGTCAATCGTGACTACCGCATCGGGCCTTCAGTATGAAGATGTGACAGTGGGCAGCGGCGATGAAGCCGTCGCCGGCCGCCCCGTCAGCGTCCATTACACGGGCTGGCTCACCGATGGTAAGAAGTTCGATTCGAGCAAAGACCGCAACGACCCGTTTTCTTTCGTACTCGGCGGCGGCATGGTGATCAAGGGTTGGGATGAAGGCGTGCAGGGCATGAAAGTAGGCGGCGTACGGCGCCTGACGATTCCGCCACAACTCGGCTACGGCGCGCGCGGCGCGGGTGGTGTGATCCCCCCCAACGCCACGCTCGTATTCGAAGTCGAGCTGCTGCGCGTATAAGCGCCCCCATCGGCCAGCAGGCGCAGCGTGTTCCGCTGCGCCGTATCGCTCCTTGCCACCGGCTGACTTCGGCTGCTGAGTTCGCTCGATAGCCCCGGGCCCTTTTTGGGGCGCGAATCAAATCAGCCGTTCAATCCGCGCGCAAGATCTGCGCAGATATCGTCAGCATTCTCGAGCCCTACCGCCACGCGCAGCAATGCTTCGGTGATGCCGGCTGCCGCTCGTGCTTCCGGCGTGATGCGGCCATGCGTGGTCGTTGCGGGATGTGTAATCGTCGTGCGCGTATCGCCGAGATTGGCCGTGATGGAGCACAGCTGCGTGCCATCGACAACGCGCCAGGCGTTCTCACGCTGCATCTCTGGCGTATCGCCGGCCACTTCGAACGCAAGCACCGATCCGCCCGAACGCTGCTGACGCTGGGCAAGCTCGTACTGCGGATGCGATTCGAGCCCCGGGTAGTAGACGCGCTTGACTGCCGGTTGTGATTCGAGCCAGCGGGCTACCACCAGCGCGTTAGCCGAGTGCCGCTCGGCACGCAATGACAGCGTTTCCATGCCTTTCAAGAGCACCCATGCATTGAAGGCGGACAGAGTCGGCCCGGCAGTTCGAACGAACGGGAACACCTTTTCCATGATGAACTGACGAGTCCCGATGAGCGCACCGCCGAGCACGCGCCCTTGCCCATCGATCAACTTCGTGGCCGAATGCATGACGACATCCGCGCCGAGCTTCAGCGGCTGCTGAACGGCGGGGCTGCAAAACGAGTTGTCAACGACGAAAAGCGCGCCCGCCGCCTTTGCGATCTTGCCGACCGCTTCGATATCGCAAAGCTCCGTCAGCGGATTGGAAGGCGTTTCAAGGAAGAACATCTTCGTTTCGGGACGCACAGCCGATTGCCACGCGTCGAGATCGACGGGATCGACAAACGTCGTTGCGATGCCAAAGCGCGAAAAGATCTGCGAGAACATGCCGAGCGTCGAACCGAAGAGCGCACGCGAGCTGACGATGTGGTCACCCGCCTGCATCGAGGCCATGACGACCGAGAGAATCGCGCTCATGCCTGAAGCCGTCGCGATACAGGCCTCCCCGCCTTCGAGCGCGGCGAGGCGGTCCTGAAACATCGTGACCGTCGGGTTGGTGAACCTCGAGTAGGTGTAGTAATCCTCAGAGTGCTTAAAGCGCTCGGCGGCTTCCGCCGCGCTTTTAAAGCAGAAACTCGAGGTCAGGAAAAGCGCTTCGGAGTGCTCGTTGAATTCGGTGCGCGTGGTTCCCGAACGCACGGCAAGCGTATCGAAGTTCAGTGAATCGTCCATGGGAGGGAGTCTCGGCAGTATCGGCAATCGGCACATGATACCGTGTCGCCCAATTGAGGGCGTCGAAGACGACCGTCGTCCCATCCCACCACGGGCGATTCAGAATTCGGTTACTCCACGCGTGCTCTATAGCACGAGCAACGAATACCGCGTATCCACAACAGGGTCCGGGCGATCTTTAGGATGGTACGTGACACTCACAGAGCTCAGCCATTGGATGTCGTTGGCCTCAGGGAACATAACGACGATGTCGAACTTGAACTTGCCGTCTTCGCCAGTCACAAGGTCCGATTTCGATGTGACAAGCTGAAAGAGGCCCGTAGTCGAAACATCGTAGGGCGCATTGGGAATGCCAACGCCGACCTGCTTGATCGTTCCAGTGATCGGCAAATCGTTCAAAACCGTGATCAGCAGCGGGGGAACGAAATCGATGTGCACGGCGTACTGCGGCGCGGGCGGCGACACAAACGTGAATTCGAAAGACTCATCGTCGAAA
>Ga0310811_10008721_pt1 | contig 13045 bp, 8 predicted proteins | sample YCmetagenome_FD_207642 | JGI IMG/M metagenome (GOLD analysis project Ga0310811, IMG submission 207642) | Soil microbial communities from experimental microcosm in Duke University, North Carolina, United States - YC | ecosystem: Engineered > Artificial ecosystem > Soil microcosm > Unclassified ...
GCAGGTTGGCCGCGCTGGCCCCCCGCCAGCCGTAGATCGACTGGCATGGGTCGCCGACGGCGGTGACCGCGAGCGGCGGCTCGTCGTCACGGGTTCGGAACAACGCCCGCAGCATCACCCGCTGCGCGTGCCCGGTGTCCTGGTACTCGTCCAGCAGCACCGCGCGGTAGCGCGCTCTTTCGCCCTCGCCCACGGCCGGGTGCTGATCGGCGATCCGGGCCGCGATGCTCATCTGGTCGGCGAAGTCGACGGTGCGCTCCGCCCGCTTGCGCGCGGTGAGCGCCGCCAGCAGCGGCAGCAAGGCGGCCCGCATCCGCTGCGCATCGAGGATCTTGCGGACCTCGAGCGTGAGGGGACCCCGTTGGCGGGGCCCCTTGGGAGCGTTCTCCACCAGCGCGATCAGCCGTTCGGCGTGTTCGGCGACCTGCTCGGGTTCGACGAGGTGCTCCCCCAGCTCTCCGGACAGCGACAGCAGGTAGCCCGTGACGGTGGCCGGGACCCGGTCGATGTCCAGATCGGCCGCCCAGGTGGAGACCACACGGTGCGCGAGCTGCCAGGCACCGGTCTCGGACAGCAGCCGCGCCCCCGGCTCGGCGGGCAGCCGCAGCGCGTGCTCGGCGACCAGCCGGCCGGCGTAGGCGTGGTAGGTCGACACGGTGACGTCACCGGCCAGCACCGCCGCCCGGCGCTGACCGGTCGGGTCCAGCTCGTCGAGCAACGGCGAGCCCCCGAGCCTGCGCAGCCGGGCCCGTACCCGGTCGGCCAGCTGCTGCGCGGCCTTGCGGGTGAAGGTGAGCCCCAGGACCTGCTCGGGCAGCACCGCGCCGGTGGCGACCAGCCACAACACCCGGGCCGCCATCGTCTCGGTCTTGCCCGCCCCGGCGCCGGCCACCACGAGGGCGGGCTCGGCGGGCGCGGTGATCACGGCGGCCTGTTCGGGGGTCGGGGCGGGCAGCCCCAGCTCCGCGGAGAGCCGGGCCGGGGTGAGCAGCGTGGGCGCGGTGAGGGTCATCCGGGCACCCGCCGCGATCGGGCGGCCCTCATCCGGGCACCCCTCGACCGTCGTCGGTGAGAGGGCAGCTGGTACGCACCGGGCAGCGCTCGCAGTCGCCGTTCTCCCGGGCCTCGAACGCCGCCGACCGGGTCGCCGCGGCGCAGCTGTGCAGCTCCTGGCGCCACTGGTCGAGTTCCTCGGGCGCGAGACCGGGCTGGAACCGCTCCTTGGCCTGCCCCTTCGCGCTGCGGTCGGCCAGGAACAGCAACCGCCCCCCACCGGGCTGGGCCACGCGCCCGTCCAGCACCTCGCCGAACGCCCCCAGCGCGGCCGCCAGCTGGTAGACCGCGAGCTGGGGGTGCACCGCCGCCTCGTCCTTGCTGACCGCGGTCTTGCTGGTCTTCACATCGACGATCACCGGGCGGCCCTCGGCGTCGACCTCCAACCGGTCGACCCGGCCGCGCAGCAGCAGCGCCGGCCCCTCCGGCCCGGCGGCCAACGCGAGCTCCACATCCTGCTCGACCGCCACCTGGGTGAGACCCGGTCGATCGGCACCGGCCCGGCTCTCGTCGAACCACCGGCGGAAGCCGCTGAGCATGCCGCGCACCCGGTCGAGCTCCCGGCGGCTGAACCACGGCGCACCGGCATCGACCCCGGCCCAGGCCTGCCGCAGCGCCTGCTCGATCTCCGCCTCGCCGGCGCCACCGGCACTGGCCTGGACCAACGCGTGCACCAGCGTGCCGGTGACCGACGGCAACGCCGCACCGTCGTCTCCACCGTGGCGTTCCAGCGCCCACCGCAGCGGACACTTCATGATCTTCTCGACGTCGGAGGGCGACACCGGGGCCGGCTGGTCGGGATCGCGCAGCGGGTCGTCGGTGGAGGTCTCGGCCAGCCCGTACCAGCTGTCCGGGTGGGCACCGGGCACCCCGGCCTCGGCCAGCCGGGCCAGCTGGACGGCCGCCCGGACCCGACGCCCCGGGTCGGCACCCGAGTCGGGCCCGCACACCGCCCGCCGCAGCTCGCCGACCAGCTCCGCGAGGACCAGTGCCCGGGGCGGGCGGCTGACCGGACGCACGCCGTCGTTCTCCGCCTCGGGGGTGGGCTCCAGCTCGTCGAGGAACCGTGACGGCTGCTCCTCCTCGCCCCGCACGCCTGAGACCAGCAGCGTGTCGCGGGCCCGCGTGCAGGCCACGTAGAACAGCCGCCGTTCCTCGGCCAGCAGGGGCGCGGTCCGGGACAGCGCCGCCCATCCGTCCGCCCCGGCCGCGGTGCCCTGGGCCCCGACCCCGGCGACGGTGTCGACCAGCCGCTCGACACCGAGCAGGGTGCCGCGTAGCCGCAGGTCCGGCCAGCTGCCCTCCTGGACCGCCGGGACGGCCACCACCCGCCACTCTCGACCCCGCGCGGCGTGCGCGGTCATCACCGACACCGACTCGCCCTGCGGGGCCCGCTGGGCGAGCGTGGAACCGGGGATGCGCTGGTTGGCGACGTAGTCGGCGAACCCGTCGATGTTCCCCCCGCCGGGCAACCGGTCGGTGTAGCCGGCGCAGGCCTCGAACAGCGCGACCACCGCGTCCAGGTCCCGATCTGCCTGCGCTCCCGCCGGGCCGCCCTGCGCGCTGACCTGCGCCCACCGCTCACCGAGGCCGCTGGCCTGCCAGATGCGCCAGAGCACCTCCTCGGCGCTGGCCGCCTCGAGTGCCCCGGCCCGCGCGACCGCCAGGAGCCGGGCGACCTTACGCAGGCCGGCCGTGTCCCGCGCGGGCAACGCCGTGAGCGGGTCGAGGTCGCCCTCGGCGCCGGCCCGCAGCACCGCGACCAGCAGCTGGTCGCTGCCCGCCTCGCCCTCGAGCCCTTCGGCACTCTCACCGGTTGCGGCCCCGGCCTCCCGCATCCGCAGCAGCCCGCGCCGCAACCGCCGCAGCCGTAACGGGTCGACCGCTCCCAGCGGCGAGCTGAGCAACGCCACCGCGGCGTCCGGATCGATCTCCTCCGGGCGGGCCGCGCACCGCAGCAACAGCAGCAGCGGTACGACCGCGGGCTGGCGTGACAGCGGCAGATCGTCGGCCGGCACGCTCATCGGCACTCCGGCCGCCAGCAACGCCCGGCGCAACACGGGCAGCGAGCGGACCGTGGACCGCACCAACACCGCCATGTCCGACCACGGCACACCGTCGTTGAGGTGCGCCCGCCGTAGCCGGTCGGCCACCCAGCCGGCCTCCTGCGCGGCCGAGGAGAACACCCGCACGGCGAGCACCCCGTCGCGCTCGGGACCAGGCGGTGCGCACCTCGTACGACCGGGACCGGCGCCGGGCAGCTTCTCGGCGACCCGCACGGTGGCGGTGCGCAGCGCGGCGGCGGCCCGGTGGTCGCGCGTCAGGACCGCCGTACGCCGCCCGTCGGGGTCGACGTCACGCAGCGCGCTCGGGTCGGCCCCCCGGAAGCCGAGCACGGCCTGGTCCGGGTCGCCGGCCAGCAAGAACGTCTCCGCCGGGTCGCCGATCATCCGGACCAGGCGCATCTGCTGGGGATCGAGGTCCTGGGCGTCGTCGACCACCAGGTGACGGACCCGGCGCCGCTCGGCGTCGAGCATGTCCCGGTCGGCGGCCAGCGCGTCGAGCGCGGCCGCGACCAGCTCGGCGGCGTCGAGCGCCGCCGCGGTGGCCTGCGGCGCCTCGCTGCCTGCCGCGCCGCGCAGCAACGTCACCTGCTCGTAGCTGAGGAAGAACCGGCCGGCGGCCTCCCACTCGGGCAGCTCCAGCCGCGATCCGAGGCCGGCCAGCTCGTCGGGGCCCACACCGCGCTCGGCGGCGCGCAGCAGCAGCTCGCGGAGCTCGGCGGCGAACCCCGGTATGCCGAGCGCGGGTCGCAGCCGGTCCGGCCAGCCGGAACCGGGCACGTCCCCGGCCAGCTCGCCGGCCAGCAGCTCCCGGACGACGGCGTCCTGCTCGGCACCGGCCAGCAGCCGCGGCGGCGGGGCGCCGTGGCGGGCGGCGTGCAGGCGCAGCAACCCGAACGCGTAGGAGTGCACGGTCCGCACCAGCGGCTCGCGCACCGTCACCCCGAACTCGGAGTGCTCGGCCCGCATCCCGGCGGTGATCCGTTCCCGCAGCTCGGCGGCGGTGCGCCGGCTACCGACCAGGACCAGGACGTGTTCGGGCTCGGTGCCGGCGTTCACCCGGCGCAGGACGGACTCCAGCAGCAGCGTGGTCTTGCCGGTGCCGGGGCCTCCGAGCACCCTCAGCGGGCCGCGCTGGTGGGCCAGGACACGCAGGGCGGCCTCGTCCCACCGGGGCCGGGGACTCTCCGGGCGGGCGCCGCGGACCAGCATCGGACGGTTCACAGCACCTCCTCGGCCCGGCTCGAGTCTGGTCACGGCGGCCGGTGGACCGTCGGGAGCCGCCCGGGTGCGGGGAGCTCCGACCGGCATGGAACCACGTGGGTCCGACACTCCCGACGGGCACCTACCGGGCGGCGGGACGACCCGCTACATCCCGTCGCCGGGCCGGAAGCCGTAGGCGTCGAGGTCCTCGTCGTCGCAGAGGCCGTAGCGGCCGCCGGGGTTGGACATGGACCTGAGCACGTAGGAGACCATCGAGTCGATGACCTGCTCCCGGGTGGGCCGGTCGTCGGGCTCCGGCCAGGTCCAGTCCTGCAGCACGGCCATCGAGAAGGCCAGCCCCAGTGCCATCCGCAGGGACGTCCGCCCGCCGCCGAAGTCCGACCACCCGCGGCGCTCGGCCTCGGTGTCGACCACCACCTGCACACCGTCGAGCAGCCGGCCGACCCATGCCGCGAGCTGAGCGTGGGTGGCCGTGTGGATGGGATCCAGAGCCGGCTGGTGCGCCCCTGCGACCAGGGCGAGCACCACCTCGCGGTTGCCCCGGAAGAGGTCGTAGAGCCCACCCAGGTACTCGGCGGCGACTCTCCTGGCCGAGTGCGGACCCTGCTGGTAGTCGCTCCACCTCTGCACGTAGTCGTCGAGGAAGTGCTCGAGCGGCACCAGGACGGCGGCCTCGTAGAGCCCGGCCTTGGAGCCGAAGTAGCGGGAGATCAGGCTGACGTTGACACCCGCGGCGGCCGCGATGGCCCGGGTGGACGCGCGGTCGAAACCGGTCGCGCGGAACGCGTCGCGGGCGGCCACCACGATCTTGGTCCGCGTCGCCTGCGAGCCGGAGGTACCCGGTGTGACGGCCGGGCCGGACGTCTCGGACGGGTCCGCTGTCACGGACGGGCCGGACGTGGCTGTCCGGGATGCGTTCGGCGCATCGGCTGACCGTGTCATCCCCGCCGAGGGTAGCCGAGCGTTCCACCGGTATCGCTCACCGGTTCCACAACACGGAACGCGGTGATGCCGCCGTCCACCAGGCCTGATACCTGTGTAATCACACGTTTACCCGCATCGTCCCGCATCACGGGAGATGGCGCGCCGGCGGAGGGAACCACCATGGACATGCCCCGAGGAAACGCCGGGGTGCAGCGGATCCTGCTCTGGACCGGTCCGGCGCTGCTCGGTGTGCTGGTGATCGCGCTGATCCCGGTGGCGCACCTGATCCCTCCCCCCTCACCGGCGAGCGGCCGCGAGGAGATCGCCGCGTTCTTCCAGGAGCACACGACGGGCATCCGCATCGCCTGCGTGCTCATGATGTTGTTCTTCACCTTCTACGCGACCTGGTCGGGAGTGGTCATCGCCTGGGTGCGGCGCATGGAGACCGGCGTGCCGGTGCTGACCTACGCCTCGATCGCCTGCGTGGGAGCCGGCACGGTGTTCTTCACGATCGCCCCGCTCACCTGGGTGGTCGCCGCTTTCCGCCCGGGTGACTACGAGCCCGAGACGATCCGGGTGCTCAACGACTGGGCCTGGTTCGGCATCCTGTTCAGCTGGCCGCCGTTCGCGGTCTTCTGCGCACTGATCGCCATCGCCGTGTTCGCCGACCGCGGCGAGCCCAGGGTGCTGCCGAGATGGGTCGGCTACTACAACGCGTGGGAGACGGTGTTCCTGTGCCCGTTCGCCCTGATCGCGTTCTTCAAGACCGGCCCGTTCGCCTGGGACGGCGCCTTCGGCTTCTACCTGCCGACCGCCGGTTTCTGCGTGTGGATGGTGGTCATGACCACGGTGCTGTTCAGGGCGATCCGGGCCGAGGAGGGTCGTCGCGCGCCCGTCGTCGGGGTGGCCGCGGCCCGATGACCGGTCAGGCCCGGCGGCTATGGTGCCGGGGTGGAACCTGAGCTGGCCGAACGGGTACGCGAGGTGATCCTGGCGATCCCGGTGGGCGAGGTACGCAGCTACGGCGAGGTGGCCGCGCTGGCCGGGGTGCCGTCGGCCCGGCAGGTGGGCCGCCTGCTCTCCGAGGACGGTCAGGACCTGCCCTGGCACCGGGTGACCCGCGCCGACGGCCGGTTCGCGCCGCACATCGCCGCGGAGCAGTCGGCCCGGCTACGCGCCGAGGGAGTCACGGTCGTGGACGGCCGGGTCCGTCGCTAGGGCAACCGGTCACCACCCCTGGACCGGGCGGAGAACCGCGAGCCGGAGAGCCAGCCGAGGTCGCAGGGCTGCGCCGCCAGCGGAACCTCCGCGAGAACACCCCCGGCGACCTCCTCCACCGGGCGGACGGCCTCGTGGTAGCGAGACACCACCGCCGCGACGACGGCCGGGTGCACACCGAGCGGGTCGGTGACCACATCGGCGCCGCTCTCGACGAGCCGCCGCTGGAACAGCCCCGGCGCGAGCAGCCAGCTGGCGGCGAACACCCGCCGTCCCCCGGCCCGCAGGGCCTCGACCACCTCGGGCACCATCGGTGCGCCGGATGCGAGGTACCCGACCCGTACCTCGGTCCGCAGCCGGGCACCGAGCGCCTCAGCCGCGGCGGTCACGTCCCGCAGCGCGCGCTCGTCACGCGATCCGGCCGCGCCGAGCACCACCGCGTCACCGGCCCGCCAGCCGGCTCTCCGCAGGCGGTCGGCCGCCGCCGTCACCAGCAGGGGGTGGGACCCGAGAAGCGGCGTGAGCAGGGTGCGGTGAGCCGGCCCGGCGTCGGCGAGCTGGCGGGGCAGGTCATGGCGCACGTGATACCCGGCCCCCAGGAACGCCGGCACCACCACCGCCCGCGCACCGGCGTCGGCCGTCAGGGCCAGCACCTCGTCCAGCGCCGTGACGACCCGGGGAGGGCGGACGTCGACGAAGGCCGGGCGCACCGCGACGTCGGGCAGCTCCGCCGCCACCGCATCCGCCAGCCGTCCGACGACGGCGGCGCCGACATCGTCCCGGGTCCCGTGGGCCACGATGACGAGCGGGCTGATGAGCGCGTTCATCGGGCGTCCCCGGACACGCAGTGCCCGCCCAGCGGCGCCGGCCCGGCGCCCGGTTCCAGGGCGAGCCGGTAACCCCGCTTGACCACCGTCTGCAGCAGCTTCGGCCGGCCGAGCGCCGTGCGCAGCCGGGCCACGGCCATCTCGACGGCGTGCTCGTCGTCCCCACCGCCGGGTAGCGCACCCAGCAGCTCGGCGCGGGTCACCACGCGGCCGGGTCGCCGCGCGAGCGCCCGCAGCAGCGCCATCCCGGTCGGTGGGATCGCCCGGAGCTCACCGTCCACCAGGACGGCGTGCCCGCGCAGTTCCAGCCAGTGCCCGGCGACCGGCAGCTGCCGGGCCAGCCGGGGCGCCTCGGCCTCCAGCGTGCGCACCATCGCGCCGAGCCTCGATCGGTGGGGCTGGACGGTGGGGATCTCCCTCGCCTCCAGCGGTGCCGCGGTCACCGGACCGACGCACACCGACAGGATCGACCGACGCAGCACGTCCACGAGCGCATCGTCGAGGTCGCGTTCCTTCGCCCTGGCCAGCATGCTGGCGGCGGCCGGGGCGCTGGTGAAGGTCAGTGCGTCAACGCCGCCGGCCAGGCAGGCGTCGATCAGCCGGTCGAGCGGAGCGATGTCGGCCGGTGGGACCCAGCGGTACACCGGTACCTGCACTACCTCGGCCCCGGCGCACTCCAACGCCTCCACCACGTCGGGCAGCGGTTCGCCGTGCAGCTGGACGGCGATGCGTGAGCCCTCCACGCCCATCTCGAGCAGGTGTTCCAGCACCTCGGCGGACGACTCGGAGGCCGGTGACCAGGCATCGACGAGACCTGCCGCGCGGACCGCCCCGCGCGCTTTCGGGCCCCGGCACAGCACGGTGGCCTTGCGCAGCGCGTCCAGCAACGGTTCGCCCAGGCCCCAGCCCTCGGCGGCCTCGACCCAGCCGCGGAATCCGATGCCGGTGGTGGCCACCGCGAGGTCCGGGGGCGAGTCGACCAGCGAGCGGGTCGCGGCCTCCAGTTCGGCGTCGTCGGGCAGCGGCACGATGCGCAGCGCCGGGGCGTGGATGACCACGGCTCCCCGGCGTTCCAGCAACGCCGACAGCTCGTCCGCGCGGCGGGCGGCGGTCACCCCGACGGTGAACCCGGCGAGGGGCGGAACCGGGGTGGTCGTGTCTCTGGCCGCGCTCACGGGCCGACCTCGCCGGCCCGCGCGGTGTGTTCTCCGGCGTGGTCGGTGACAGGGCTGCTCACCGGTGCGGTCACGACAGACCGACCCGCACCCAGCCGTCCACGATCCTCACGCTGAACACCTCGACCCTTCGATCCGGATCATCCAGGCACTGGCCGGTCTCCAGGCTGAACGCCTGCTTGTAGATCGGTGATGCGACCACCGGTGTGCCCTGCCGATCCCCCACGATCCCCCGTGAGAGCACCGCAGCGCCACTAATCGGGTCGATGTTCTCGATGGCATGCACCACACCAGCGCCGGAGGGTCGGTCAGCAGCCTCATCGTCACCGCTGCCGCCCACCCTGAACAGGGCGATCTGGCGTCCCTCCAGCAACGCCGCCACCCCCCGTCCCGGCTGCAACCGGTCCAGCGGGCAGACCGCGTGCCAGCGCAGGCGTGCCGCGTGCCCGTTCAGTCCGTCGCCGTTCAGTCCGTGGCCGTTCGGTCCGTGGCCGTTCGGTCCGTGGCCGTTCAGTCCGTGGCCGTTCGGTCCGTGGCCGTTCAGTCCGTGGCCGTTCAGTGCGGCACTCACGACGACACCACCTCCAGCCGCGGCCCGGCCGTCGGCATCGGCAGGTGTACGGGCTGGCTGCCGCGGTCGTGGCCTACGGGCACCCGCTGCCCCCTGCGGTCGACGAACTCGATGGTCGGGTCCGGGATGTCCGGGGCGTTGATGAACGAGGTGAACCGGGCGAGCTTCTCCGGGTCCTCGAGCACGCCACGCCATTCGTCGCCGTACCCGGCCACGTGCGCGGCCATCGCGGCGTCCAGCTCGTCGCAGATGCCCAGCTTGTCGTCCATGATCACTTCCCGGAGGTGGTCCAGGCCGCCCTCCATCGCCTCCAGCCACGGCGCCGTCCGCTGCAGCCGGTCGGCGGTGCGGACGTAGAACATCAGGAACCGGTCGATCGTGCGGATCAGGGTGTCGGTGTCCAGGTCGGCGGCCAGGAGGTCGGCGTGCCTCGGACTGAACCCGCCGTTGCCGCAGACGTAGAGGTTCCACCCGGTCTCGGTGGCGATGATCCCGAAGTCCTTGGATCGGGCCTCGGCGCACTCGCGTGCGCAGCCCGACACGGCGGACTTGAGCTTGTGCGGGCTGCGCAGGCCCCGGTAGCGCAGCTCCAGCGCGATGGCCATGCTCACCGAGTCCTGCACGCCGTAGCGGCACCAGTCGGTTCCCACGCAGGACTTCACCGTGCGCAGCGCCTTGCCGTAGGCGTGGCCGGACTCGAACCCGGCGTCCACCAGCCGCCGCCAGATCTCCGGCAGCTGCTCGACCCGGGCACCGAACATGTCGATCCGCTGGCCGCCGGTGATCTTCGTGTAGAGCCCGAAGTCCCTGGCCACCTCACCGATCACGATCAGGCCCTCCGGGGTGATCTCCCCGCCGGGGACCCTCGGTACGACCGAGTACGTCCCGTTGCGCTGCAGGTTGGCCAGGAAGTGGTCGTTGGTGTCCTGCAGGGTGGCCTGCTCACCGTCGAGGATGTGGTGGGCGGTGCCGGTCGAGGCCAGGATCGAGGCCACGGCGGGCTTGCAGACATCGCAGCCGGTGCCGGTGCCGAAGCGGGTCACCAGCTCGGAGAACGTCCGGATCCCGGTGCTCGCCACGACCTGGAAGAGCTCGGCGCGGCTCTGCGCGAAGTGCTCGCACAGCGCCTTGGACACCTCTACGCCCTCGCTGACCAGCAGCGTCTTGAGCATCGGTACGCACGAGCCGCAGCTGGTGCCGGCCCGGGTGCACGCCTTGAGCGCCGGCACGTCGTGCGCCCCGCCCGCGATCGCCGAGCAGATCGCACCCTTGGTGACCGCGTTGCAGGAGCACACCTGGGCGGAGTCGGGCAGCGCGTCCGCACCCACCTCGACGCCACCGGGACTGATCATCGCCACCGGGTCGGCGGGCAACGACGAACCGACCAGCGGCCGCAGCACCCCGTACCGGGAGGCATCGCCCACCAGGACCCCGCCGAGCAGCGTGCGCGCCTCCGGTCCGTCGGAGCCGCTGACCACGAGCTTCTGGTACGTGCCCGCCACCGGGTCGTTGACCACGACCTCCAGCGCACCTTCGGTGACGGCGTGCGCGTCGCCGAAGGAGGCCACGTCCACCCCGAGCAGCTTCAGCTTGGTGGAGGTGTCCAGGTCGGCCTCGGTGATCGCGGCGGTGCTGGCGGGCCCGCCGAGCAGCCGGTCGGCCACCACCTCGGCCATCGCGTACCCCGGGGCCACCAGCCCGTAGGTGCGGCCCCCGGACATCAGCCCCGACAACGACAGCGCCGCGCACTCCCCGATGGCGTAGATCCGCTCGTCCGGGGTGCGGCAGTGGTCGTTGACCAGCACCCCGCCCCGCTCCCCCACCGGTAGCCCGATCTGGCGGGCCAGGGAGTCCGAGGGCCGGATGCCCGCGGAGAACACCACCAGATCGGCGTCCAGTTCGACCCCGTCCGAGAGCGAGGCGACCAGGCCCCGGCCTCGCGGGCCGGGCGCGATGCCCTGCACCGACACCCCGCACCGGACGGCCACGTCCAGGTCCTCCACCAGCTTGCGCAGCAGCGCCCCGCCGCCCTCGTCGACCTGTACCGGCATCAGCCTGGGCGCGATCTCCACCACCTGGGGGGACAGCCCCAGCAGCCGCAGCGCGCGGGCCGCCTCCAGCCCGAGCAGGCCACCTCCGACCACCACACCGGAGCGACGCCCGGGTCCCTTCGCCTCGACGGCCGCCTCGGCCGCCTCCCGGATGGCGTCCAGGTCGTCGAGCGTGCGGTAGACGAAGCAACCGGGCAGGTCCTTGCCCGGTACCGGCGGCACGAACGGGTAGGAGCCGGTGGCCAGCACCAGCGCGTCGTAGCCCTGGACGGCACCCGAGGCGGTGCGCACGACCCGGGCGTCCCGGTCGACCGCGACCACCTGCTCACCGAGGCGCAGGTCGACGGCTTCGTCGGTGTGCACGCCGGCGTCGACCAGGCTCAGCTCGGCCTCGCCGACGCCTTCGAAGTAGGACGAGAGCGCCACCCGGTCGTACGCGGGCCGCGACTCCTCGCCGAACACGACGATGCGCCACTGCCCGGCCTCGTCGCGGCTGCGCAGCGCCTCCACGAGACGGTGACCGACCATTCCGTGGCCGACGATGACAAGAGTTCTCACTGGAGCCCCTAACCCGGCCGGACCGAGGAGACGGTCCGGCCGGAGGTGGTGGAGGTGGCTGGCTCGATCAAGCGATCAGACGCGGGCTGTGCTGATCAGACGCGGGCGTAGGCCAGCCGGGGTGTGGCCCGGGTGGCGGGCACCGGACGCAGGTAGACCACGTAGGTCACCGCCACGCACAGCCCGTAGAAGGCCAGGAAGCCCCAGAACGCGGCGTCACCGGACTTGGTGGCCATGAAGGACTGCCGGAACGCCAGGTTGATGAACAGTCCGCCCAGCGCGCCGACCGCACCGGCGATGCCGATCACCGCTCCGGAGAGCCGCCGAGCGGTGGCCAGCGCCACCTCGGGCACCGCACCCTCGGTGATCGCCACCTTGGCCTTGCCCTGGAAGATCGACGGGATCATCTTGTAGGTGGACCCGTTGCCCAGCCCGGACAGGATGAACAGCAGCACGAAGCCCACGGTGTAGACCGGCAGCGACTTGTGCGCCGAGGCGACCAGCACGATGCCGCACGACGCGGCCATCCCGAGGTAGGTGGCCAGCGAGACCTTGGCTCCCCCGAACCGGTCGGCCAGCGAGCCACCGACCGGGCGGATCAGCGAGCCCAGCAGCGGGCCGATGAACGTGACCGCCGCCGCCTGCAGCGGTGTGCGACCGAACTGGTTCTGCAGCACCAGGCCGAAGGCGAAGCTGTAGCCGATGAACGAGCCGAAAGTGCCGATGTAGAGGAACGACATCACCCAGGTCTGGGCGTCCCTGGCCGCCTCACGCAGCGCGCCGGTGTCGTTGTTCAGGTGGCGGATGTTGTCCATGTACAGGGCCGCGCAGGTGGCGGCGACCACGATCAGCGGGATGTAGACCCACAGCACGATCCGCGGAGCCATGGCGCCGGCGGTGCCGATCACCAGCAGCCCCACCAGCTGCACCACCGGCACCCCGATGTTGCCACCACCGGCGTTCAGCCCGAGCGCCCAGCCCTTGCGACCCTCGGGGAAGAACGCGTTGATGTTCACCATCGACGAGGCGAAGTTCCCGCCGCCGAGTCCGCCGACGGCCGCGACGATCACGAACGTGGTGTACGAGGTGCCGGGGTGCATGACGATCGCGGCGAGGATCGTGGGCACCAGCAGCAGCCCGGCGCTGAAGATCGTGAAGTTGCGGCCACCGAACCGGGCCGGGCCCATCGAGTACGGGACCCGGACGAACGAACCGACGAGCGTCGGCACGGCCACCAGGAAGAACTTGCCCGCCGCGTCGATGTGGTAGGCGGGGCCCATGAACAGCACCATGACCGACCACAGGGTCCAGATGGAGAAGCCGATGTGCTCGGCGAGCACCGAGAACCACAGGTTGCGGTGGGCGATCCTCTTGCCGGTAC
>Ga0310811_10008722_pt1 | contig 13045 bp, 11 predicted proteins | sample YCmetagenome_FD_207642 | JGI IMG/M metagenome (GOLD analysis project Ga0310811, IMG submission 207642) | Soil microbial communities from experimental microcosm in Duke University, North Carolina, United States - YC | ecosystem: Engineered > Artificial ecosystem > Soil microcosm > Unclassified ...
TTCCCGCCACCCGGACCACATCTACGCGCCGCCGCAACAAGTGCGCTTCTTTCATCAGGGCGAGTTGATCGGGCCCTATGTCTACGGGCTCAAATACGAGCTCAACAAGGACACGCTGAAGCGCGAATACGCGCCCGACACGGCCAAGGTCCACCGCATCCGCTTCTTCTGCATCGGCGAGGATTACAGCTTCTGGGGCCTGTTCCGGGGCGACCTCCATTTCATCTGCCCCGCGCATGAGGGCACGCTCTTCCTGCTCGGCACCGACCGCATGGGGCGCGACATGCTCTCGCGCCTGCTCTCGGGCTCGCGCATCTCGCTCACGATCGGCTTCATCGGCGTCGCGATCAGCTTCCTGCTCGGCATCGTGATCGGCGGCTTGGCCGGCTATTACGGCGGCTGGGTCGATTGGTCGGTGCAGCGGACGACCGAGGTCATCCGCTCGATCCCGCACCTGCCGCTTTGGATGGCGCTGGCCGCGGCGCTGCCGGTCACCTGGAGCCCGCTGCTGATCTATTTCGGCATCACGATCATCCTCGGCATGATCGAGTGGACCGGCCTCGCGCGCTCGGTGCGCTCGAAACTGCTCTCGCTGCGCGAAGAGGATTTCGCGACCGCGGCCCAGCTCATGGGCGCCTCGCCGCGGCGCATCATCGGCCGCCACCTGCTGCCGAGCTTTGCAAGCCACCTCATTGCCTCGGCGACGCTCGCCGTTCCCAACATGATCCTCGGCGAAACCGCGCTCTCGTTCCTCGGCCTCGGTTTGCGCCCGCCGGTGACGAGCTGGGGCGTCCTTCTCTCCGAGGCGCAGAACATCAACGTCGTGGCGCTCTATCCCTGGCTGCTGCTGCCGGTGCTGCCGGTGATCGTCACCGTCCTCGCCTTCAACTTCTTGGGCGACGGCCTGCGAGACGCGGCGGATCCCTACAAGTAACCGCCGTCCTCGCCGCGGTCGCGGCGTCGGAAATCAACCTTTGCGATAGAGGCGGGCGTGAATTCCGCCCAACCGCTATGGGCGCCCGGTCACCGTCCGCTCGGTTCCCTTCGCGCCGAAACCGCTCTAAGGTTTCACCGAGGAGCCTTGGCGATGAGCAATCAGCGGCCGCCGGGCGGCATCGAAGGCCCGACCACGGATCCCGAGCGCGAGCGCCAGGGTGCCAGCCCCAGGGGCGCAGCACCCGCGCAGCCGTGGGTCGATCCCAATCGCACACAGCGCTACGATGACCGCCGCAGCATCGCCGACCGCCTGCGGAACGAAAGCCGTGAGCCCGAGCCGGTGCCGCCGCCCGAGCCCGCGCCCGAGATCGGCCCCGGCTCGACCCTCGGCCAGCGCGGGCGCCCCAAGCCCGCAGCTTCGGCCCAGAAGCGCGCCGTTGCGCGCGGCGGGGGCGCCTTCAGGTTCATTGCGGTCATCGCCGGCGTCGTCGTCCTTGGCCTCGGCGGCGGCGCGGCCGCGGCGTGGTTCTCGGGCTGGCGCCCGAGCTTCCTCGGCGGCCCGACGGCCGACCCAGGCAAAGCTCCGGGTGAGAAGCCGGTGCAGCCGGGCACGACCAAGCCCGGCGATCCCGGCACGCCGGCCGCCCCATCCTCAACCGAGATCGGGAAAAGCTGCTTTAGCGGCACCACCGAAGTGAAAGTCGGCGCCGCCGCCTGCGGCTTCGTGCTCGACGCCGCGGGGGCGGTGAGCTTCCAAGGCAACCGCATCGCTGAGCGGCTTGCGGTCGGCAGCGGCGTTGCGCAGCGCCTGACGCTGCAACCGTTCGCGCCCTCGGCGCGCTTCGTATTCTTGACTGGTTGCGATGCCGCGAGCGGCGGGCGCTGCGACGCCCATCGCCTCGCCGACACCAAGGAGAAGAAGCTCTACGAGGTGAAGGTCGGCGGTGAGGGCATCGCCTGGGTCGCGTGGTCGCCCAAGGAGCAAGTGGCGCTCTTGGGCTGGCGTGACGGAGCCTCGGAAACGATGGCCGTGGTCGGCACGGCCGGCGCGGAAATGCTGCGGCCCTCGGCGATCCGCACGCCCAAGAACCGCTACGCGCTGCTGCACGGCAATTCGGTGCGCTGGGGCCGCGACGAGAACTCGTTCTCGATCGAGGTCAAGCTCTGCCCCTTCGCCAAAGGCCGCGCCCGCAACGCGGATTGCGAGAAAGACGAAGACGTGAAGTTCAGGCGGCGCACGGTGAAGTTCGAGCGCTAACCCCTCGCCCTGGGGCGAGCGGGCAGGGGGTGAGGGGGCGGCGGAAATTTGCAGCGAAAGGGCTCGCATGCGGCAAGCGGCATCGCGTAGATCGATGTTTCGGCGCAAGCGCGTTACTCGTGGCTTCCCTTCTCCGCGTTGAAGCTCTACCGCCCCCTCAACCCCTGCCCCTTCTCCCCAAGGAGAAGGGGAATTACGCAATCACCGCCAGGTCCACCGGCCCCGCGACGCCGTCGACTTTGGGCGCTGGGCGACGCTCGAGCGGGCGGGCGGTGGAGAAGCCCTGCGCCAGCGCGAGATCGTAGGCCTCCGCCGTCGTCAGCGCGCGCACCTGCTCGGCCTTCGAATGCTTGTCGAGCTTGGCGGCGAGGTTGACGGCATCGCCGATCACGGTGAATTCGAGCCGGCTCTCGTCGCCGATGGCGCCGAAGATCACGCGGCCGGTCGTGACGGCCACGCCGACCGCGACCGGTGCGAGCCCCGCAGCCTCGCGCGCATCGGCCCAATTGTCCGCGGCCGCCTCGATCTCGAGCGCGGCGCGCAGCGCGTCGGCGGCGTAGGTTTCGCTCGGCACGGCGCAGCCGAAGGTCGCGAGAATGCCGTCGCCCAGGAATTTGTCGACCGCGCCGCCATGGCGCTGGATGATCGGCACCAGGCGCTTTTGATAGTCGATCAAGAGTGCCATCACCGCGTCGGGCTCGAGACTCATCGAAAGCTTGGTGAAGCCGCGAAGGTCGGTGGTGAGGATCGCGGCCTCGCGCGCCTGGCCTTGGCCGGCGCGGATCTCGCGTTGCGCGCCGCGGATGCGCTCGGCGATCTCGGGCGCGAAGAAGCGGGAAAGCGCGCTCGCCGCAGCCTGCTCGGCCACGCTTTTCACCAACAGACCGCGTGCGCGCCAGATCGCGACCGCGAGCACCAGCGTGACGATCAGGATCGAGATGATCTTGTCGAATTCGGCGCCGATCAGGATCGAGTTCGAGGTGAGGTAGGTCACGTAGTTGCGCGTGATCGCGGCGTGGCCCATTCCGCCCGTGTCGTATGAAACCACATAGCCGATCAGCGCCAGCCAACCGAGCGCCGCCGTGGCGCCGGCCAAGAGCACGTAGCGCGCATCGAAGCGCAGGGCGCGCAGTCCGATGAAAATGAAGACGTAAAGCAGCGTCGGCGCCTTGAGCGAGAACGAGGGCGGCTGCGTGTATTCGATGTGGAAGCTCCAGATGAGAAGAACGACGAGCGCCACGTCCGCCGCCACCGAGGCGGCGAGTAGCCAGCCCGGCAGGCGCCGGCGGTACGAGACGAGAAGGCGCATGAAGGTGAAGGCGAGATAGGCACCGATCACCCACACCGGGAATCGGTCCCAGAACGATATCGGCAACTGCTTCGGCGAGATCGCGAACAGCACGGCGAAGGTGCCGACGATCGCGAGCTGGAACCAGCCGATCAGGCGCTCGCTTTTGTCCTGCTGCTCGGCGATGGCGCGCTCGATCCGCGGCGTTAGCGCGACCGCGCTCCGGCGCCGGACGAGGCCGAAGCGCGCGGCGGGCACGCCGACGGCGGGCGCGGCGAGTGTTTCGGCCATCTCGATTCTCCATTGGGAAAGTGGCCCCGGCCTTTTAGGCCGACAACGCAGCGGCCATGCTACACATCGCCTCAAAACAGTGTGTCCTCGTTTCGATAGAAGAAAGGCATGGATCCGGAGTCGTTCCTGGCGGCGCTTTTGGCCGTGCATCTCGGTGCGGTGGCGGCGCCGGGGCCGAACACGCTGCTCGTCACCAACATCGCGGCCGCCGGCGCGCGAAAAGCGGCGCTCTGGGCCGCGGCCGGCACCGGCGCCGGCGCCCTCATCTGGGTCGCGGCGACGCTCGGCGGCGCCAGCGCGCTCTTCGTCGCCTTTCCGCGTTTGGCCGATTGGTTGCGCTGGATCGGCGGCGCCTACCTCATTTTCCTCGGCGGCCAGGCGCTCTGGACGACCTGGCAGAGCCGAGGGGCCGAGCATGCGCCCTCCGTGTTCGCGCCCAGCAGTGCCGCAGCGGCGTTCCGGCGCGGGCTCGTCACCAATCTCAGCAACCCGAAATCGCTCGCCTACTACCTGAGCCTCCTCGTCGCCAGCGCGGCGCCCGATGCGCCGCTTTGGCTGCGCATCGCCGGCGGCGCCGGAATGGCGACGATCTCGCTCGCCTGGTACCTCTTCCTCGCCTGGACGTTTTCCCGCGAGCCCGTGCAGCGGCTCTATCGCCGCGTCCAGCCGGTGATCGCCGGCGGCACCGGTCTCTTGATGGTAAGTTTCGGATTGGCCTTGATATTCGCCCTTTAGGGTTCTTTCCCGCTTGCGGCCAATGGCCCATGCCCAAAGATCGTTAATCGTTTATTTCCGGTTAGCCGCCAGGCTTGGTGAATCGAAGAGGATCGGCGCCGAGAGCGCGCCGCGCCAAGCATGGCCACGACCGTCAAACGCACGCATGTCGTTTCGCGCAGGATTGCCGCCGGCCTCGGCCTGCTTGCGGCGGCGCTCGGGCTGCTGGGGTTGGCGGGCTGGATCTTCCATGTACCGTGGCTGCTCACGGCGCTCGGCGGCAATACGACGATAAAGGCGAACACCGCGCTCGGGCTGGTCGCAGCCGGGATCGCGCTCTTTGCATTCTCCGCGCTGCCGCGTCAGAGCTGGTCGGGCCTCCTCCTGCGCCGCGGCGGCGCCGCGCTCGCGGGCCTCATCGGATTGGCGACGATCCTCCAACATCGCCTGGGCATCGATTTCGGCATCGATCAACTGCTCTTCACCGACACGTTCACCGCCTCCGATCTCTTTCCCGGGCGGATGCCGCGCGTCGCCGCCGGCGGACTCGCGCTCTGCGGCTTAGCCATGGCCTTTCTTCCGAGGGCGCCCGCCTGGGCGTTCTGGACCGGCTTTACGGTGACCGCGATCGGCTTTTGGATTGCGCTCTTCATCACGGTCGGATTCGCGTTCAACGTGCAGGCGCTTTACGGGTTTGCCTGGTATTGGAGCGTCTCGCCGCAAACAGCCGTCGCGTACCTCGCGCTTTTCACCGGTCTCATGTTCGCCGTACCCGATCGCGGCTGGGCGCGCATCGTGATGACCGACAAGGTCGGCGGCTACATCGCGCGCCGGCTGCTGCCGCTGATGGCCGTCCTCCCGCTCATCGTCCTCTGGTTGGCGGGCAAAGCGGCCGATCTCGGCCTCTATCCTCAAGGCCTGCGCGAATACGTGACCACGATCGCATTGCTGATCGCGCTCACCGCGGTCGTGCTCGTCGCCTGCGGCCGCCTGAATGTGCTGGACAAGCATCGGCGCACGATCGAGGGCGGGCGCCAGCGCGCGCACGCGGCCGCGCTGCGCCTTCGCGAAATCGCCGATACCGATGCACTGACCGGGCTCTCGAACCGGCGCCACTTCCTGACGGTGGCGGCGGAGAAGATCGCGCCCGCCCATACTCTCGGGACGCCGCTCAGCCTCCTCATGGTCGACATCGACCATTTCAAGCGCATCAACGACACGCACGGCCATGCCGCCGGCGATCATGCGTTGCGCCTACTCGCCGCCACGCTCAAGGAATCGACGCGCAAGGACGATTGCGCCGGCCGCCTCGGCGGTGAGGAGTTTGCGCTCGTCCTCCCCGGCGCCACGCCCGCGGTTGCGCAAGACATCGCCGAGCGCATCTGCAAATACGTGGCCACGCTCGCGATCCTCGACCGCGAGGGCAGGCGCTTCGGCTTTACTGTCAGCATCGGCCTCGCAACCCTCGGGCCGTCGGACGCGAAGCCCGAAGACCTGCTCGCCCGCGCCGACGCGGCGCTCTACCGCGCCAAGCGCGCCGGCCGCAACCGCGTCGAAGCCGCCGAAGGCACCGCACGCGACGCGGCGTAGAAGCGCTGCGCGCGAGGAAAAATCTCGCGCGTCAGATTGGCGAGCCGTCCGGCTTGGTGAATTTGTACGTAGCAACGAAAGCGGCGCGCATGTCGTCGTCGGGATAGGTCGTGGCGTCGCCGGCGCTGCGGTCGCCGACTTCGAGATACCAGGCGTCCTTCGCCGATTTGTTGACGAGGTGGTGGCCGTCGGGCTTGCCCTTGGGAAATCCCGCGCACATGCCGGCCTTCAGGATCTGCGGCCCGGCATCGGTGACGAGCGTTACCTCGCCCTCGACCACCCACACGAATTCGTCCTGCTGCGTGTGCCAGTGGCGCAGCGCCGATTGCGCGCCGGGCTCGAGCTTGACGAGGTTCACGCCGAAATTGGTGAGCCCCAACGCATTGCCGAGCGCGCGCTTCTCGCGTCCCGCCACCAGTGGCTTGAACCTGTCGGGATAGAGCGTGCCGCGCCGGCCCTCGACGGTCTTGGGATCGAGCGCGGCGGATTTTAGAGGCGGCTTGTTCATGTCGTCCCCTTCGTTTTTGCATCGGCGCGCGCGCCGGCCAGCGCGATCGGCAGCAGCACGGCGAACACCGACTGCCACCAGCCCTGCCAGATCGAGAAATTGGCCAGCGTCGAAACGAAAAAGGCGCCGGCGAGGCCGAGCGCGGTCAGTGCCGCGGCGTCGCCCGCGCGGTAACTGCGCTCGAGACCGATTAGGAGCGCCGCCACTGCGGCCAGCGCCGCGGCAAGGCCGAGCGCGCCCACATCGTTGAAGAGCTGCAGCACCCAGTTGTGGGAATGGAGCGGCACGAAGGTCTGCCCGATGCCCGGCACCGTGTCGTCGGCGCCCGGCATGAAATTAGCCATGCTTGGGCCCCAGCCAAACCACGGCCGCTCGAGCGCCTTGTCGAACACGAAACCCCAAATCGCCTGGCGATGCGCGTCCACGAGCGAGGTCGGCATGCGCAGCGCTTGCGGCCCCTCGAACGGCATCGCCGGCAGGTGCCCGATCACGTACCAGGCCACGGCGATCGCGGCGGCGGCGAAAGCAGTGACGGCCGCGATCCGCGCGGGCTGCGGCGCGCGCTTCAACACGAGCGCGACGGCGATGAAAGCGACGGCGCCGGCATAGCCCGCGATGGCCGCGCGGTTCCCCGTGGCATTGACAATGACGAATCCGAGCAGCACCGAAATGATCGCCGCGATGCGCCAGGCGCCGCCGAGGCGGAAACCGGCCCAGAGCAGCACCGGCGCCAGGCAAGGCATCGTCGCCGCGTAGCTCTTGAGGTAGCTCACCGGCGTGATTGACTGGGTGAGCGTCACCGGGCGCACGAACTGCAGGAGCTGCGGCCACAGCGTCAACGAAATCGCGGCGATCGCGCAGCCGATCACGGCCATCGCAAGCAGCACGCGCAAGGTCCAATGGTGGAGCTTCGGATTCTCGGCCAGGATCCGGCTCAAGCAGGCGACGAACAGCACGAGCCCCAGCACCTGGAACCAGATCGCGAGCGAGAAGCCGGGCTTGAGAGAGCCCGCGACGCTCGGCAGCCAGAGCGCGAACATGACGACGAGCGCCGCGACGAGCGGCCGCTGCAACGGCGCTTTGAGCTGCTCGAAGCGGCGCGGCCAGTAGAAGGCAAGGGCGACGAGGCCGCCGATCACCGGCACCAGAATCGCCGCTGCGCCGCGGCCGATGACGAGCAGCGGAATCACGAGGCCGGCCAGCACGGCGATCGCGCGCAGCACGTGAACGCGGTGCGCCGCGTCGAGCAACGTCCACGCCGGCGGGGCGGCTTCGGACAGCGAAATCGGTCGAGAAATAGCGGAGGCCTCCAAATCGGGCGGATCGAATGCGGCGGCTAATATCCTCGAAGCGCCGTGCGGCCGCAACGTGCAGGGCGGATAAGGCATAATCGTGTCAAGGCGTTAACGCGGCTTCCGCGGCGCCCAGAGAACGTCGCCTTCGCATGCCGCGGGCGCTGGCGCAAGACGGATGCCGCGCCCTTCGGGCACGACGAGCTGCGCTTCATAATCGAGCGCGCCGAAGAACCGCCATAGGCCAGCCGGTGTATCGCCGGCGCGGGCGAGATGCGCGGCCTGCACTTCGAGCAGCAGCGCGGGGCGGAAGCGCGCGACCGCCGCCGCGCCGCCGGCCAGCATCCGCATTTCCCAGCCCTCGATGTCCGCTTTGATGAAATCGAGCCGCGCCAGCTTCTTCTCGGCGGCGAAGGCGTCGAGCGTGGTGAGCGCGATCGTTTCGGCGACGCTCGTACGCGCCTCGGCGCCCAAATGGCTCAAGCCGAAGCCCATGCTGCCCGAGCGCTTCACCGGCACGCTCAGCGTCTCGCCGCCGGCGCGGTCGGAGAGGCCCATCGGTACGATCTCGACGTTACGAAGACGATGCAACGCCGCCACGCGGCGCAAGATCGAGAGCGCGTATCCGCCCGGCTCGAACGCATACACCTGGCCGTCGCGCGCAAGGCCCGCCAGCAGCTTCGTGAACTGCCCCGCATGCGCGCCGACGTCGAGCACGACCGCGTTGCGCGGCACGAAGCGCCGGAACAGCGGCGCATAGGCGCGATGATGCTGCTGCGTCGCCGCCTTCCAGAAATGCGCGCACCAAGAAAGCCGCGCGCGCAGCGAAAGGCGCGCCGCGTCCGCCACTACGGCAGCAGCAGGATCGAGCCCGTGGTCTTGCGGTCCTGGAGATCGCGGTGGGCCTGGGCCGCGTCCTTCAGCGCATAGGTCTGGTTGATGCGGATCTTGAGCTTGCCGCTCTTGATCGCCGACATCACGCGGCCGGCGGAGAGCTCGAGGTCGGGCCGCGTCGCGGTGTAGTGGCCCATGGTCGGGCGCGTGAAGAACAGCGAGCCGCGCGAGTTGAGGTCGCCCGAATTGATCGGCGGCAGCGGGCCCGAGGCGTTGCCGAAACTCACCATGAGACCGCGCACCGCCAGGCAGTCGAGCGATTTCGGCCAGGTGTCCTTGCCGACGCCGTCATAGACCACCGGCACGCCCTTGCCCTTGGTGATCTCCTTGACGCGCGCGACGAAATCCTCGCGCGAATAGACGATCACGTGCTTGTAGCCGTGCTTCTTGGCGATCGCCGCCTTGTCGTCGGTGCTGACCGTGCCGATCACCGTGGCGCCGAGCGCCTTCGCCCATTGGCCGAGGATGAGGCCCATGCCGCCGGCGGCCGCGTGCACGAGGATCGTGTCGCCCTTCTTCACCTTGTAGGTGCGGTGAAGCAGATATTCGGCCGTCATGCCTTGCAGCATCATCTTGGCCGCGGTCTTGTCGTCGATCTCCTTCGGCACTTTGACGACGCGCGCGGCGGGAAACAGGCGCGCGGTCGAATAGGAGCCCGGGGGCGCCGAGGCATAGGCGACGCGATCGCCGGCCTTCAGGCCCTTCACACCCTTGCCGATCTTCTCGACCACGCCGCAGCCCTCTTGGCCGAGGCCCGAGGGCAGCTGCAGCGGATAGAGGCCCGAACGGAAATAGGTGTCGATGTAGTTCACGCCGATCGCGGTTTGGCGTAGCAGCACCTGGCCCTCTCCGGGATCACCCACCTCCACTTCATCATAAGAGAGCACTTCGGGGCCGCCGGTTTGCGCGATACGGATTGCGTGAGCTTTCATGGATTCGGTTGCCAGAGGTCAGAGGACACACAGGGAAACGCGATGCTTCCAATGGCCCTCCCCGCAGGCGGGGAGGGTAGCAGGGGGCGGTTTGGCGCGTTCAGCGCCGGCCGCGCTTGCGCGTCGCCTTGCGCTTCGCCGGCTTCTTGGCTTTGGGTTTTTTCGCCGCCTTACGCTTCAGCGCGGCCCTCTTCGCCTTGGCCGCCGGCTTCTTCGCGGCGGCTTTGGGCTTGGCGGCCGGCTTGGCCGCGGACTTCGCCGCCGGCGCAGCCGGTTTCGGGGCCGCGGCCGGCTTTGGCGCCGCCGGTTTTGGCGCCAGCGCCGCGACCGCGCCCAAGTGACGCTTGAAGAACGCGAGCGTGCGCGCGTTGGCGAGATCGGCGGCCTGCTGGTTGTAGTGATCGCCGCCGCGCCGCGCGAACGCGTGGTCGCAGCCTTCGTAGTCGTAGATCGTGACCTTGCTGTTGCCGTCGAGCGCCGCGTGCACCTGCCCCTGCGCCTCGGGCGGCACGAACTTGTCGCCCTTGGCGATGTGCAGCATCAGCGGCCGCTTGATGTTGCCGGCCTCGGAGAGATTCTTCTCGATGCCGACGCCATAATAGCCGACCGCGCAATCCGCATCGGTGCGCGTGGCACTCAGATAGGCGAGCTTGCCGCCCAAGCAGTAGCCAATCGCGCCGACCTTGCCGGTGGCGGCGGCATCGCCGCGCAGGAAGCGGATCGCGGCTTCGATGTCCTCGACGCCCTTCGCCTCGTTGAAGCCCTGATAGAGTTGGAACGCCTTGTCCCATTCGGGCTGCGTGAACTCGTTGAGCTGTATGCCCGGTTCCTGGCGCCAGAAGAGATCGGGGCAAATCACGGTGTAGTTCTCGCCGGCAAGCCAATCGGCGATCTCGCGCATCACGCGGTTGACGCCGAAGATCTCCTGGATCAGCACGATGCCCGGCCCTTTGCCGGAGCGCGCCGGCGCGCGGTAGGCCGAGAAGAATCCGTCGCGCCCTTGGATGAGAATGTCAGGCATTTCGTTCCCCCACGCATTCGACGCAGTCGCGCGCGGCGCGAATGCGTCGCGCGCTTCGGGTGGTTTGACGTGTGAGGAAATTTATAAGCGAGAGGCCCGGCGCGAGTCACGCCGAGTCAGGCCGTCAGCGCGAAAACTCCGCCATGTTTGGCCTCGTGGGCCAGGAGACGCCGCTTCGAATCGCGTCCGTCGCCGCCTGAGTAGCCGCCGAGGGCGCCGCCCGCTGCCGTCACCCGATGGCAGGGGATGACGATGGCGATGGGGTTGGCGCCGCAGGTGCCGCCGACGGCGCGCGCCACGGTACCGGTCCGCCGCGCCAGTTCGCCATAGGTGATCGTCTCGCCATAGGGGATGCGGCAGAGCTCGGCCCAGACGGCCAGCTCATGCACCGTGCCGTTGGGGGCCAGCGGCAGGGCGAACTCCTTGAGCGTGCCCGCGAAATAGGCCGCCAGTTGCGCCGCAGCATGCTCCAGAAGGCGGTTGGTCCGGTCCGCCTGCGGCCGGCGCCAAGTAAGGCCCACGATGGCCTCCTCGCCCGCCTCCAGGGTGAGCCGGCCAAACCGCGTCTCGACGGCCAGCCGATAGGATGCGTCAGCGGGCGGGGTCAGGAAGGGGAGGTTGTCACGCATGAGTACAATGTAGCAACGATTCCCGATTTGGCCATCCGGTTCTTGCCCCCTGAAAGCGCTCAAAAGATCGCCACCAGCAGCACTGCCACGGCCAGCACGCCGATCGAGACCCACACGGGCCAGAGCGGGGCGCCGCGCGGGGGCGGGTGAGCGTAGCGGCGGGGCGAGGGGGGCTTTTCGGGCGCGCGGCCGAGCGCTGCCACGGCGTTGTCGAGACGGCTCACGAGGCTCGGCAGCTTCTCGAGAGTCTCGAAGCCGTGGCGGACCGCCTCGCGGATGCGCGCCTCGGGGCCGCGATGCTCGCGCATCCAGCTTTCGATCAAGGGCCGCGCCATCGCCCACATGTTCACCCTGGGATTGAGCCGGCGCCCGACGCCCTCGGTCACCAGCATCGTCTTCTGCAGTAGCAGCAGTTGTGGCTGCGTTTCCATCTCGAAGGTCTCGGTCACCTCGAACAGAAGGCCGAGCAGGCGCGCCACCGAGATTTCGTGCAGTGGCTTGTCCATGATCGGCTCGCCGATCGCGCGAAGCGCCTGCGTGAACGCCGGCTTGGATTTATGCGCGGGCACGAAGCCGGCGCGGAAATGCACCTCGGCCACCATCTCGTAGTCGCGGCGGAGAAAGCCCATCAGCATGTCGGCGAGAAAGTAGCGATGGTCGCGGTCGAGCCGGCCCATGATGCCGAAATCCAGCGCGCAGATCTTGCCGTCGGGCTCGATGAAGCAATTGCCGGGATGCTGATCGGCGTGGAAGAAGCCGTCGCGGAACACTTGGTTGAAGAACACCGCCGCCGCGTTGGCGAGCACCGTGTCGGGGTCGTGGCCGGCGGCGATCAGCTCGTCGCGGCGGTCGATGTTGATGCCGCGGATGCGCTCCAAGGTGAGCACGCGCCGCGCGGTCCGCAGCCAATCGATCTCGGGCACGCGGAACACCGGATCGCCGGCGAAATTCTCGCCAAGCTCGACCGCGGCGGCCGCCTCCATGCGGAGGTCCATCTCGATCTCGACCGATTCTTCGAAGGTGCGCACCACCTCGTAGGGCTTTAGGCGCCGGAATTCGGGCAAGAGCCGCTCCAGCATCTCGGCGCACCAGTAGAAGAGCTCGATGTCGCGTTGGAACGCCTGCTCGACGCCCGGGCGCAGCACCTTCACCGCCACCTCATGGCCGTCCGAGGTGGCGGCGAAATGCACCTGCGCGATCGAAGCTGCGGCGACGGGCTTGTCGTCGAAGCGGAGGAAGAATGTGTCGAGCGGTCCGCCGAGCTCCATCTCGATCGTCGCGCGGGCCGTGGCGCTGTCGAACGGCGGCAGGTGATCGCGCAGGCCCGCCAGGTCGTTGGCGATTTCCTCGCCCATGACGTCGGGCCGCGTCGACAGCATCTGGCCGAGCTTGATGAAGCTCGGGCCCAGTTCTTCCAACGCCGCGGCGAGGCGCTGGCCGGGCCGGCCCGGCTCGTTGCGCTTCCAGAGGGTCTTGGCGAGGCGGACGAAGAACGGCGCTACGCGGGCGCGCTCGAACGGAAACAGCGCGTCGTGGCGGGCGAGCGTGCGCGCGATGCGGATGAGGCGCCAAGCGTTGCGGACGGAGCGATACATCGCATGAAGCTCAGTCCGCGAGCGTTCCGTGCAGCCACATCACGCCGGCGACCGCCATGCCCGCAGCCGGGCTGAAATTTTCCTTGAAGCAGTGGCG
>Ga0310811_10008723_pt1 | contig 13045 bp, 13 predicted proteins | sample YCmetagenome_FD_207642 | JGI IMG/M metagenome (GOLD analysis project Ga0310811, IMG submission 207642) | Soil microbial communities from experimental microcosm in Duke University, North Carolina, United States - YC | ecosystem: Engineered > Artificial ecosystem > Soil microcosm > Unclassified ...
CATTGATAAATTTTAACAACTCATTTATTAACGCCAGCAAACTTTAGCGCCCGAAAACAGTCAAACCTATGAGCGAGTGGGGTTAAGCCCCAAACACCAAACAGCGTCCCGTGAACACGGGAGGTTGGTATGAACAGTTCGCGTAAAACCTTGTTAACGATAAACAAACATAACGTATGAGAAGCATTCGTATTATATTCTCTATGCTTTTGGCAGCTCTTTCAGTGTCGGTTGTTGCCCGGGCGCAGGATGCTGCACCGCAGCAGCAGCAACAGCAGGACTGGCCGCGTAGCTTTACGACGGATGACGGTACTGTTGTCAAGATCTACGAACCGCAGCCGGAATCTTTTTCCGATAATGTTTTAAAGTCCCGGTGGGCTATTTCTGTTTTACAGAACGGGAAGACCGAGCCGGTGTTTGGTACGTTCTGGTCTGTGTCCAATGTGGAGACAGACAGGGACAATCGCCGGGTCGTTATTCAATCGGTAAAGGTGCCCAATGTCAAATTTCCAGGGCAGGCGGATGACAATTTCATCAGCAGTCTGAAGACCGCTCTTGAAACAAATCTGCCCCAGACGGCCGGTGATCTTTCGCTGGATGAGATCCTGTCGGGTCTGGATCAGAACCTGGAACAAAAGAAATTGTCCAAAGACCTGAATACAACGGCGCCCCGGATCATTTACACTGACCGGTCCTCGTTGCTTGTGCTGATCGACGGTCAGCCCAAATTGCAGAATAATAAAGACTGGGGATTGGATGTGGTCGTCAATTCTCCCTTTACCATTGTAAAACCTGAGGATGGAAGGTTCTATCTTTATGGCGGCAAGCGCTGGTATACGGCGCAGGCGGCTACCGGTCCTTATTCTGAAGCGGGGGGTAATGTTCCTTCCAGTCTCGATAAGGTAAAGACTGCGATCGACAATGCCAACAGTGCGGATGCCGGTTATGTCGACTCGGCTGCGGCCCAGCAGGACAAGGTGCCGTCGAACATTATCGTGAGCACATCTCCTGCCGAGCTGATCCAGACGGACGGTAAGCCAAGCATGAGCCCGATAACAGGCACAAGTCTTTCCTATGTATCGAATTCCCCGAATGATATTTTCCAGGACCAGGACGGCAAATATTATGTGCTGATCTCCGGTCGCTGGTATAGCTCTTCGTCTTTGACGGGAGGCTGGCATTATGTAGCTGCCAATTCGCTGCCCGGTGATTTTGCAAAAATTCCCGAGGGTTCGCCGAAGGACAATGTACTGGCCAGTGTAGCCGGAACGGATGCGGCGCGTGAAGCGATCATGGATGCGCAGGTCCCGCAGACGGCGAAGGTCGACCGGAGCACGGCTTCGACCGATGTCAACTATAATGGCGATCCGCAATTCGCGCCTTTACAGGGAACGGATATGCAATATGCCACGAACACGTCGAGCTCTGTCATCCTCGATCATGGTGTCTACTATAGTGTAGACAATGGGGTCTGGTTCCAGGCGCCAAGCCCAAGTGGTCCCTGGACCGTGGCTACGGAAAGGCCGGAAGAGGTAGACCGTATACCTCCGAGCTCTCCGCTGTACAACACCAAATATGTTTATGTATACGATGTGACACCACAGTATGTATACATGGGGTATACACCCGGATATCTGAACAACTATATCTATGGTCCTACTGTAGTCTATGGTACGGGCTTTTATTATGATCCGTGGTTCAACGGCTATTATTATGCCCGTCCTTATACCTGGGGTTTTGGCGTAGGATATAATCCGTATGTCGGCTGGTCTTTGGGTTATGGCTTTGGACTTGGCTGGTTCCACTTCGGCATCGGCTTTGGCGGCGGCTACTGGCGTGGCTGGGGCGGTGGCTGGTGGGGACCGCGCGTCTATCGTCCGGCTTATGCCTGGAACAGGTACAGGACCGGTGGGTTCTATGGTCGTAATTTTTACAGCAACCGGAGTGTGTATATAAATCGCAACTACCATTCGAATATATACCGTGGCCGTGGGGGTATCGTCACAAGGGATAACCACAACTTTGGCGCTCGTGGTTCAGTGGGAAGACCATTCAATGTGAATGGCGGACGGCCCAGTGGTGGATTTAACAATGGTGGTGGACGCCCTACCAGCGTGCAGGGTGGAAGACCTGGTGGACGGCCAGGCAGCAGCAATGTATTTTCCGACCGGAGCGGCAATGTCTACCAGCGGAATCAGTCTACTAACCAATGGCAGCAGCGGCAGTCGAACAATTCATGGCGGCCGGTGACCAATAATCCTTCGGTGCAGCAAAATCTCAACCGGGAGCAGCAGATGCGTGACCGCGGCCAGACGCGGACGCAGAATTTCAACCAGGCGAGAAGCGGTGGTGGTGGTTTTAGCCGGCCCAGTGGTGGAGCAAGCGCGCCGCGTTCGTCCGGTGGCGGTTCAAGGCCTTCGGGTGGCGGCGGCGGCCGGAGAGGTCATTAATCTTATTGATTTTTATTTCAACTTTGCCGGGAGTAAGTAAAAAGCTTACTTCCGGCAAAATCATTTTAAAGCCCAGCTGATCATATGAGCCCGACTTTATACTATTGTTATGATGCGTATTGCGGATGGTGTTATGGCTTCAGTCCTGTCATCCGGCGTCTTTTTGAAGAATACCGGCAGACAGTGGCTTTTGAAGTGCTCTCCGGGGGCATGATCCTGCCGGAAAAACCTCAGCCAGTCGGGGTAATGGCGGATTATATCCTGAGCAGCTATAAGACGGTGGAAGAGCGCACGGGTATCCGCTTTGGGGAGGACTGGCTCTGGCATATGCGTAATCCGGAGGAAAGCGACTGGTATCCAAGCTCTGAAAAGCCGGCTATTGCGATGTGTGTATTCAAGGACTACTATCCGGATCTGCCGGTGTTGTTTGCCGGGGAGCTGCAATATGCGTTGCATTATGAGGGGCGCGATCTTTGCGATGATGAAGCCTACCGGCATTTGCTGGAAAAATATCAGATCCCGGATACCGAATTCTATGGAAAGCTGCATCATCCGGCGTATAAGGAAAAGGCCTATGATGAGTTTGCCCTGGTGAAGCAGCTAAGGGTTACCGGGTTCCCTACCGTATTTTTACAGGTGTCCGAATCGAAGTTTTACCTGATCACGCAGGGGTATACGGATTATATGACCCTTAAAAAGGGGATGGAGGAGGCGTTGGCGCAGTGAAAATATTTGGCTTCAAATGGGCGATTAGCATTAACTTGCATGTCCCTTAATCGAGTCCTGTGGCTCATTCAACGTAGTAAAAATTATTTTTGAATACACACCAATATGGAATATAACAAAGTAATAGCAGTTACCGGATTGCCGGGTTTGTACGAGTTGCTTAGCAGTAAGTCTGATGGAGCCATTGTTCGAGCTCTTGACGACAAGACTACACGTTTTGTATCCAACCGCATCCACAATTTTTCACATTTGGAAAGTATCGAGGTCTATACTATTCGGGATAACGTAAACCTGGTCGATATTTTAAAAGCGATGGAGACCAGCAAGGAGAAACTTCCTGATGAGAAAGACAATGCTGCCCTGAAGGGATATTTCAGCAAGGTATTTCCGGACCTGGATTTTGACCGTGTATACAGCAGTGATCTGAAGAAGATGGTAAAATGGTTTACCGTATTGAAAGCAAACAATATAGAAATTAAGTTGTCTGAAGCGGCGCCTGAAGACGAGTCTGCCGAAGTAGAAGAAGTTGTTGCTGAAGAGAAACCAGCGCCGAAGAAGAAGGCGGAAAAGGCTGAAGAAAAGCCTGCGGAAAAGCCAAAGAAGGTTGAAGCTAAAGTAAAGAGTGAAGAAGCTGCTGAAGAAAAGCCCAAGGCAAAAAAGGCAGCAGTGAAGGCTAACGATGAGGCTAAAGTCGATTCAACGGAGGAGACACCGAAGGCAGCAGCGCCGAAGAAGAAGGCTGAAGGTCCTGCGAAGGCTAAGGAAGCAGAGGGAACTAAAGATTCTCCCGAGGAAAAGCCAAAGAAGGCAGCAAAAAAGAAAAGTTAATTATGTTACCTACAGCAGAATTGAAAAAGCCTGAGCGGCATTTTTTGCCGGAAGGTTTTGAGATAACCGATTGGAAAAATCTGGAGCCCTGGTTCCAGGATCTGGAGCAACGGCCACTGGATACGCGTGTGGCTCTTGAAAAATGGTTGCTGGATATGAGCGAGCTGGAAGCCGTGGTGAGTGAAGATGTCTGCTGGCGCCAGATCCGCATGACCTGCGATACCGAGAATAAAGCGTTGGAAGAGGCCTTTAATTTTTTCTGCCTGGAAATACAGCCGAAGATCCAGCCTTATGCGGATCGTCTTAACAAACGACTGGTCGAAAACCCGCACACGCAGGAATTGGACCAGAAAGACTATTTCACTTATCTGCGCAGCGTCAAGAAACGGATCGAACTTTTCCGGGAAGAGAATATTCCGCTTGTTGCCGAGTCGAGTGTGATGGGTCAGCAATTTGGCGTCATCTCGGGGAAAATGACTGTAGAGGTCGGAGGGCAGGAATACACGCTTCAGCAGGCTTCCAAATTCCTGGAAAACCCGGACAGGAAACTGAGGGAAGAGGTCTATCGCAAAATGCAGCAGAGAAGGCTGCAGGATAAAGAAGCTTTGAATGACCTGTATTCCAGGCTGGTTGCAATCCGGCACCAGATAGGGCTGAATGCGGGTTTTAAGAATTACCGGGATTACAAATTCGAAGAATTAGGCCGTTTCGACTATACAAAAGAAGATTGTTTCCGTTTTCATGAGGCTGTCAGGGAGCATGTACTTCCGCTGGTCAAACAGATAAACGAAAGGAAGAAGAAGAAGCTGGGTCTCGATCGCTTGCGTCCCTGGGACATGGAAGCGGAGCCTGCGGGTACGGAACCGCTTCGTCCCTTTACGAACGGGCAGGATCTGCTGACAAAGACGATCGCCTGTTTTGACCAGCTAAATCCATTTTTCGGCGACTGTCTGCGCACCATGCAAAAAATGGGGCGATTCGATCTGGAGAGCCGCAAAGGGAAAGCGCCTGGCGGTTATAATTGTCCGTTAGCGGAAACGGGTGCGCCCTTTATATTTATGAACTCCTCGGGGCAAATGGGTGACCTGACGACGATGGTGCATGAGGGTGGTCATGCGATCCATTCTTTCCTGTCGCATCCGCTGAAGCTAAGCTCCTTCAAGGAATACCCGATGGAAATTGCAGAAGTTGCAAGTATGTCGATGGAGTTGTTCAGCATGGATCACTGGAAGTTGTTCTTTGACGATAAAAACGATTTAGCAAGGGCCCGGGAACATCAGCTCGAACGTGTTATTACTATCTTTCCATGGATAGCAACTATTGACAAATTTCAACATTGGGTATACGAAAATCCGACGCATACCCTGGAGGAGAGAAAGCAAATGTGGATGAAGATTCTGGATGAATTCTCTTCTGAATCTGTAGACTGGAGTGGGTTAGAGGAGTTCAGGGAGTTTGGTTGGCAGAAGCAGCTGCACTTGTTTGAGGTCCCGTTCTACTATATCGAGTATGGTATTGCCCAGTTAGGTGCGATCGGTCTTTGGATGCAGTATAAGGATAACAAAGAGAAGGCATTAAGTAATTACACGAGGGCGTTGAGTCTCGGCGGGATGAAAACACTACCGGAATTATACGATGCCGCGGGTCTGAAGTTTAACTTTTCCAAAGAGCATATTAAACAACTGATGGAATTTGTCAGCCAGGAATTGCAAAAAATTTGAAGCGAAAAAAAAATCAAAAAATACCCGGAAAGTAGTACTTATACCTCTTGTTCGTATGCTTTTTTCCGGCTATATTTGCAATAAGCGATTTGAAAAATGTGATATCAACATAAAGAAGCTACTAATCAGAGCCTTAACCAAAAGTCCCGGTGTTTCTACATCGGGGCTTTCTTTTTTTATTGATTACAGCTCTTGCACACTCCGCTGACCAGCATTTCAACCTGTTCCGACACATATCCCCGGGGAAGTTTTATTTCGGGCACGCTCACATCTTCAAGGCACACGGTGCTTCCGCAGGAGTTGCAAATGAAGTGTACGTGGTCATCACGGTGTTGTCCACCGGAACAGTCGTCTTTACACAACGCATAACGTATAGAATTATCCGAAGTCGGTATGCTATGGATCAATCCTTTCTCAAGGAATACCTGGAGCGTACGATATACGGTGACGCGATCGAATTTTTCGCCGGCTTTTTTTTCGATATCACTATGTGATAATGCGCCTTCCTGCTGCAGGAATAGTTCCAGTATTCTCCTGCGGCCACCGGTAACGCTCAGGTGATTTTTTTTCAGTAACTCGTCTATTTTCGTTTCAAGCATATTTATAGGCCAGAGATGCGTGTTATAAAATTTGCGCATCTCTGGCAAATTGATAATATCTGCCCTTCGGGCAAACGCTTCCAGCGTTTTAGCCCGGGTTATTGTTAAAAAGAGAATTAGCAAATCGGGGCGCAGTCGCCTTCTCCTTCAGGAGGAGGGTGATATCTTTTTCCAGCTCATCCAGCTCGTCCTTTTTCAGGCCATCATAGATCTTCCGCACGCGTCCTCCTTTGTCTACAAGAGCCAGGAACTGGGTATGAAGGAACTGCTCGTCGATGTTCAACGCATTGTTCTTTGGATCATCCAGCAGATAGCCGCTTCTTGCCAGGTGATAGAGGCTGTCCTTACGACCGGTGAGAAACCACCAGCGGGTCGGGTCGGCGCCAAGGGAATCCGAATAAAGTTTCATACGGCCTACGCTGTCTGTCTCAGGGTCTACGGTATAGGAAAGCATCCGAAAGTCAGACTCCCTGCTGTAGTCGTCTGCCAGCTTTTTCATATTCGTATTGAGCTTGGGACAAATGCCTTTACAGGTTGTAAAAAAATACTCGGCTACATAGACCTTCCCGTTCAGGTCTTTCTCTGTGATGATCTTTCCTTCCTGGTTACTAAAGGAAAAATGAGGCACATAACTCAGCACCGGTAATTCCGGCTCTCCAAAGCCCGGCACGAACCTGGTCAGGGCAAAATAGAATCCGATGAATAACAGGACAAAAAAGCCCAGCAGGAATATGAGGTTCTTCTTTTTCATGATCCACAAAGTTAGTGTTGTCCGGGTCTGCCGGTGTCAAAAAAATTTAAAACAAATTATTTGCAACATTGTTGTAAATTTGTCGCCCGGTTGGGTAAGCGGCCGGCGAACGTTAAATTACTATGATCCGCAAAATAAACTGGGATGTCCTGGGCATCTCCACCTCGGTCCTTTGCGCTATTCATTGCGCTGTATTACCGCTGGCTGCAGCCACACTGCCGGTATTTGGCGTCAACATTGTTCACAATGCCGTTTTTGAGTATGGGATGATCGGGCTGGCCTTTCTTATCGGGACCTGGGCTCTCTGGCATGGGTTCAGTCATCACCACAGGCGTCTCACCCCCTGGTTTCTGTTTGTGGGAGGTATAACGCTATTGATTGCCAAGCAGCTATGGCATTCCTATGAATTTCGCATCCTGCCATTTGCCGTCCTGCTGATCGTGACGGCGCATATTCTCAACCTGAGATGGTCGGGGCATGGCCGGCAGACTTCGGCCCGGGCCGCCGGTCGGCCGGGAACCGATCCGGGACAGGAAAGGGAAGCGGCTTAAAATGGCGGGGATTTACTACCTTTACTCCCTTAAAAGGCTTCTTTATGATCAAAACAGGCAACCCGGTTATCAGCATATATACTGAAATGACTCCCAATCCGGAAACGATGAAATTCGTGGCCAATAAGTTGTTGTACCCCGGCAAGATCATTGATTTCCCCGATGTCGAATCAGCCAAACCATCTCCGCTGGCGATCGAGCTTTTCGGTTTTCCTTTTATAAAGAGCGTGTTTATCGCCAGCAATTTCGTGACGCTGACCAAGACAACAGACACGGACTGGGATGATGTCATTCCTGCTATCCGCCAGTTCCTCAAGGAATACCTGGAAGAGGGCAAACCGGTTGTGAATGAAGAAGAGGTTGTCACTCTTCAATCAGAGGGCAGCAATGTCATCGACGCCGATGATGATGATGTGGTCAAGCGTATAAAGGAGCTGCTGGAGAATTATGTAAAGCCTGCTGTTGAAATGGACGGCGGCGCTATTCAGTTCAGGAGCTACCATGAAGGGACTGTAAACCTGATGATGCAGGGTTCCTGTTCGGGCTGTCCTTCTTCGATGATCACGCTGAAGGCCGGTATCGAAAGCATGATGAAACGTATGATCCCGGAAGTAAAAGAAGTTATTGCTGAAGCGGAATGACAATAGCGGATCTCTGCCATCAGTTCGTCCGGGATTTACAACACACCGGATGGTGGGAATTCATAGCGGTTATCGCAGGTATTGCCAGCGTCTGGTTCAGTCGGAGTGAGAATATCCTTGTCTATCCTACAGGACTGGTCAACACGATAATCTACATCTATCTCAGCTTAAAATTATCCCTGCTGGGTGAGGCCAGCGTCAATCTTTATTATACAGCCCTCAATATTTATGGTTGGGTGATGTGGACGCGAAAGGACGGGCAGGATCGGTATGTCCTGCGGATCACACGATCTTCCTCCCGGGAGATCGCTCAGCAGCTGGCGTTCTTTTCTTTTTTTTATATTACTGTGTTTGGATCGCTGACCTGGCTGAAGCAAGGTTTTGCGCCGCTGGCTATCCCATGGGCTGATGCTTTTGCCTCGGCAACGGCTTATACCGGCATGTGGCTGATGACGAAGAAAAAGGTGGAGAGCTGGAACTGGTGGATCGCGACCAATTGCGCCTCGATCCCCTTGTATTTTGTCAAACATTATGTATTTACCAGTGTATATTACCTGGTCTTATTGATCATTGCCATCGCCGGATTACTGGAATGGAGCAAACGGGCGAAAGCCATCGAACATGCTGCTACCGCTTAAGAAAATTGTCATTATCGGGCCGGAGTCTACCGGCAAGTCTTCTTTATGCGAGGGGCTGGCTGCTCATTACCGGACGAGCTGGGTGCGGGAATATGCGCGGGAGTATTTGCTGTCGCATGGAATGGATTATAGTTTTGAGGATCTTATGACGATAGCGAAGGGGCAGCTGGCGCTGGAGGATGAGGGGGTGAAGGAGGTGTTGCGGAGGGCGGGAGCCGGCGTTGTTGGCAATGCAGGTATGGGGGTTGGGGCAGCCGGGTCGGCCGGGGACATGGGGGTGGGTGTTGGGGCAGCGACAGGTGAGCGTGCTGAACCGATGCTTTTTATCGACACGGATATGTATGTCATGAAGGTCTGGAGTGAGTTTGTCTTCGGGCGTTGTGATAGCTGGATACTTGACCAGATCGGGAAGCGGCAATACGATGCTTATCTGCTTTGCAAGACTGATCTGCCCTGGGTGAAAGACGAGCTTAGGGAATATCCGGATCTGGTCTCACGCGAAAAACTGTATCATATTTACCGCGATATTTTGATCAATCAATCAACGCCCTGGATCGAGATTGGCGGGCTGGAGCATCAGCGCCTGGAGGCGGCGATAGAGGCGGTGGAGGGTTTGACGCGATAATGGGATCGCGCCTATTTCGGGTGCGGAGTGGGGGATCGCTTTGGGTCGGAATCGCTTTGGTGCGGGATGGCTTTGGCGCGGGGAAGGGTTTTACTGTAATAGTTTTTGTATATCGGGGTCTTCCTGGAGGTTCCCCATTTGTCCCTGGATCCAGGCAGCTCGGGAGGCTACATGAGCCGAGAGGGGTTTGATCGTGAAGATCTTTGGATTAGGCAGACAGGCAGCGATGCGGGCTGCTTCCTGGCGGGTCAGGGTCTTTGCGGGTTTGTTGAAATAAAAGTGTGAAGCGGCTTCGATACCATAAACGCCTTTGCCCATTTCGCTAACGTTGAGATACATTTCCAGAATACGTCTTTTTCCCCAGATCCATTCTATCATAAACGTGAAATAGACTTCCAGTCCTTTGCGGATCCAGCTGCGTCCCTGCCAGAGAAAAACGTTCTTTGCCACTTGTTGACTGATCGTGCTGGCGCCACGCAGGGACTTGCTTTTTTGATTGTGTTTCATCGCCTTTTCGATGGACTTGAAGTCGAAGCCATCGTGATCGGGAAAAAGCTGGTCTTCGCCGCAGATGACCGCGAGTCTTGCATAAGGCGAAATATTTTTCATGTCTACATAACTCCGTTTGAGACCATCCCCGCATAGGAAGCTGCTGAGCTGCGTGAGTGTGATCGGTGGATTGACCCATTTCAACAGGAGGAGATAAAACAGCTGAAAGAAAAACAGGAAGATAAAAACGCGCTTGATCACTCTCCAGGCGCGTGGGATCAGTCCTTTTGTATTGATAGGCATCCGGTGGTTTTTCTAGCGTGCAAGATAATAATTGCGACAAAAAATGTCTGGAATATATTTTTTTTCGCAATTGGGGTTAATGATTTGAACTGGATTTCGTCCAGTTTGGTTACCGTTTGCCGATCTGCAAGTATAATAGCTTGTATTTCCCGCCCAAATGATAGTATTTGCTTTTCATTTCTGTGAGCAGCAATCCTCCGGCCAGCAGACCGCCGCCGATGATATAGCCGGAGTTTGTAAACCAGTCTTTTGCCGCATCTTTGCGGAGCAGTCCATTGACGGCGCTGATGACAACGAATCCGCCGCCGGCCAGCAGCATGGTCTTGCCCAGGTTGCTACCTTTTCTTGGCCGTTGGATCGCGTCAATTTCCTTATAGCTGAATGCCTGGCCGCTGATATAGATGGTATCACGGCGCATGTCGTCGATGACGCCTGTAAACCATTGGTCGTAGATGGTCCTGAACGTCAGCTCGTCGCCGACGGCATAGGCACGGACATGCATACCTCTTTTTTGTAATACGAGGACGTCCCGCTGTGCATGACCCAGGAATGGAATGATACAAAAAAATAATATAATTAGCTTTCGCATAGCAGTGTCCAAACTTACAACTATCTCCTGCAAGTTAGTTGTTAATGGTGGGTGAGTTGGAGGGTTATTGCGTATCGCCGCGATTGATCGCTTAGTGGACGACCTTGTTGCTAAAGACCTCAACGCAGATCAATACTATGCCGAAGCCTATGAGGATGGTGCCGGAGATCTTGTTTATGATAATGAGCGTTCCCAGGGTCAGCTTGTTTCGCAATTTACCGGCCATCATCACTTTTCCGACATCGGCGGCCATATTGATCAGCAGGCAGACAGAAAAGATCACGATCCTCTCCTGGAGGGTGTGATTGGCGGCCAGGAGGGTGGCGTTCCCGAGCCAGAACAGGATAACGCCCGGATTGAGGGTATTGATAATAAACCCTGAAGCAAAGGCCTTTGCCATATCCCGTTTGCGGAAGCGAACCTCATTCCCGTCAGAGACGCCGGTAAGGGCAACTTTTTTGAAGAAAATAAAATATACACCCATTCCGACGAGGAAGGAGCTGCCGGCAAAAGCGATGACCTTTGAGTGTTGGGAGAGCGCGGAGACAAACACGGTAAGCGTATTGCTGAGTATCACCAACAGGATATCGCTGACCCATACTCCTGAAACGAAGCTGAAGCCGCCTTTATGCCCGCTATTGAGGCTTTGTTTGATGATGGTAAAAATAATGGGACCTACCGATAAGGCAAGTGCGAATCCCAATGCCAATCCTTTCAATATGGCCTCCGTCATAGAATGTCATGTTTCCAGTTAAAGACTGCCTGTCTCCAGAAATTTTTGCCAGTCTGCCAGCATATTACCTTTCAGGACCCGGGGAAACTTATGTTGTCCCCCTATTTTCCCTTTGAGGCGCATAAATTCCATAAATTTTTCTTCGGGCAACACTTTCAGATATATATCCTTTAGTGCGCTGTCTCTTTCTACCGCATAGTCATCATTCAGCTCCTTCAGCCGCTGGTCTATTTTTTGACGCAGCAGTTCCTCGTCTACCGGATCATTACAGGCTAACCACCATTGGTGTGCAAAAAACAAACCATGGGGTACGCCTGCCACAGTGAATTCGGGAATAGAGAGGTTCATTTCTTCGGTAGCCACCTGTACGGCTTTGTTCATGTTGTCGACACTGAGATGTTCGCCGACGAGGCTAAGAAAGTGTTTGGTCCTGCCGGTGATGATGATCTCGCTGCGTTCCTTATCCACAAACCGTACCGTGTCGCCGATGAGGTAACGCCAGGCGCCTGCGCTGGTACTCAGGAGCAGGGCATAGTCCTTTCCTTCCTCCACCTCATGGATCATATACACTTCGGGATTGGCCACCAGGTTTCCGTCGATATCGAAATTCTTATTATCGAAAGGGACGAATTCAAGGAAGATATGCTGGTTTGTTACCAGCTTCATGCCTTTGGAGTATTGTGCATCCTGATAAGCGATGAAACCTTCTGAAGCCAGGTAGGTTTCGATATACGTAATAGGTTTGCCCAGCAGTTTCTCGAATCCCTTTTTATACGGATCGAAGGAGACCCCGCCATGGACAAAAAAGCCCAGGTTTGGCCAGATCTCGTGGATATTATTGAGCTTATATCTTTCAATGACCTTTTCCATGCAGAGCTGGATCCAGCCCGGTACTCCAACGACAAAGCCGATGTCCCACTGTGGCGCCAGCTTCACGACCTCCTCCAGTTTCTTGGACCAGTCTGTAGTGCGGGCGATCTTCTTTCCGGGTTTATAAAAGGGCTGAAACCAGAAAGGGACTTTCCGGGCGGTGATGCCGCTAAGGTCCCCTGAATAATATCCTGCTCCTTTTTGCAAGCTGGTGCTGCCACCGATCATCAGCCAACCTTTACCAAGGCTTTTTACGGGAATGTCCCGGTATGTGCGAAGCGTAAGCAATTGTTTGATCATGACGATCCGGTTACCACGCAAAAGATCGTTTGTGATCGGCAGGTATTTACTCCCGGCCTCTGAAGTGCCGGAAGAAAGTGCATAGTATTTGATCTTACCTGGCCAGCAGACATCTGCTTTTCCTTCCAGAGTCTGATGCCACCAGGCGGCATGAATGCTATTGTAATCGAAAGTAGGCACCATCTCCTGGAATTTTTTCCCGGGATGTTTGCTAAGCAGGATCTCGTCAAA
>Ga0310811_10008725_pt1 | contig 13044 bp, 7 predicted proteins | sample YCmetagenome_FD_207642 | JGI IMG/M metagenome (GOLD analysis project Ga0310811, IMG submission 207642) | Soil microbial communities from experimental microcosm in Duke University, North Carolina, United States - YC | ecosystem: Engineered > Artificial ecosystem > Soil microcosm > Unclassified ...
CGGCCTCCCGCCCACCGGGTCGTCGATCAGTCTCGCCTCAACGTCAAATACTTTATGGACGAGTTCAGCCGTGACGATATCGCGCGGTCCCTCCGCCACTACCCTCCCCTGTTTCATAAACACCATATGGTCTGCATATTGCAGCGCCAGGTTCAGGTCGTGCAGTACGGCGACAACGACTATGCTCTCTCTAACCAGCGAACGCGCCAGCCGGAGAAACTGGTGCTGGTAGTGAATATCGAGGCTGGAGACCGGCTCGTCGAGAAACAGATAACGCCCGCCTTTGGGCGGCGTCTCCCAGACCTGTGCCAGGGCGCGGGCAAACTGGACCCGCTGTCGCTCGCCGCCGGAAAGGGTGAGGTAGTCACGGTCGCCCATCCCTTCGATCGACAGCAACCCTTTTACCTCCTGGCAGATCGCCCTGTCGCGGGCTGACGGACGGAAGGAAAAATGCGGATACCGTCCCATCATGACGATCTCGTCCACGCTCAGCGGAAAGTGCAGTTCAGGAAGCTGGGTCATGACGGCGCGGCGGCGGGCGAGGTCGATCCGGTCGAACTGATCCAGTCCCACCCCATCGTAGTCCACCCGACCGGCGGCAGGCGTCCACTCGCCGCTGAAGGCCTTCAGAAAAGTCGACTTGCCGGAACCATTCGGTCCGACGATGACGTGTAAACGACCGGGAGAAAAGGAGATGGAGATATCGTCGACGATCCTGCGGTCGCCGATGCGGCAAACGAGTTTCTCAATGCTAAGCATAAAACCCTCCTTTCTGCTGCTGGCGGCCGGCGCGTATCAATAGGAACAGAAACACGGGTGCGCCGGCGAAGGCGGTGATCACGCCGATGGGGAATTCGGAAGGGGCCACGATGACGCGGGCCAGCATGTCGGCGACATTCAGCAGAATGGCGCCCAGCAGGGCCGAACCGATGATCAGCCAGCGGTTGTCCGAGCTCTTCATCAGGCGCAGGATATGCGGTACGATAAGCCCGACGAACGCGATCACGCCCACGACCGAAGTGGCTACCGCGACAAGAAAAGTATTCAGCAGCAGTATCCTCGTCTTGAGCCGCCGGGTGTGGACGCCGAGGTAGGCGGCTTCTGTCTCGCCCAGCAACAGCGCATTGAGCGCCCGCGAATACCGAAGCGAAAGCCCGATGCCTACCAGGGTCGAAAAGGCTACGATGCCTGTATTGGTCCAGTCCGCGCCGGAGAGGGTGCCGAGATTCCAGAACACGATGCTGCGGGCCTGCGGGTCGCGCGCGATATAGGAGAAGAAGCCGGTGCCGCCCGCCGCCAGAGCGTTGACGGCGATACCCGCAAGCAGCAGGGTGTTCACGTTGACCTTGCCGAAGACGCTCGACAGGCGGTAGACCAGTAAGGTAGCCAGTCCGCCGCCCACGAAAGCCGCCAGCGGCAGGAGAAAGGGTCCCAGCATATCTACCCACGCGCCGCTGAGACTTTTGCCCATGACAAAGACAAAGGCTGCGCCCAGTGCAGCGCCTGAAGACGTGCCGACGAGACCTGGTTCTACTATCGGATTACGAAAAAGGGCCTGCATCAGCGCCCCGGAAACAGACAGCGAGGCGCCGGTCAGCGCACACAACAGCACCCTCGGGAGGCGGATCTGCAGGAATAGCTGTTCTTCGATGGTGCTGCCCGGTTGGCCGGTCAGCGCGTGACGGAGAAAAAGCAGAATGCGGTCGTATCCGATAGAGACTGCTCCGACGCGGGTCGATACGATCAGGGAGAGCAGCAGGACCAGACTCAATACGAGGTAATAGGTATGGAACGGTATTTTTTTCAAACAGCTAGTGTTTATGGATCAGCTTTATCAGCTCGTATACATTCTGCCCCGTGCGGGGTCCCAGATAGACCAGGTCGTGTTCTTCCACCCGGTAGATGCGGTTGTTCTTTGCTGCGGGTGAAAGGGAGACGCCGGGCAGCTGTCGGAACTTCTCCACGCTGCCCTGCAGGTCGAAGCCGTAGTCCGTCGCCAGAATGACGTCGGGCTGGGCCTTTGCGATGACTTCCGCGCTCAGGTTCTTCCATTTCTGGGCGGTATCCGCGACGTTCACTGCGCCGGCCCAGTCCAGCATCTGCTGCTGGGTGCCGCGATGGCTGAGGACGAAGTACTGGTTGGCGGCCTGTCCAAAATGGATGACGAGGACTTTAGGGGTATCGGGGAATGTCTTTTTGAACGAGTCCGCGCGGGCCATATCCTTGTCCAGGCGGTCGCAGATGGAGTCGCCCGCGTGGGGGTTGTGAAATTCGTTCGCCAATTGGCGGATCAGCAGTTTGGTCGAGTCGATAGTATTGCCGCCGTCAAACTGACGCAGCGGAATGCCGACCTTTTTCAGTTGCTCTATCGTCGCCGGCGGGCCCCAGTTGCCGTCGTTCCAGACGGCTGTAGGGTTCAGCGATATGATGCCTTCGGGGTTGAGAGCCCGGTGGTAGCCGACGGCGGTGATCTTTTTCGCAGCCGGCGGCCAGGTGCTGGAGATATCGACTCCGACGAGGGCGGTGTCGCCGCCTACCGCGAAGATGATCTCGGTGAGCTGTTTGCTGACGCTGACGATACGCAAGCCCTGCTTGTTGTTCTCCTTGTCGCCAAAACGGTTCCCGCAGCTGGTGAGAAAGATCAGGAATACCAAATATTTATTCATATAACTAAAGTTAAAAGATATACGCCAGTTTTGCGCCGCCATAGACGGTCGTGTTATACGGCATCGGCAGGAAATGCGGGTCGGTAGTCCCCGCCAGGTTGCCGGAATAGAAAAGGAAGGTATAGTACGTGCTGCCCGTGAGGTTGTCTGCGCCGATATAGCAATCCACGGAGAAATGCGCGCCCAGGACGCTGCGGTAGCCGATCTTCCCGTTGAGCAGGTTATAGGACTTCGCCGAGTGCAGGTTGTCGAACGTATACGGCGCGGCGCCGCTGTAGCGATAGCTGAGATAGGCATAGAATCCCGGCTTTGTCTGCAGGTCGACCCCCAGATTGAGAACGCTGGGGGCTACACCCGCCACTTTCTTGTTGGAATAGTCCACCGTTGCCGCGTTGTTGTTGTGGTCGCTTTTAAAGTCCTTGTATTTAAAATCGGAATATGCGTAGCTGAGCCAGGGACGCAGCTGCGTGATTGCGGAAGAACGGTCGTCCACCAGCAGATAGCTCAGGGTCAGTTCGGCGCCAGGGTCCTGCTGGCGGCCGGCGTTGACGTACTCCGTGTACTGGGGCAGCCCGCCTGCCGCAGGAATAGTCTGGGAGACGATCTTGTTGCGCACGTCCAGGTCGAAAAGCGCCAGCTGATAGGACAGCCTGCGGCCAAACAGGTCGCCCTTGGCGCCGATCTCATACTGCATGCCGTATTCGGGCCGCAGGCCCGTGTTGACTTTGCCGATAGCGGCAATGACGGTATTGGATGTCGTGGGCGGCGTGTAGCCCCTGCTGATATCGGCATAGACAGAAAAAGCTTCGTTGAACTTCTTCAGCAACGCTACGCGCGGAGTAAAGACAGCCGGGAAACTGCGGGTGCCGGACCCGTTGGGATGGGTCGGATTGGCGCTGTTGGCCAGCATATCGGTGATGCCGAACTCGGTAAAGTTGAGGCTGCCGCCGGCTGTAAGTATTAGCTGCGAAGGCAGCGAGAATTTCCATTCTGTGAAGACGCTGTAGCTCATCGACGCGTTCTGCAGGTCGCCCCGGATGGCGCCGACGGTGTCGTTGGTGAGGTTGTAGGATTTGTTGAAGGCCAGTGTTTTTTGGAATTGCGCGCCAATGATACCATGAATTTTTTCGGGTGCTCCGGACGAATAGACAAACCCCGTCCTTCCTCCGAACGTAAACGCCTGGTTGTTGGTCAGCCCGTGCGCGAACGGCGAATTAAGGGTATACCCACTCGCATACACTGTGCTCAGATTACTGAAATGTTCGTCGATCTTATAGTCGCTCGTCACCCCGCCGCGAAAGCTCTCGATGTCCACTTTGGAGTTGTTGACGAGATAGGCAGGGTCGCTCCATTTTTGCCGGCCGTAGAACTGGGCGCTGTCCATCTCACCGGCCAGCTCTTCGTGGGAGTTCGCATAGGCAAAATAGGTCGAGATCGTGCTCCTGTCGCTGACATAGAAATCGCCGCTCAGCTGCGCATAGTCTTTATGGCTGGCGCTGTGCGACCGGAAGCCATCCGATTGCTGGCGGCCGTAGTTGAAGATGAGGGCCGAGTGTTCGCCGGCCGTCTCGATGCGGGTATTGTTACGCCAGAGGCCATAGGACCCGAACGTGTTCTCTTCTACGAGGCGGGTCTTGTTGGGTTGGGGCTTCAGCGTATAGAGATTGACTACCCCGGCGATGCCGCTGCCATAGAGGCTGGAAGCCGGCCCCTTGATCACCTCTACCCTGCCGAGGGTCGCGAAGTCCACGTCGTCGAGGATCGTCGTCCCGGTTGCGTCAGTAACAGGAATATTGTTCAGAAGGACCTGTACGCCCTGGCCGTTGAAGTTGGTGTTGTTGCCATAGCCCCGTATGCTTATGCGCTGGCCGCCAAAGGTCGACCGGGACTGCATGAGTACGCCGGGTATAAGGTTGAGCGAGTTCTCCAGCGAGAGGCCGCTGTTGCGGTGGAAGTCGACTGGCGTCAGCATGCCGATGCTGCGGGCGATGTCCAGCTGGTTGCCCTTTTGGCCGTTGGACCAGCCGGTGACCTGAACGGTATTCAGCGTTTGTGTATGAACGGTATCTTTTTGCAGGGTCTGGGCGTTCGCTGACACGGCGGCGCCCAGCAACAGATATAATCCTGTCGATCGTAGTCTCAACATCTTGAATAAAGTTTTGGTAAAAAAAGTGTAGAAATCGGGCAGCTGCTTCTACCCTTTTGGCGGAGGGACTACGATCTCCTGATAACAGAAAGGCAGCCGGTCGCCGGTCAGGGACGACCAGCAATAGCGGCACACGACCGGCTGCGCGATCACAAAATGCGGTTGATCCACTATAAGGTCCGCAATGCGGAAGGATGGCATCGATCGCTTATCGGACTGGGTATGGCCCTGGTGCGCAAACTCACCCGACTGGCGGATGAGGCGTTCTTCGTTGTCGTCATCCAGGCAGTATAGCCAGGTCGCATCGCCGTCTGCGCTTTTTTTTATGACGTCGTACAGATGTCCGTTGTACCAGCACTCGCGTCCGGCCTCCTCCCATTTTCCGTAGCTGTCGACGTCGGCCAGCGATACCCGAAAGAACGCGGCATCCGGGAGGGCCGCTATCCAGGCCTCCCGCGCCGCCTCTTTGAGCCGCCATTGCTGCAGCAGAAACTGTCCGTAGTACCCCATCTGGGTATAGAACAATAACAGCAACATCGATATGGTGACTCCTTTTTTCAATAATCAACCTTTTCCTATTCGTTTTTCTACTTTTTCGCGGGGCAATATCCCGCCCGGTTTGGGCAGTGGATAGCTTTTCAGCACCGCCTCGTATTTAGACTTTGTCGTAGCCAGCCGGCCGCTGAGCAGGTTGTATACTTCCCGGTGCTGATCGGTGGGCCGCCAGTCCGAGCCGCCGGAGATGCTCTCCTTCGAAATGGTGAGAAATCTTTCCAGCAACTGCGCGGGGCTCCGGAAGATATCCTGCCGCGCCCCTGTGGAGTGGACGTCGTGCAGCAGCGCCTCGACGTCGAGCAGCTGCTGCTGCCAGGAAGCGAGCTTTTCCTTCTGCTTCCTGTTCGACAGGGTTGGTTCGGCGGCGATCGCGCGTGACCGCAGGGTCTCCAGCGTATCGATCATATGCAGCACGCTTTGGATGGACTGGAATATCTCCGTCCCAAAGGTATACTGTAACCGGATATCTTCATCACTGCCCGCGGTATGCGGGTCGCGCAGGACCTCTACGGGCTGGCGGTATTCTTTACTGCCGATTTTCAGCACTACGGTGTAGATACCCGGCAGTACTTTTGCAGTGGGCAACCCCGGGCCGATGTCGAGGTCATAGATCACCATCGCGCGCTCGCCGTTGGAGTCGAGTTTGACCCAGTCGGCGTCTTCGGGGCGGGTGCGTAGAGGCGGCAGGACATAGGGCTGCAGGCCGAGGTCCCACCACACCCGGTTGACTCCGGGCTTATTCGAACCTTTTATCTGCTGAACGACGTTACCGGCCCCATCCAGCACAATGACCTTAACGGTGTCCCGCACGCTGTCTTTCAGATAGTAGTTGATATCGGCCCCATAGGGAGGATTCTGCCCGGAGGCGGAAGACCGTTCGCCGTGGATGGCGATATGCGGCCGGAAACGGTAGGCCTTGCGCATGGAGAACAGTTGGGCCTCCGACTGCTGTGTCTGCTGCGTGAATTCCCGTATGGGCGTGATGTCGTCAAGAATATAGAATCCCCGTCCGTAGGTGCCGAGGACCAGGTCCCTGAAACCGCGCTGGATGGTAATACCGTATACGGGCACCGGCGGCAGATTGTTCTTGAGGTGGACCCAGTGGTCGCCGTCGTCGGGAGAGAAATAAAGCCCGTTGTCCGTTCCCGCCCAGACGAGTCCTTTTTTATCCGGGTCTTCTTTTACCGAGTGTATAAAAGAGGAATATCCATTCGGAAAACTGCCGGTGATCAGCCGCCACGACTTTCCAAAATCCGTGGTCTTGTAGATATAGGGTTTGAAGTCTCCGATGAACTGGCCGTTGACGGCGACATAGCAGGCGCCTTCTTCAAAGGCCGAAGGACAGATGTCCCGTATCGTCGACCATTTCGGAAGACCGGGGATATTCGGACTGACGTCCTCCCAGTGTTTGCCGTCGTCGCGGGTGACGTGCACCAGACCGTCGTTGGAGCCGGTCCAGACTATGCCTTCCTTTACCGGAGACTCGGCGATCGCATACAGCGTGCAGCCGTCGAACGTAAACAGGTTGTCCGTGCTGACGCCGCCCGAGCTCTGCTGGTGCGATTTGTCGTTCGTGGTCAGGTCGGGGCTGATGACGGACCAGGACTGTCCTTCGTTGGTCGTCACGTGTACGTACTGGCTGCCGATATATACCTTGTTGTGGTTGTGACGCGAGATCGTCATGGGAAAGTTCCAGTGCCAGCGGTATTTCATCTCTGCGGGTGGATAGCCATAGCCCGCCTCGGGCCATGCGCGTACGTCCCTGACATGACCGGTACGCAGGTCGGTTCGGTCGAGGCCGCCGTCATAGCAGCCGGACCAGATGATGGCGTTGTCTTCGGGATCGGGTTGTGCGAAACCGCTTTCGCATCCGCCGATCGTCGTCCAGAGCCCTGTCGGGATACCACCCTGAAGACTGTTGCTGGGTCCGCGGTAGGAGCTGCCGTCCTGTCTGTTTCCGTATACAAAATAGGGCACCTGGTTGTCTACGGACACGTGGTACATCTGCGCGATGGGCAGGTTGACGTTCTGCCATGTCCTGCCGCCGTTGTAGGTCATGTTCATGCAGCCGTCGTGCGCTACCATCGCCCTGGCCGGGTTCTTCGGGTCGAACCACATGTCGTGCGTGTCGCCGCCGGGACGGTAGTCGCCGTTCTCGCCGTTGCCGTTGAAGGACTTTCCGCCGTTCTTCGATTCCATAACGGTGACGCATATCGTGAATACATTATCCGGGTTGCCGGTGGAGACGCGGACGCGGGTATAGTAGGATGCCCGCTGGGCCATCGAGTGGCTGGTGAACATCTTTTTCCATGTGGCTCCGGCGTCGTCGCTGCGGTATAGCGCCGGGTCCCTGTCTTCCATCAGCGCGTAAACGATATTGGGATTGCTGTATGCAACGTCGACGGAGGTCTTGCCAACGGGATGTGCGGCTCCGCCGGGCAGGCCGCCCGCCAGCCGGTTCCAGGTCTTTCCGCCGTCCGTCGTCTTGAAGATGCCGCTGCCGGGCCCGCCGCTGTTGAGTTGCCAGGTCTTGAACGATATCTGCCACATCGCGGCGTAGAGGGTTCCGGGGTGCTGCGGGTCCATCGAGAGGTCGGAGCAGCCGGTGAGGGAATCGACGAAGAGCACTCGTTGCCATGTCCTGCCTCCGTCTGTTGTTTTGTACACGCCTCTCTCCTGCTGCGGCGCGTGTGTATGCCCGAGCGAGGCCACATAGACCGTGTTGGAGTCCGTAGGGTCTACGATGATGCGGCTGATCCTGCCCGTGGCCCTTAGTCCCATATTGGTCCAGGTCTGTCCGGCGTTCGTGGATTTATACACGCCATTGCCCATGGCTTCTGCCGGCCGGATGAGAAAGGTCTCGCCGGTGCCGGCCCAGACCTGCCGGGGGCTGGAAGGAGCGATAGCCAGCGCTCCGATGGAAGAGTTGTCTGTACTGTCGAATATGGGCCGCCAGGTAATGCCTGCGTCGTCGGTTTTGAAGATGCCGCCCGAGGCGGCTCCGATGTAGGCGATATTGCGGTCGCCCGGCACGCCGGTGACGGCGATGGCGCGATTGCCATCGGGGCCGATAAAACGAAAGTGCAGCTGACTGAAAATGCTGCTATCGATAGACTGGGCCGATGAGCCCAAAGCGCCGAGAACGAACAGCCAACAGCCAATTATTTTGCGCATAGCCGATAATTTTATGGAAATTACCTTATGATCTTTAACAAAAATCGCCTGCGTTCAAATCGGTATAGCATTGGTTAAAATCAGGTGACTATTCGCAGGTGCTGCCTCCGGCGATAATACCTGTACCGGACAATCGTCGCTGCGATCAGCGCCACTCCGCACAATTCAGACAGCATCTTTTCCGCGTCGAACCAGTCGATGGGCCGGTCCTTCAGCAGCGGGTCCATCACGACCCCATGGACGACGAACAGCAGCGCCGTGCCATAAGATATAAGATGTATATTCTTCCACAGCCGGAAGCTCATCCTGTTCTTTATCTTCTTCTGCGTCGTGACGATGACTGCGATCAGCGCGTACATCGCGAGAGCGCCCAGGACGGTCCAGAGGACCTGGTGCGGCGCGGCTACCGGAAAGAGGATATCGACGACGCGGTATTTCAGCGAAGCGTCCGCGAGCAGCAGCAGCACGTGGCCTGCTACCAGCGCCAGTGCCACATATGCCGTCCAGTTATGCAGGTCGTCGAGACTGACCTTCTTTACAAGGGGTGGCATCTTCTTCCACAGCGGCGACCGGCGGTAGGCCGTGCTGAGGAGCATGCCCAGCAGCAGATCGAAAGTCAGCACGCAGGTAGCGATAAGACCAAAATTGGACGAAAGTTCCAGCCATTGATTCTCCATGTCAGTTGCTTGCAGGGTTTTCTTTTACGCTGATCACCGGAACCTGCTGCTGATAGGCCAGCTTGTTCAGCGCCGGAATGCCTGTGTTCAAAATGTTTTTCAGTCGGTCGAGCTGGACGTCGGTCCGTGCGCTCAGCGAGGCGAAGACCTCGCGGGCCTGGCGATTGGGCGCGGTATAGCCTTCAGACGCATAGCCGTATACCCCGGAGAGCTTGTCGTTGAGCCGGATGGGGAAGTTCAGCATATCCTGACCGCTCTTCGACTTTGTCTGGTACAGGGCCTCTTCGATGGCGGTAAGGCTACGGATAAGGCTGTCCGATAGTTTCCTTATCGGCTTCGCCGTGCTGTCCAGTCTGGTGTTGAGGTCCTGCAATTGGGTGCGGACGCTGCGGACCTGCAGAATGGCCTTCTGGGCCTCGTTGTATTTGTCGCGCACCTGCAGCAGGAAGCCCGTCTGGGCGTCGTAGTCGGCCTCGGTCAGCTTGTAGTTGGGGTCGCCTTTGATGGTGAAGGTAACGTCGGTCGAATCGTCGTCGTATTTGAAACGGGCGGTGTATTTACCGGGTGCCGCTTTTGGTGCGCCGGCCCCGCCGGTCCAGAGCAGCATGCCGGTGATCTTTTCTGCGGGCGCGTACAGCATGTCCCATACAAAAGTATTGATGCCCGATTCGCAGTCGAGCCGGGTATCGGCCTCTTTCGAACGGGTCGTAAAAGTTCGTATCGGCTGGTGTTGTTTATCAAAGATCGTAACGGACACTTTGGGTGTGTCCGCAGGCGACTTCAGCCAGTAATGGAATACCACGCCGTTGGGCGGATTCTGCCCCGCGTTGTGAATGGGCTGCTGGTCGCGGCGCCGGCGTCCTCCGCCTTCGGTGCGCCAGGCATCTTCTACGGCGAAGACGTGCAGCCGTCCCTTCAGGACGTCCGGCGACTGCTGCTGCAGGAGACTGAGGTCGTCGAGCGCCCAGAAAGCGCGGCCCTGCGTGGCTACGATGAGGTCGTTGTCCTTGATAGTAAGATCGGTCACGGGCACGATGGGAAGGTTCAGCTGAAAGGGGCGCCAGTTCTCGCCGCCGTCGAAACTGATATACATGCCGTATTCGGTTCCTGCGTATAAAAGCCCCGGCCGTCTCTTATCGGCCCGGATGACGCGGGTGAAGTGGCGCGGGTCGATGCCTTTGGTGATCAGTCGCCAGTTCTTGCCGTAGTCTTCCGTCTTAAAAAGATACGGCGTATAGTCGTCCTCGCGGAAACGGGTACCTGCAAAATAGGCCGTACCCTTTTTGAAGGGATCGGTCTCCACGCAGTTCCATAGCGTCCATTTCCCGGCCTGCGGCGGCGTGATATCGTCCCAGCGCTTGCCGCCGTCTTTGGAGACGTGGATAAGTCCGTCGTCGCTACCCGTGTAGAGCAGGTCCGGTTCGAGCGCCGACTCCGTCGCGGTGAAGATGGTACAGTAGTATTCTGCCGAAGTATTGTCCTTGGTGATGGGGCCGCCGCTGGGACCCTGGCGGGATTTATCGTTGGTCGTAAGGTCGGGGCTGATCGTCTCCCAGGTCTGCCCGTCGTTGTCCGTCATGAACAGCTGGTTGCCGGCGGCGTAGAGGCGGTGCGGGTTGTGCGGGGAGAAGAAGATGGGGTAGTTCCACTGAAAGCGATATTTCAGCGAGTCGGCGCCGGAGCCCGTGGGGTTGTCGGGCCATACGTCGAGGGACCTGTTCTCGCCCGTGCGGTGGTTCAGTCTCCCGAGATAGCCGTCGTAGTTACCCCCGTACACGATATCCGGATTGAGTGGATCGGCGACGATATAGCCGCTTTCGAAGCCCGCGGTCGGCTCCCAGTCCTTTGTCGTGATGGCCGGTCCTGTAGAGCGGCTTTTGATGCGGACGCTGGTATTGTCCTGCTGGGCGCCGAGGATATGATAGGGAAAGGCGTTGTCCGTAGTGACGCGGTAGATCTGGGCCGTGGGTTGGTTGTCCACCGAGCTCCAGTCTTCCCCGCCATTGAAGCTGACCTGGGCGCCGCCGTCGTCGGCCAGTATCAGCCGATGGCCGTCTTCGGGGTCTATCCAGAGGTCGTGGTGGTCGCTGTGCGGGCTCGCAACGGACGCGAAGGTCTTGCCGCCGTCGAGGCTGCGCTGGAATTGTACGTTGAGCACGTAGACGATATTCTCGTTCTTCGGATCGCAGTATACGCGGTTATAGTACCAGGCGCGCTGGCGGATATCGTTGGTGCTGTTGACCTTCGTCCAGGTATCGCCGCGGTCTGTACTGAGGAAGAGGCCTCCGTCGGCGTTCTCGATCATCGCGTAGACTTTGTCGGGATTGGACGCGGGGACGGCGACGTTGACGACGCCCCAGACGCCTTTCGGGAGGCCTTTCTTTGCTGAGATATTCGTCCAGGTCTCGCCGCCGTCGGTGCTTTTGTAGAGACCGCTGCCTTCGCCGCCGCTCTCCATGCTATAGGGTGTGCGTTTGACGCGCCACATGCCGGCATAGAGCACGGCGGGATTGCCCGGCTCCATGACCACGTCGGAACAGGCGGTCTGGTCGTTGACGAACAATACCTTCCGCCAGGTCCTACCTCCGTCGGTAGTTTTGAATACACCACGCCCGGTATTGCGGCCAAACAGATGTCCCATCACCGCAACCCAGGCGATGTCCGGATTCGCGGGGTGCACGATGATGCGGGCGATATGCCGGCTGTCCTTCAGGCCCAGGTCCCGCCAGCTGCGGCCGCCGTTGTCGGAACGCCAGACACCTCCCAGGTTCTCGGAGACGTTGTTGCGCAGCGTGCTTTCGCCCTCGCCGGCGTATACCACCGATTCATCCGAGGGGGCCACGGCTACCGCCCCGACGCCGCCGCCGAAATATCCGTCGGATACATTCTTCCAGTTGCTGCCGCCGTCCATGGTCTTCCAGAGTCCGCCGCCCGTGGCGCCAAAATAGAAGGTGTTCCTGTTCTTCAGGCTGCCGGAGACGGCGTCCGCCCGGCCACCGCGAAAGGGGCCGATGAGCCGGTATTTGAGGGCTGCGAAATAAGTAGAATCGGTAGGGTCAACAGAGTTTTTTTTCTGCGTATGGCCGGCGACGGTAGTCAGCAGGACGATTGCAGCGGTAAGGAGATGTCTCATGTGTTGGATCATTGTACTTGTTTTTTTAGCTGCTGCCAGGCGGCATTGGTGGCTGCCGCGGCCTTTATGGTTGCCTGAAGGTCTGAAATAGTCTGTTCGGTCGGCGGCGTGTCGGCTTCTTCAAGGATAGTAAAGATACCAGCGAAGTCGTTCGCCAGTTGAGAGAACGAGCGTATTCCGGAGCCGGCCGTTGCTGCTCCTGCCCCGCCCCTGCCGCGTCTGCCTGATCCTTCCAGTACGGCCAGTTGTCCTTCCAGCGCTGCGTTGCCGGCGACTTTTGCGCGTAGCGCGTGGGCTTTTTCGAAAGACGCCATGGCCTGTTCGCGGCCGTGGTACGCCTGCATCGCCAGGTCGTGCTGCTGCTGAAGAGCTGCCAGGGGCGTTTTTACGCGCGGGTCCATCCGGACGGTCAGTTGCTGCGTGTAGACTTTTCCGTTTGCTTTCAGCCGCACGGTGTAAACGCCTGGCATGGCCCAGGGAGACGTGGCGGAGGGAGCGGTATTCGCATATACCGCGCTGATTGGATAAGATGCCGGGACGTTCAGCGGCTGATAGTGCAGGTCCCAGATGAAGCGGTGGGGGCCCGCCTTTGCGGAAAGCAGCTGCTGGGGCCGGATCCAGTACAGGGGAATATTGACGTCGGGAATCGCGTAGAGCGTATCCGCGCTCGAATAGTGGCGGAGGGTCTGGCCG
>Ga0310811_10008726_pt1 | contig 13044 bp, 17 predicted proteins | sample YCmetagenome_FD_207642 | JGI IMG/M metagenome (GOLD analysis project Ga0310811, IMG submission 207642) | Soil microbial communities from experimental microcosm in Duke University, North Carolina, United States - YC | ecosystem: Engineered > Artificial ecosystem > Soil microcosm > Unclassified ...
AGTTGGTTTTCTGTTTCTTTGACTTCCTTTCTAATCCACTTGGTTGAAGAGCAACCAATCATCAATGGAAAAGCAAGCACCAAAAGTCTTCTCATGCTGTTTCTGCGAGGTAGCGCTCCACCAAGATTTTCCGGTGATGTGTTTCGTGGCCTGGAATGATAAAGCCCAGGGCAATCACTGAAAGCTCTTTTCCGCTGGCGGTTCCTTTTCGGTTGAGCATTTCAGGCGTGAAGCTTTCAAACAAATCGATGGTCGAACTTCTGATATGTGCCATTTCCGACGCTATCGTTTGCAGCGATCTGCCAGTGGCATTGGCTTGGGTAGCATAGTCGTTTTCCTCAAAGCCGGGCAAAGGCGTCTTGTCATTGCGAGCAAAGCGCAAAGCCCGGTAACAAAAAATCCGCTCAGCATCCATCATGTGGCAAAGCATTTCGCGAATCGTCCATTTGCCAGGGCCATAGGCAAAATCGGCCTTACTGACGGGGATGGAATGGACCAACTCCAACATCCGATGGCCCGAAATTCGCAGCGCCTGCAGTACATCCGGCTCATCAATTTGTTTTACATAGTTTTTGTAGAAAGAGGGAATGTTGTCGAGGTTAAGCAGCATATTTTTTTGTTACAGTTTACCAATCAATTCAACATACAATTCGGTGAGCTTTGCTTCTGATCCTTCAGCGGTCTTTATGATCTGAGAAATGTTCACCGGCTTTAAGTTATCGGGGTCACATTCATCGGTGATCACTGAAATGGCGCAACAGGCTAGACTCATATGGTTGGCTACCAGTACTTCAGGCACGGTGCTCATGCCTACCGCATCTGCCCCGATGGTGCGGAGAAATCGATATTCAGCTCTCGTTTCCAGGTTAGGTCCTTGCACCGCGACATAGACTCCCTTGTTGAGTTTAATTTTTTTCTTCTTCGCAATGCCGATGAGAAGGTCATTCAATTTTTTTGAATAGGGTTGGCTCATGTCCGGAAAGCGAGGGCCAAGAACCTCAAAATTTTCACCGCGCAGTGGATTGTCGTGTTGCAAATTAATATGGTCTTCGATGAGCATCAACTCTCCTTTTTTCCATTTCAAATTCATGGTGCCTGCCGCATTGGAGATCAACAAATAGTCGATGCCCAAGAACTTCATCACACGCACCGGCAAGGTGATTTGATGCATGTCGTACCCTTCATAAAAATGAAAGCGTCCCTGCATCGCCAGTACCCGCTTGCCTTTTAATTCTCCGTAGATCAATTTTCCCTTGTGGGATTCCACGGTGGAAATCGGGAAGTGAGGTATTGAATTGTAGTTGATCACCACCGAATTCTTCATCTCCTTCACGAACCGAGTTCCGAGACCTGTCCCTAAAATGATGCCGACTTCCGGCTGTGTGATGCCATGACTTTGAATAAAACGGACAGCTTCGTTGATCTGATTTAGCATAAAAATGTATGTCCTTCAAAAATCGTAAAAGCAAGGCCAAAATCAAATATCGTTTTTTCGTTCAATAATTTTTTGAATTTCTCGCAACCTCTTTTTATATTTATCGTATATTTACGATATACAATGAATTATGGCAGCTACACGAAAAGAAGAATTCAATAAAAAGGAAAATGAACTGGCCGATTTTGCAAAAGTCATTTCCCACCCCGCACGTGTGGCGATCCTAAAAGAAATCGCTAAACGCGAGGAATGCATTTGCGGTGAAATCGTGGAGGTGCTGCCCTTGGCTCAGTCGACGGTTTCGCAGCATCTTAAAGAGCTTTTGAAAGCGGAGCTCATTATAGGAACCGTAGACGGGGTGAAATCCTGTTATTGTGTCAATTGGAAGACGTTCGAGAAATTTGAAAAGACCTTTGGCGAGTTCTTTGCCAGGACAAAAATCCAAAACCCAAATTGTTGTTAAACTCTTAAATTATAAAATGCTATGAATCCATTTCCAAGAATGCACGTGAGTCTGTATGTTACCGACATCAATACGTCCATCGACTTTTACTCGAAATTTTTCGAGCAAGCCCCCGTAAAAGTAAAACCGAAGTACGCGAAATACGTGCTCGAAAAGCCGTCGTTGATTATTTCCTTCGTTGAAAACAAGGACAGAGTACAAAGCAATTTCGGTCACCTGGGCTTTCAGGTAGAGACCTTAGAGCAATTGAATTCGAAGCTGGAGGTGGCCAAAAGCAAAAATCTCGTTTCGAGAGAAGAGCTTGGCACCAACTGTTGCTATGCCAAGCAAGACAAGTTCTGGGCCAACGACCCTGATGGAGTACAATGGGAGGTCTACTATTTTCATGCCGACGCGGAATTCAACGATCCGCATTATGAAATGAAGGAGGCATCCGCCTGTTGCACCGTGTCGTCTGATGACGTGAAGTCCAGTTGTGGATGCAATGCCGCTGTTTCCGAATCTTCACAGGAAAAAGTAGCTTGCTGCTAATGAAGGTACGAGCTCTGTTAGAAACGGATTACCCCGCGGTCAAAGAAATTTATATGCACGGCATCGCCGGTGGCCATGCCACGTTCGAAACGGAGGCGCCCGGTTGGGAAGTTTGGGATAAAAACCATTTGAAGACATGCCGGCTCGTGGCGCTTGATGACAAGGATCGGGTGCTGGGGTGGGCTGCTCTTACACCGGTTTCGGGTCGATGCGTTTACGCGGGAGTGGCCGAGGTGAGTGTCTATGTTCATCGCGATTTTCAAGGAAAGGGAGTCGGCAAAAAACTGTTGCAAGACATTGTTCAAGAAAGCGAAAAGCAAAATTTGTGGACATTGAAGGCCGGCATATTTCCAGAGAACAAAGCGAGTATCAAAATCCATGAGCAGTGTGGTTTCCGTCAGGTAGGCTATCATGAAAGAATTGGAAAAATGAAAAACGTATGGCGCGACACGGTGTTGATGGAGCGCAGAAGTAAACTGATCGGCGTATGAGTAAGAATGTTCTCTTTGTGTGTGTGGAGAATTCCAACCGCAGTCAAATGGCGCAGGCCTTTGCTACCCTTCACGGTGGCTCTTTCGTGAAGGCGTTTAGCGCCGGCTCAAAACCATCAGGGAAAATAAATCCGAAGGCCGTTGCGGCAATGAAAGAACTGCATTATGACTTGGCGTCGCACCATTCGAAGTCATTGGAAGAAATTCCAAAGGTGGAATACGAATATGCGATCACCATGGGTTGCGGTGACGAATGTCCCTTTGTCAACGCCAAAAATCGAGAAGATTGGAATATACCCGATCCGCGAGAAATGAATGAGTCTCAATTTCGAGAAGTCAGAAATTTAATTGAGCAAAAGGTGAGAGACCTTTTGCTCAAGATAAAGGACTAATCCAGCGATTTCTTATTACTAGTGGAGCAATGTTTACGCTGTAGAACCTTTACAGCGATTGCTCCACTTTTTTCCAGTCGATCTGAAAAGGCTCGGGCTTAAAGTCATTTTTGGTTTTGTATTTGCGCACTTGATCAATGCGTTTATCGTTGTGCGGGTGGGTCATCAAAATCTCCAGGTTTTCGTCGTAGTCCAGGTTTTTTTCATTGAGTCTTTCGAAAAATCGGCCCAAGTTCTTGGGTGAGATTTTTGCTTTCTCCAAAAGTGCGAGAGCGAATTGATCCGCCTTGCTTTCCTGTTCACGATCAAATGTATTTCCGATCACGTTCCTCAAGATTTGCGCCAACACGCTCGGGTCACCCCCCGATAGGACTGTAATGATCGCTGTCATCGAAAGTTCCTTCATCAATTTCGTCACCACGTGCCGTTGTTCTGCGTGCCCCATTTCGTGGGCCAAGACTGCGGCCACTTCCTCGGGAGACTCGGCCGCCTGGATCAGCCCTGAAAAAACATAGATGTTGCCACCGGGGATAGTGAAAGCATTGATCTGCTCGTTTTTGATAATCGTGAACTGGTAACGATAAGCAGTCGTGTCGAGGGCTTTGACTAATCGGTCTTTGATCTGTTGCACTGCAGAATCTGCCGCGTTGTCCTTCACGGTCTGGTATTGGTCCCAAATCAAATCCTTGAAGAGGTTTCCAAGTTTTTCTTCTTGTTCGTAAGAAACTTTGAAGCTCAAATCAAAGTCGCTCTTAAAGAATTTTTTAACCAAGATATACCCACCTACAAAAAGGCCAGCGCCTATGGCCAGCAGCAATAATAAATCGCGAAGAGTACTTGAACGCATGCTTAAAAGGGAGGTTTGTTTACAGGTTCTGACGAGGGAGTATCTTCCTGTTTTACCCGGTACGCAGCTTCGTACGCCATTTTACCGAACAACAGCATATAATACATCTTTCCCTGACGTGCTTTGTAAGCGGCGATGATGTTGATGATGAAATAAATGAATGTACTTACGCCTGCAAAAATCAAGTAAGCCCAAAACTCTTGCGTCACGTGCCAATCTTCCCGGAGAAAAATAGTAACTGCCCAGATCACCGCACCCCAGTTGATGATGGTGGTAGGAATGTTGGAAATCAGCGCCTGCAAACTATGAAAGTGAATAAACCTACTTTTTTTTCTATTGATGAAATAATAAATAATGGAAGCGATCAAGTTGATGACTGGCAACGGCAGCCCGATGGCCACCGCTGCAAACATCATCAAATACGCACCCATCGCGTCTTCCTTGTCGCGCTCGGGTATTTCCTCTGGTTGAGGTAGTGGATGAAATTCCATCGTCAATAGTTAGTCCAACGAAAAAGGTGGATACGTATCGGTCATATTGGCCATGTACAAATTCACGCGCGTGCTCCAGCGCAAAAAACCGACCATGAAATTGTGGAGTCCTTCCGACATTCTTCCGGTGAACAACACTACCCAGAATCCAACGAAATTAGCAACAAGCACAGCGAGGCCGATAAATGCCAAACAAAAACCGTGTGGAATTCCCACATACAGCCATCCAAAAAATGCGCGCAGCAAGGTCAATCCTCGGCTAATGCTGGCCGGGTATTCCACGTCAAGAGTGACAGCGGGATCCGTTGAGCTGACACCAAACGCGGGGTAGCCGTCGCTCAAATTAAATTGGCGTGCCCGCAACCGTGCTCCCCAACGGAGCACACCCAGTTGATATTCGAAAAAACTTTGTGGGTAACGGCCAGTGAACAGGATAATCCACCAAGAGATGAAACTGAGGATCGCTCCCCAGAGGCTAACAAAAATTAATAAGAAGCCGTGAGGCAAATAAATGTAAATGAACCCGAAGATAGTTCGCAGTAAAAGCTCTCCGCGAGAGAGGCTTTCTGCATGTTTGATGTTGAAGGTCATTGTAAATTGGTTTAAGGTTAAGGTTTCTTAAAAATAGGGATTTTTCAAACGGAATTTGCGTGGCTAGCTGTAGTGCTCTCCGTTTTTCGTTTGTGCGATCTCTAGGAAAAGATTTGCCACTCGTTGGGTCACGGACTTAAAATACCTCTCGCCTTTCTCGGCCGTAGCCTTGCGTGGGTCACCCACTCCCGTGGACGCCGTCACCTTTGTCCATTGGCGTTCGGCCCATGCCCACCCTTGCTGAATCGCCAGGTACTTGAATTTTTTCGCGGCACCGTCTCCCGCTTCGCTCAATGGCAAGACAAGGTCTGGACGTAAATACATCAGCAGGCTTGTTTCCATTTCACCGGCGTGATCATCTTTGTTTTCAAAAAAATCCTTTTGGTCGCCCATCTTGAACCAATCGCACGAAGCCAAAAACATTTTGGGAAATTTCAAACCCAGCTCACGGATCATTGTTTTGAAATCGTTCCCCCCATGGCTGTTCAAAATGATGAGCTTGTGGATTCCCTGGCGGTTCAGTGTTTCGATGACATCGCGGAGCACAATAAACTGCGTGCTCGGGTTCATGTTCATATCCAGTGCCACATCGTGCTGACCCGTATTAACTCCAAAGGGAATGACGGGCAACACAATAATTTTTTCTCCTTGTTCCCAAACCTGACGGGCCGCTTCTGCCGCGATATTTTCTCCCTCGATGATGTCCGTACTGTAAGGCAAATGAAAATTGTGAGCTTCGCAGGCGCCCCAAGGGAGAACGGCAAGTTCAAACTTTGTTTCTTTGATGGCTTTCCAATTGGACTCTGCAAGAATATAGGGGCGACTCATTCCTAGAAGTTAGGTGACAGCAGGTATTTACCGTAAAACTCATCGATCACCGCCACCGCATCTTCTGGTTTGTCCACCAAGTTGATTAAATCCAAGTCTTCGGGGCTGATCATTTTTTCTTCCACTAAGGTCGTTTTGATCCAGTCCATCATGCCGGACCAAAATTTCTTGCCTACCATTACGATGGGAAATCGACCGATTTTTTTTGTTTGAATAAGTGTCAACGCTTCCGAGAGTTCGTCCAATGTTCCAAACCCACCCGGCATCACAATGAAGCCCTGCGAATATTTTACGAACATTACTTTTCGCACGAAGAAATAATCGAATGTGATCAATTTATCAGGATCAATGTAGATGTTTCCTTTCTGTTCGTGCGGAAGGTAGATGTTCAGGCCCACCGACTTTCCTCCCGCTTTCCGGGCGCCTTTATTTCCCGCTTCCATGATGCCGGGGCCTCCGCCGGTAATCACGCCATAGCCTTGCAACACCAATTGCTCAGCAATCTCCTCTGCCATTCTGTAATAGGGGTTATTTGGTTTCACTCGAGCAGAGCCAAAAATGGTAACACACGGTCCGATCTTCGCCAGTTTTTCGAAACCTTCCACAAACTCGCTCATTACCTTGAAAATCACCCAAGAGTCCGAGCTCTTGATATCCGACCAGTTTTTGTCTTTAAATGCCTGACGAATGCGGTGCTCCTCCTCGAGTGCATCTTGAATTTTTATCACTTTGCCTTTGCCTGATTTCGTTGCCATACTTTTTTTCGAATTGAAAATACCTGTCAAATTAATTAAATGAAACGGCCAATCAAAAATAGAGCCATTCATCGATGCTGGTACACAAACTTCATTATTTTAAAAAGCGCGAGGTAAATTGAGAATAGAGAAACGGATGGTTTGCGTTAGGAGAATAGCTTCGGTGTCATGCCGCCGAATTCGCGATTGCAATGGAGGAATTGTCAGCAAAGTAAATCGGTCAACGCGGCCTCCAAGTCTAGATATTTGAAATGATATCCCGCTTGTCTTATTTTCAGAGAGGAGACCTTACTTCCGTTCAAGACAATCTTTGCCATTTCTCCAAGGATCAATTTCAAAACGAAGCCCGGTACAGGGGGGAGCCACAAAGGCTTTTGCAAAACATTTGCAATTGTTTCCGTCATGTTTTTGTTGGTGGTCCAGTTTGAAGTGGCATTGTAGGCGCCGCGTAAATTTTCATCTTCAATTGCTTTTGAGAATATGCCGCACAGGTCGTGCAAGTGAATCCATGACAGATATTGTTTGCCGGAGCCGAGGGGTGAACCGACACCGTATTTTATTGGCGTGGCCATTTTCTCGAGAGCACCTCCGTTCTTGCTTAGCACAATCCCCACGCGAATTTTTACCACTCGGATACCGAGCGACTTGATTTTATCCACTTCGTCTTCCCACTGTTTCGTTACCTGTGCCAAAAAATCATTTCCTGACTTGCTCTCCTCATCAAAAACAGAATCACTTTCAAACCCATAGTAACCAATGGCCGAAGCTGCTATAAAAGTTTTCACCGAAGATGAGGCGGCTTTTTTTAACGTATCATACAAAAGTCGGGTAGACTGAACGCGACTGTCCAGGATTTCCTTTTTCCATGCGGCGGTCCACCGTTTTTCACCCACGCTTGCGCCTGCCAAGTGAACAACGGCGTCAACGCCGAAGAGGGCCCTTTCATCAACTCGTTTTTCTTTGACATCCCAAACAAAGGATGTGTTTCCGGGTTTTCTCGTTCTGCCTAAATGGACAACCGAATGATTTTTGGACAGACTCTCGGAAAGTGCTGACCCAATCAACCCACTAGCGCCCGTGATCAAGATTCTTTTTGACATTATTGGTACTTCTTGGCGAGAAAAGGGATCGGACGAAAACGTGGCTCTAACATCTATACTAAAATTAACAAATAAATTTCTGGTCAAGCTTCGAAGTACACTGTAGCTTTGGCGGAAATTAAACAATTACATGGTGAAGCCTCTTTTCGTATTCGCGTTGCTGCTGTTGTATGCTCCTTCCATTGCGCAAAATGTCGAAGTAAAAAAAATGGAAGAAAAAGTGAAGGGCGAAAAAGTAGAGGGTTTCTCCGTGGAGATGGAGGGAAAATTCAGCGATGTGAGTTCACAGTGGAGCAAGTTCCTTAAGGACATTGGCCGTGTAAAACTGTTTTCTTCAGATCCGACTGTGGTGACAGAACCCGTCTTTAACGGTACGGTTTATCCAAAGGGAATGGTGTATGGATTTATTTTTGAGAATGGAAGTGTGGTTCGGGTGTGGCTGGGTATCCAATCAAAGGAATGGGAAGAAAAAGACATCGCCTATGTAAATAAGCAGTTGGAAAGACTGGCCTATCAGTTCGGCGTTCAGTTTCAGCGTTCAAAAGTGCAGGTGGACATTGATCAAGCCAAAGAAGCGTCCGAAGCGGTGGAGAAGCAAAAGCAACGCTTGGTAAACCAAAACAAAGACATGACAATTCAGCTCGCCAACAATGAGCAAGAGAAAATCCATTTGAGTAAATCTATGGATGCCAACCAACTTGAACATGAGGCGCTGATCATAAAACTTGACCGCAACAAAAAGGCGCAAGATTCATTGGCTAGCGTGAATGAACAGATCAAGAAAGTGATGACCACCCACCAAGAGCGGTTGAGGAAAATTAATTAGGATTTAAGGTTAATTTCGCGTCGAGAAATCTTTAACGTAAATGATGAAGAAAGCTCTTATTACGGGAATCACGGGGCAAGACGGTGCCTATTTGGCTGAACTGCTTCTTTCGAAGGGTTATGAGGTACACGGAATAAAAAGAAGGAGTTCGCTTATCAATACGGACCGAATAGACCATTTGTACCAGGACCCTCACGAAGACAAAGTCAACCTGAAACTGCATTATGGCGACCTAACCGACTCACTGAACATCATTCGGATAATTCAAGAAATTCAGCCGGACGAGATCTACAACCTAGGTGCCATGTCTCATGTGAGGGTAAGCTTTGACATGCCCGAATATACGGCCAATGCCGACGGGTTGGGCGTGTTACGAATACTTGAGGCAATTCGAACGCTGGGATTGGCAAAAAAAACAAAGTTTTACCAAGCATCGTCGTCTGAGCTTTATGGATTAGTCCAAGCAGTCCCTCAAAAAGAAACAACTCCATTTTATCCCCGTTCTCCTTACGCCGCGGCTAAACTCTACGGGTATTGGATCACCGTTAATTATCGCGAGGCCTACGACATTTTTGCCTGCAATGGAATTCTTTTCAATCACGAATCACCGCTGAGGGGCGAAACTTTTGTAAGCCGAAAAATAACAAGGGCAGCTTGTCGAATTGCGTTGGGGCTGCAGTCCGTTGTGCACATGGGTAACCTGGATGCTAAGCGCGACTGGGGGCACGCAAAGGATTATGTGTACGCCATGTGGTTGATGCTGCAGCACCACAAACCTGATGATTTTGTCATCGCCACCGGGGTGACCACTACGGTAAGGGACTTCATCGTTAAGGCATTTCACAAGCTTGGGATCAATGTAGAGTTCAAAGGAAATGGGCTCGGCGAAGTGGGGTATGTGGCCAGCGTGTCGAATCCCGATGCAAAAGTTATGGTCGGTCAAGACGTGGTGAAAATAGACGACAAATACTTTAGACCCACCGAAGTTGACTTGTTATTGGGAGACGCGACCAAGGCCAAAGAAGAGTTAAAATGGAATCTAAAGTATGACCTGGACGGCCTCATCGACGAAATGGTAAAAAATGACCTGGAGTTGTTTCAGCGCGACCATTACTTGAAAAGTGGTGGCCACAAGATCTTCCAGTACCACGAATGATGGAAAAATCTTCTAAAATATTTGTTGCGGGACATCGGGGAATGGTGGGTTCGGCCATTATCAGAAAACTAACAGCGGAAGGCTATACCAATTTGGTGGTGCGAACCTCTGCAGAACTCGACTTGAGGAGTCAATCTTCGGTTGAGACGTTTTTTGAATCGGAGAAACCTGAATATGTTTTCCTCGCCGCGGCCAAGGTGGGGGGTATCATGGCCAACAATACCTATCGCGCTGAGTTTCTCTATGACAATCTGCTGATCGAAAGTAACGTCATTCATCAAGGCTACAAACACGGCGTAAAAAAACTTTTATTTCTAGGATCGTCATGCATCTATCCGAAGATGGCGCCACAGCCACTCAAGGAAAGCGCTCTATTGTCGGGTTTTTTGGAAGAGACCAACGAACCTTACGCGATTGCCAAAATAGCGGGCATCAAGCTATGCGAGAACTACCGACGGCAATATGGATGCAACTTCATCAGTGCGATGCCGACCAATTTATACGGTCCCAATGACAATTATGATCTTAAAAGTTCGCACGTAGTCCCCGCCCTGATGAGGAAATTTCATGAAGCAAAAACCAGCGGCACAGCTTCAGTTGAAATATGGGGCACAGGTACACCGTTGAGAGAATTCCTTCATGTGGATGACCTTGCTAACGCATCTTTGTTCTTGATGGATCGCTATTCTGATCTGGGGTTCATCAATGTCGGCACGGGTCACGAAATCTCAATTTCAGATTTAGCGGCCCTGATTAAAAACATTGTCGGTTATCAAGGAGCGATCTCCTTTGACAGCACAAAACCAGATGGCACACCAAGAAAATTCATGGATGTAAGTAGACTGGCAAAACTGGGATGGACTTATTCCATCAACCTTGAGGAAGGTTTACGAAGCGTTTACGAAAAAACATTCATGACCAAAGCGGAACACAATAAATTTGCGTTTTGATTACCTACTTGCTTATTGGCACTTTGTTCAGTAGCACTTTAATGATATCGGCCGTCTTCACGTTATCTGCCTCGGCTTCGTAGTTCAATAGGATGCGGTGATTCATCACGTCCAGGGCAACTTCTTTGATATCTTCGGGCAATACATAATCGCGGCCGTCCATGTATGCTACCGCTTTGGCTGAAAGATTGAGATTAATACTTGCACGTGGTGAAGCACCAAACTGAATGTACTGTGCCTCCTTCTCGAGCTTGTATTCTTTGGGTTTGCGGGTAGCCGTGACCAGTTCAATAATATACCTTTCCAGCGATTCGGATATTTTCACTTTGTTTACTTCATCGCGAATTGCAAAAATATCCTCTTTAGTTAAAACTGTATTTACATCAAACACAAATTGCATGTTTGATATCCTGCGCATGATCTCCAGTTCTTCATCTTTTGTTGGGTAATCAACAAATACCTTCATCATGAAGCGATCCACCTGCGCTTCCGGAAGCGGATAAGTTCCCTCTTGATCAACTGGATTCTGTGTAGCTAAAACTAGGAAAGGCCTGTCCAGCTTAAATGTTGTTTCCCCGATAGTCACCTGCTTCTCTTGCATCGACTCAAGCAAGGCTGATTGTACCTTGGCAGGAGATCGGTTAATCTCATCAGCCAAAATAATATTGGCAAAAATGGGACCTTTCTTTACTTCGAATTTTCCCTCCTTTTGGTTGTAGATCATAGTGCCAATCAAGTCGGCCGGCAGAAGGTCTGGCGTAAACTGGATGCGCTGAAAATCCAAATGCAGCACTTTTGCGAGAGTGCTGATAGTAAGTGTTTTCGCGAGGCCAGGAACTCCCTCCAACAAAACGTGACCATTGGTAAATAGACCAACCAGCAGTCGGTTGACCATATATTCCTGCCCAACGACTACCTTACCGACTTCGGAGTAGACTTGTTTAATTTTCTCTTTGTGAGCTTGTTGTTGCTCGGTGACAGATGCTAACGCCATAGTTGATGAAAAATCAGACCGCAATTATAAATATTACGATCAAAGTTTCGAATTGTTTTATTTACTTGATCAGCGGTGCTTATCGATTTCGTTTAAATCGCCCACACATGGTTGGAAGTAATTACTTGACCGTTGAAAGGTATCTATCAAATTGACGCAGGGCCACTATGCCGTAGGCCAAGGCAAATGCGATCAACACAGTGGTTGCGATTACTTTCATCCGGCTGGCACTGGCCGGTTCATCAAACTCCGTGAATCCGTCTATTACTTCAAAATCGGGTTGGAGGAAGATGGCGCGCTCAATTGCCAGTAACTGTTCGTAAAGAGCGATGTCCTGAGTATAAATTTCGATCGGGTTAGTCACTGCCTTGTCACTAAGGATAACGTTATTAGAGCCCTGCCGACTCTGCTCCGACATCATCTTATAGTTGGAGTAAATCACTTTTTTCAAGCTGTCCAGCTTAAGTAATTCTCCTTTAATTTTGCCTTTTTTTGCCACCAAATTCTCTTGGTTAATTTGGATTCTCTTTTTGATGTACTCGTTGTTCTTGAAATAATTCACTAGGGCTTCCTGAAGAGGCCTGATGGCAGTCGGGCTCAGTGTCCTCACAGTAAACTGAAACGCATGCTGGTTTTCTATCTCAATTCTCTTAATAACTTGATTGATGACATCTTGATTTTTGCCATTCACTTGGGCGCTTCGAAGCTGCTCCTTCAAGACTTCTAACTGAACAAGCTCCATTTCCGCAACAAATGGTTTCGCTTCAAATTTTTTAATTTTAGACGCCAGTGTATCTGAGACATGGAGCACCTTAGCCAACCCCTTTGATGTCTCTTCATGAGCAAGTAAATTAAGGTTGTCGATGGAGCTATCGACTATTCTTTTATTGAGATAATCTGAGCTGAGGATCATGGTTGACTCGTAGAATTTCTTCTTCAGAAATTGAGAATAAGAAAAACCTAAAACGGCACCGACGGCAATAAAGCCGACAAACAGTTTTCGGTTATCCAATGGGACTTTTCTAATCAGGGCCAAGAATCTCACGAATCCAAAGGCCACGTTTTTTAAAAAGTCTCCAACTTTGGCAAATAATAACGCCAAGTCTATTTCACCTGCAGGCTTTTGCTGATTTTCCATTTTTTAAAAACGGTTTAAAAGAAGTTTAATGATATGTCGGATTTTAGTTCCGTTTG
>Ga0310811_10008729_pt1 | contig 13042 bp, 14 predicted proteins | sample YCmetagenome_FD_207642 | JGI IMG/M metagenome (GOLD analysis project Ga0310811, IMG submission 207642) | Soil microbial communities from experimental microcosm in Duke University, North Carolina, United States - YC | ecosystem: Engineered > Artificial ecosystem > Soil microcosm > Unclassified ...
TAACCATATGGAAAAACTATAAAGATTACTGGCGTGCGGATGATAAGGACAGGCCATTTTTCCACCCATCGGATGCAGGCTTGCCTGTGGTAAGTTTGGTTTATTATTATCCTTATGCATCTGCCGGCACTCAGTCGCAGATCAAAGCGGCCATCCGTAAATCCATGGATTTTGAATTCGCGATTACATCTGAAGTTAACAACCCTTTTGGCTATAGCCGCCAATTAACTCAAGATACTTTGGGAAATCGAAAAAGTGCTTTCTTCTTTCCACATGGCAGCGATGCATCGCCATGGTGGCAGGGTGAAAATGCCCGTTTAGGTTCAGAGGCAACTGCTGCAAGGCTAGCTGCAGGATTATTTACGGACGATAAAGCCTACCACGATAAACTGGAAAGGTTCTCGCTTGATCAACTTAACTGGATATTAGGATTAAATCCATTCGATTCGTGTATGTTGGAAGGAATAGGACACAACAACCCGGAATATGGTTTCTTCGGAACCTTCGAGTATACCAATGCACCAGGCGGCATTGTAAATGGTGTTACCTCAGGCTTCGAGAATGAAGATGATATCGACTTGAATCTCCCATATTCACAAACTGGTAAAGATGCAGATTGGCGCTGGGCCGAACAATGGCTTCCACACGCTGCATGGTATATGCTGGCAATTGCGTCGAGATAAGCAAATATTAGTCATTTATTATCATAAGTTTTTTAATTTTTTTAAAAAGTATTTCGACTTTATAAAATAATCGCTATAATTAGAAAAAAATTCACAATTATGCCAGAGACTTCAACTATTGTTACCCCGGTTCAGAAAAAAGCAGGGATTAATCCTATTATCATTATTGGTATTTTATTCTTTGTTTTTGGGTTTATTACCTGGCTCAATTCGGTATTAGTACCTTATTTGAAGATTGCTTGTCAATTAACCAATTTGGAATCATATCTGGTAGCTACTGCGTTTTATATAGCCTATCTTGTAATGGCAGTTCCGTCGGCAAAGGTTTTGAAAATATTTGGCTTCAAAAATGGTATGGCTATTGGTTTGGTTATAATAGCGATAGGCGCACTTGTTTTTATTCCTGCTGCACTAACGCGTATTTATGGCCTCTTCCTGGCAGGTCTTTTCGTTCAAGGTATAGGTTTGGCCATACTTCAATCTGCATCTAATCCATATGTAGTTGTACTTGGGCCCGCAGAGAGTGCGGCCAAAAGGATCAGCATTATGGGCGTCTTTAATAAATCAGCAGGGGCTATTGCTCCAATAGCATTAGGAGTAGTGGCACTTAAAAATGTCGATCAGTTAAAAGCTAAACTGGCAACAATGAGCGCTGCAGAAAAGATTCCGCTGTTAAATGAGCTAGCTTCAAGAGTAATTGTTCCATATATCTGTATCATGGTTGCATTGGTGATACTGGCTATATTGACTTATCGCTCTACCTTGCCCGAAATAGATACAGAACATGAAGATGAAGTAACAGCATTAGCAAATTCTAACAAAACCAGTGTATTTCAATTCCCGAATTTGACGTTGGGTATTATTGCCTTGTTTGTATATGTTGGTGCTGAAGTATTAGCAGGCGATTCGATTATCAGTTATGGATCATCACTGAATATTCCTTTATCCACAGCGAAATTCTTTGCAACGTTTACTATGTTCGCTATGCTTTTAGGTTATGGAATAGGAATTATCTGTATCCCTAAATATATCACACAACAAAAAGCGCTTGTTGCTTCGGCAATATTAGGGTTTGTATTTAGTGTTTTGGCATTGGTTACTCACGGCTATACATCTGTATTATGTATTGCGCTGCTCGGCTTGGCTAATGCATTAATGTGGCCAGCTATATGGCCTTTGGCACTAAACGGTTTAGGTAAATTCACTAAAATTGCATCGTCTCTGTTGGTAATGGGGATATCCGGCGCTGCAGTAATACCGCCATTATACGGTCACTTTGTTGACGTTTATTCAGCTCAAACCTCTTATCTTATTTTGTTGCCGATATACCTGTTCATATTTTATTATGCCGTTTGGGGATATAAATTAGGGAAAGCGAAAACCTAATTTTATTCACCCCAGGCTGTAATAACGATAGACCGTGAGCCGCCATAATTACGGTGTTCGCAGAAATATATTCCCTGCCACATGCCCAGGGCTAGTTTGCCGTTAGTAATTGGAATAATCACAGAGCTACCTAAGATAGCTGCTTTCAAATGTGCCGGCATATCGTCCGGGCCTTCATCGTCGTGCATATAATCCGGGTCATTTTCAGGGACGCGTTTATTGAAGTAGGTTTCGAAATCCTGGCGCACTGTGGGATCAGCATTTTCATTGATGCATAACGACGCCGAGGTATGCTGAATAAACACCTGACAGATACCTGCTTTTATTTGCTGTATGTCGGGTAAAGCATTAACTACTTCCTGTGTTATCAGATGGAAGCCTCTTTTTCTTTCTCTCAGGCGTATTGTTTGCTGGTATATTTTCATAATAGGTAAACATCCAAACCAATGTTTGGTTAAAATTTAAATCAAATACTGACGCACAAATTAAGAAGATTGGTTGTTATGTTTTTGTTACTAATTGTAAGAATTATGAAAACACAACCAATTTCAAAGGAAAATAAGGGCGGGCAAGGCAGGGCAACTTCCGACCGTGCATTTTCTAATCAGAAAGAACAGATCAAATCAACCGGCATAAGCAATGGTGGCGGGCAACGTTCCGACCAAACATCCAATCGTGATAACCAGCGAAAACGAGGAGGATAATCTCTAATAAAAGAGGCCTGCAACACGGGCCTTTTTTGTTTACTATATTGCACCATTATAAACCTATTTATGGCGAACATCCAACCTTTTAGAGCTATCAGGTCGAACCCTTTTTATGCTGATCAACTGGTATTTACTTCTTTGCAGGTCGAGTCTGTTTCTGGTGACGAAACCAAAAATGGTATGTTAGCACCTCTTAAGCATTTATTGGAAACAGGAGCAAGGTTGCGTCCCGAAACACCGGAAGGGCAGGCTAAAGCTTTTCAGGATATCAAAGACACATTGAAAGCCCTGCTTGAAAGCAATAAACTATGGCACGAGCAAACACCCGGAATTTATGTGTATGAGGTTGAGCATAAAACATATCGCCAAACAGGTATATGGGCATTAACATCGCTGGACGATTATGCGCAAGGCAACATCAAAATTCATGAACTAACTTTTGCCGATAGCATTAGGCGCTTAACTAACTATCGTAAAAATACAGGCCTTGAAGGCAGCCCGGTTTTGTTGGCTTATCATCCTGATATTACCATAAACCGGATCATTGCCGAAACGATAAAGAACAATAAGAAAGTAACTTATGGCAATGAGCATGGTCTGCACCATCTTTGTAAAATAGAGGATCCGGCGATTCAACAACATCTTATCAATGCGTTCACAAAGATCAAAACGGTTTACCTGGCTGATGGTCATCATCGACTGGAATCATCTGCTTTGTTAGCAACTGAGCAACGTGTAAAAGGCTTAACTGAATTCGATCACATATCGTCACTCTATATGGCTACGGATCAGTTGCGAATTGAAGAGTACGACAGGGTTGTAGTTCCGTCGGAAACAGTTGAGAAGGATGCATTCTTCAATCAATTGAAAGAGCATTTTGATGTTCAACTATCCAATCAGCAAGTACAACCAAGAAGACCGCATCACTTCGGAATGCGCTTTGAAAACAATTGGTTCGAACTGACTGCAAAACAACAACTCTATAGTAATCAAAATGCAGCGACCAATTTGGATGCTTATATTCTACAGGAAACTGTATTAGCGCCTATCTTTGGTATAGAAGATCCAAAAACAGATCAGCGATTAAAATGCGCAGGTGGTGAAATGGCGATGGATAAGATCAATGCAATACTCGGCGTTTATCCAGATGCAATAGTATTCACCTTGTGCCCGGTAAGTGTTGAGCAATTGATAGAGGTTGCAGAAGCAGGTGAAATATTGCCGCCTAAATCAACATGGATAGTGCCTAAAATACCTTATGCATTATTACTGCATCACCACTCAACCGAATAATAACCTTAAACAAGTATGCTATGAAAATGATCCCAGTCTTTAAATGCCGAAATTTGAAAGAATCGGTAGATTTTTATACCCGCATACTTGACTTTGAGTTGAAATATGCTGATCCATCGGCCAATGATTGGGGAGGTGCTGATCTGATAAATAACGATATTGAACTACAACTGACGACCTATGAAAGCTACACCTTATATGGATCTGTAGTAAATGTTTGGGTTGATGATGTAGATAGCCTGTTCAGCAAATATCTTGAACGCGGCCTGGATACATCACATAAAAAGAATTCTCCTGTACACCAGGGGCCACTCGACCAAACATGGGGTACAAGAGAATTCTATGTAACAGACACTGACGGCAACACGCTGCGTTTTTGCAAATCGCTATAATCAGTCGTCTTGTATTTATTTCTTTGGGCTCTTCGCCACAGGCACTTTTGTTGCTTCCTTTTTAGGAGCCGCTGTTTTTGCTGGGGCAGCTTTTGCTACTGGCTTTTTAGCTGCTGCAACAGCCGCTGGTTTTGCTTTACTTGCTGCAGGAACCTTTTCTACTTTCTTAGCTGTAGCAGCAGGTACAGGAGCTTTCTCAGCTTCTTTGGCAGGCTTTAAGTTTTTAGTGATTTTCTTGGCTAATTTTTTTGCCTCTTTTTCAATATCGATTTCTACCTGACCTAATTCTGCGGTAATAGTTTTAATTGTTTTGATCAGGCGTTGTTGAATCGATTTTGTTGCTATTTTCTTGGCTGCTTTTGCCGGAGATTCTTGTTTTTCTTTTTTCATGATTGGGTTGCTTCAAATGTAGATGATAGAAATATAAATTTAATATTATCTTTTTGTTAAGTCAATCATCTAAAGTTAATTAACCTCAAACTTGTCATAACAATGAAAATATTATTAAATAGCCCTATGTACTTTGTAATATTTTAGCAACACAACTTATTTCCGCCATATTTTTTATGGTAGAATATTCCATAATATTATATTTGAAATACCCCGATTAATTTAGATACCGATTGACAATAAAACTGTTGATTGTTAACTAACTATCCCTTATCATGATCAAAAAAGTATTAACTATTGCCTTTATCTTATTCTGTACCTACTCATTTGGCCAAACCTGCAATTGTGATGTGGAGTTTCAGCATCTGCATACTTACCTGGAAAATAACTACGCTGGGTTTAAGGATAAAGAGGCGTTAATGACCAGGAGCGGCTATCAAAAACTGGTAGAAGAGTATGCCAAATACAGCAAGATGCCACACAATAGCGAGGAATGTATTTTTATTCTTTCCCAATTTCTCGATCATTTTAAGGATAATCACATCAGTCTTGCATCAACGCTTAAAGGCAAAACCGATTCTGCCTTTCTTAAACAAAGACAGATAATTGAGATAAGTGACCAGAAGTATAAGGAATTGCTTAAATCCAAAGGCAAAGAAGGTATCTATTATTTTAAATGGGATTCGTTAGCCTATAAGATTGCGGTTATAAAAGACAAAAGCCCGGTACATGATTATATAGGGGTAATAGTAAGCTCTAATTTGCCGGGATGGAAAAAAGGCTCAATAAAGTTGTACGCAAAAATGGAAAACGACAGTGCTGCAAAAGGGGTATTATTTATGCGTAACCAAATGCCGTCGGTTAACGGGTTCTTATTTAAAGGAGATGAAATTCTCGGGGATTTTCAACGCGAAGGTACACCGGTTAAAAAACAACAGCAGTTTGATCATTACGACCCTTTTTCATCAAAGACGTTAGATGATAAAACCCTTTATATTAAAATAGCCAGCTTTAGCCTATCTTATACTAAAAAGATCGATTCTTTATTTAAAGCAAATGAAGATGCGTTGAAAACAATGCCTAACCTCATACTTGATCTTCGTGATAATGGCGGAGGTGGTGACATGGCTTATCAACCTATACTACCATATGTTTATACCAATCCGGTAAAAAATATTGGTGTTAGTTTGTATGCTACTGAAGGCAATATTAAAGGATGGAAGAAGAATGCTGCTAACCCCGACCTGACCGAAGACGAAAAAAAGTGGTTTGACGGCGCAGTGGCAAACATGGAGGCACACAAAGGCGAGTGGATTAACTGGAGTGACGACGGCACTTATTCCAATTTTACCAAACTACCCAATCCGTCAAAAGTAGTGATACTGATCGATCGTGGTTGCGCCAGTTCGACCGAGCAGTTTCTACTTGAAGCGCGCCAGAGCTCAAAGGTGATACTGATGGGGCAAAACACACAAGGTACACTTGATTATTCTAATTGGGTAGAATCGCCATTGGTTTGTTCCCCTTATGTATTGCGCTATCCGACAACCAGGAGCAGAAGGATAGATGTGGGACAAGGAATTGACAATGTGGGTATAAAACCGAACCGCTACCTCGATCCAAAAACAGATTGGATAAAAGCAGCGGTTCAGGAACTGGATAAATAAAATTTATCAGTTTGCAATATCGACAAATCTCAATGGTGTATTCCAACCGTTGATAGAAACTTGTACGTTCTTGTTGCTTTTGAACTGATCGCAGTCGATTACTATTTTCTTTTGCTCACCCGGCAAAATAGTGATATAGTTGTCGCTATAAAATACGGGCAAGAGTCTGGCTTTAGTATTGCCATCAGTTATAGATACCCTGTTAAAGAAAGCCGGAACATTCTTTTTGTCGTTGGTCAAAGTGACTTCAACTTTCCCTGGCTTCAAGTATTTGGCGCTTACTGCCAATTCACTCTTTTTCATTTTCTGTATGCCGGAATAATTTCCTTTACTGTCAGCTATCCAGTAAATGTTTTGCGTGATTGGCTTTTTATCTGCATCCTGGAATTCCAGGTCGAGGAAAATGCCCTTATCTGCCGCCAACTGATCAACCTTGCTTTTAATGGACATATATTTTTTTGGAAGCGTTGGGCCTATGTCAGCAAAAACCTGGTCAAGTAAAGTTTCCTTTCCGTCCATATCATAAGCTTTGACAACCAGCATCATACCACTGCGCGCCTTGAAAGTATTGTTCACGGCCATTACCACGCCATTAACGGGGTTGTACATGATGTGCAAAGGCTCGCTGCCGTTATGTAATCCATACAAGCAAGCATTCGGATCAAGGTAATAATCATACATCTGCCCACGCATGGCGGTCCAGGGGTTTTGTGTTTTCCAGATGATCGTTCCTGTATACCATTCCCACATATGGGCGCTAAAACCTTCCATCAAACCGCGGTACTGATCATAGTTTACTAACTGAGCTTTAAAGGCAAAGTCCTCTGCATTTTTTGCTTCACCATATTTATTGATGCTGGTATCGTAGCCGATGTACTTATGGTAATCCCATACTTCATCGGTTTTGTTTTTGTGAGTTGACTCATCGTAAACTGGGATATTATCCAAATGATCTTTCGGAATGAATTTTTGCAATGATTCGATATCGCTTACACCTATGGAGCCTACTTCCGAGTTAAAAGGATAAGTTTTGTGCTCCCAAAAAGTGGATAGGGGCTGAATGCCATAAGGACCATCGCCATTGCCTAACAGCGTGTTATAGGACATCGCGTCCGAATTCGAGTAGTCAACAAACCAGCGCGTGTTATCCAGCTTTGGCATAATAGTATCGCGAAGTGCAGTTAAAATATCCTCCGGCGGAGTAATCTCGTTACCGCCGCACCAGATAGCTAAAGAAGCATGGTTACGTACCATTTTTACCTGATCTTCAATAGAACGCAGGAACAGGGAATGATCGTCAGGGTATTTTCTTCTCGTCCATTGATCATCCAGTTTCATCGGGTCTTGCCAGCGACCGTTACAGTCGCCTGATCCCCACATATCCTGGAAAACAAGCATGCCGTATTTATCGCATGCATCATAAAACTCCGGGCGTTCTATCATTGCACCACCCCAAACGCGTATCAGGTTCAGGTTCATATCCCTATGAAAACGAACCTCTGCATCATAACGCATATCCGAAAGGCGCAGCATCGCATCAGAAATTATCCAGTTACCACCTTTGATAAATATCTTTTGCCCATTAATCATAACCTGCCGGCTTTTGGTCTGTGTATTCCATTCGGTTTGAAGCTGACGAATACCGACTTTAACATTTTCCTGGTCAGACACTTTTCCGTTTATCAAAAAGCGGGCATGCAGATTATACAAATTCTGCGGACCATATCCATTTGGCCACCAAAGTTTAGGGTTTTGCAGTACAAGATCATTCAAGGTAACTTCTTGCGTGCTATTAGCTTTAAGAGATACATTTTTCGATACCGTTTTGCCATCTATATCATATTGTAAAACACCAGATACAGCGCTTGCTGTAGGATTCTTTAACTCTGCTGATACTTTAATTGTTGCGGGCTGTTGAACGCCATCAACCTGGCGCACACCTGGGACCAAAGTGATCACATGGGTATCTGTTATGCGGATCTTTCCCGTTTTGCGAACAATAACTTTATCCCATATACCGGTATTTCTATCGCGCATAGGTTGAATCCAGTCCCATCCTGCGGTGTATTGTAAACCAACGTTACGGGCAATGGTACCGTCGCCTCCTTGTCCGCCATTAGGATTTCCGGGAACGTCAGGTGGATGCACCAGCACAGCCAGCCTGTTGTTGCCATTTTTACTCAGGAATGAGGTTATGTTGTAGCTATAGCGTAGAAACATCCCCACCTGGGGTGCTTTGTTGAGCTTTTTTCCATTCAGGTAAATATCGCAGCTATAATTTACCCCTCTGAAATCGAGATAAACCTGGTCATCAGTACTGGCTTGCTCTTTAAAATCTTTAACGAACCAATAAGTGTAATAATCGCGCCCGGTCTTATAAATATCCGGTATTTGCTCATTATTTAAGCCGAAGAAGGGGTCCGGAATCTTTTTATTGTTCAGTAAAGTTGTCAAAACTGTACCGGGAACAGTAGCCGGCATCCAATCACTCAGGTTAAAACCAGGTGTGGAAATTTTGTTACCATCAAACTTAACACTCCCGACAGGCGCACATTTCCAACCGTTATTTAATTCATCGTTGCTTTGTGCTTTTGTCTCAGGAAGATATAGAATGGAGACTAAAAAAATGAGTAGGAGAGAATGTTTCATATTAATTGCGGAAAAGGCTGCAAGATAACAATTGGCACAGTTTTAGCTTACTTTTTTGCAAGCATTTTAAAAATTTGCTCAAATAATTACAACTACGACATATGAACAACCTTTTATCATTACAACTACAAATGCCGAACGGCAATACTAACGACATAAAATTGATTGGTAAACACGATAACCTTAGAGAGTACGGAATCGATAGCTCAATGATCTATTCTGTATGGTTTGAGGAAGATGAAACACCGGGCGGTTACTTCTCATTTTCGCCAAAGAATCAAACATGGGAATATCATGGGTATCTTTCTGCTAATGAGCAGATGCAGATCGCTGAATTCCTGGAAGATATGGAAGCACAGGCAGCATAACCTTAATTTTCCAGTTTCTGATAAAATTTCTAATTTGGGTATGATAAATACCCAAATTACATGAAGCAGAAGAAGTTTATCAGGGTCAATCCGCATCTTCCCGTCAAAAATCTCAGGGAAACGCTAACCTATTACCGCGACAAACTGGGCTTTTACGATGAATGGACCTGGAGCGACCAAAATGGCAGCGAAACAGACGGCGGCATCAGGCGTGATGATATGCGTTTGTTATTTGGCGAAGCTCCGGATTTTGTGATTACCATTAGTAGTTACCCCAAAAGCAGGTTACCCTTGATGTGGTTTGTTGAAAACATTGATGATATTTTCCACGAATTTCAGAGTAGGGGTATTGAGTTTGCCGACACTTTAAGAACCCACCCTTATGGCCTACGGGAGTTTGCGTTTATTGATATTAACGGATATTATATCCGGGTAGCTGAAGGAACGGAGTAATAAGTCTTACGAAAATAACCGGTCAGCTTTAGCGTAAAGCTCATCATTCTCAGGCAAGTCATAAACCATGCAATTAAACAAGGCCAACCCAAAAAGCAGCATGTGTTTGTGCCGGTCTATATCGCCGCTTTGCAGATCGGTTTTCCAATCACTACCCGGATATTTTTGTTTATACTTTAATTCAAGTGCGCCCAACATATTTCTTAGCTGAGGATAATCAAACCAATGGGGCATGGCATAATAACTGGTAAGGGCTCCCATTCTGTTTCTTAATGCAACATCGTCGGGAGTAGGCTTGCCATAATACAGATAAAAATATACGCACAATCCACCCAATAATAGCCCTAGCAGCAGATAAACAATCATTTTTATTGGATCCCGGTCATAACTACCGTAGTTATCAGCGGCTAAGTATAAAAACCAGGCGGAAAATATAAGACTTAGTATGCGGCCATATACCGCCTTAACACTTTGAGCATTAACAGCTATTGGAAAACCATTGCGGCTTCTGAATTTTGAGTTGGTTACGAACATTGAACCTACCGGAAAAATAGGAATGAACATAATGGAAAAGAATTTTGATTCAACCCATTGATTGTTGACTGCCGCGACTTTACCGCAAAAACGTGTTCCGAAAACGATGATCATAGTGATAAGATTTGCACCTAAGATATATTTATTAAATAAAATATGCTATTGACATCTACTACTGAAGAGACTTATACGCAAGATATTTAATTTCGATACCAATTTGGACAACTATACCGACTGATGGGTTGTACTAATTATTGGCTATCCATTAAGTGACGAAGATATAAAGCAGGATTATCTAGGAAAGATTTTGTAAGGTAAAAGTGCTCCGTATCTTCATAATTAGTTTCCTGCACACCGTTTTCATCAAATTGGTAAATAGTAGCTCCAGGGTAACAAATAAGTATTGGTGAATGAGTCGCTATCAAGAATTGAGCGCGGCCGCTTCTCTCAAGCTCACTTATAACAGTCATAAAGGCTAATATTCTTGCGGGAGAAAGCGCGGCTTCAGGTTCATCCAATATATAAATACCTGACTCAAACTGATTATTAAATAAAGCCAGAAATGATTCACCATGTGATTGTTGATGCAGCGATTTTCCGCCGTAAGCATTTAGAATGCGACGATCATCTCTAGCTAATTCATCAATATAAGATGCAAAATTGTAAAAACTTTCTGCTCTCATAAAGAACCCATCATTGATGCGTCGTGGAGTCCATCCCAAATGGACGTGCCTGGTCAATTCTGATTCATATCCTTCAAATCTATAGCCTGTATTTAAGTTATGATTTCTGTTTCCACCTCTTAGGCTAAATCCACATTGTTCTGCCACACCTTCCAGCAAAGTAGATTTACCTGATCCATTTTCGCCCACAAAGAAGGTAACATTGCTTTTCAGACCAAGTTGTAATCCTTTATTAAGACTTGAAATATTCTGCAAGTAACTATTACCCAAAGACGATATAGAGATGTGAGATAAGAAAGGCATCAATTATTGGCTTAATCAATTCTACAATTCTTTTATCTTAATATTTTTAAACGCTATTCCCGTAGCCCAGTCCTGCAGAACTATATGGCCATTAATATGCTTGCCGTATTCAGGGAAAGCGTGAAAATGAGATTTTGCCACTTTATCCGCCCAGGCTTTGGAGTTAAAGTCTTCTGTTGTGGTTAGTACACCGTTGAGAAAGAACTGCACTTTGCCGTCCTTTTGTTTGATCTCGGAGTGGTTCCAGGTATCTGCTGGTTTAGTTTTAACAAAGGTTTTTTGTGATGACATCCCAAACAAACAGCCGGAACGATATTGTGGCTTAGCATAATCCGGATTGGCATTATCCAACAATTGGTATTCGGGGCCAGACGCCCAGCCGGTAGGAACATCTTTCCTTTCTAAAACATTAATAAAAACGCCACTATTGCCACCTTTGGGCAGCTTCCAGTCGAATTTCAGATCAAAGTTCTTGTATTCTTTATCGGTAACCAAATCGCCGGGACCTGTTTTATCCATTGGATCGCAGAACAGTTCGCCATCTTTTGCTTTCCAAACGGTAAACGGCGCCTGACTGTTATATAAATGCCAGCCACTGGTTGAGCTTCCGTCAAATAACAATTTCCAGCCTTGTGATTTTTCTGTCGCGGATAGCTTATTGTTTTGGTCAGCTGTGTAAGCGAAACAGGTAAAAATGCCTGCCGATATAGCCAGAATAGATAAAGATTTGATCTTATTCTTTTTCATAATTCTTTAGGTAATTGGTTGTTGGTTTACAGGCGTTAAATTGCAAAATAAATTTTGTAAGACCGACAGCTTTGCCAAAAAACAATCGGTCAAAGCTCCTGTTCTTTATATACTATGCAAAAACGCTTACTTGTTATCGATGACGACAAAGACCTGCTTGAGGTAATCAAAGAATATTTTGAAATGGAGGGTTACATTGTGTTCACATTGACCCGGGTCGATAACATATTCGGCGCTTTTAGCCGGCATAATCCGGACCTGATCTTATTGGATTACCAAATGCCGGAAGAGAATGGCGACAAGATATGCCAACAGTTAAAAAGTAACCCGGCCACATTTAATGTTCCTGTGATCATGATATCCGGCTACTCCAAAGCAGAGCTTGACCGCGATTATCATGGTTGGAATGGTGTAGTCTCCAAGCCTTTTGATCTACCCGTATTGCAAAGAGCAATTGAGAAGTTTTTGAAGAAACCGATTAGCGAAGGGAGTTAATTTTCTAATTATTTTTTGAGGAAGACTATGTGCGGAAGAAGGGACTCGAACCCCAATAAAAAACAAAAGCCCCGATACCATAGTATCGAGGCTTTGTACCCAGAGCCGGGGTCGAACCGGCACGGCCTTGCAGCCATTGGTGTTTGAGACCAACGCGTCTACCGATTCCGCCATCTGGGCCTCTTTTGGTCTGAACGGTGGATTAGTTCGTTCAAAACCGGGCTGCAAATGTATTTAAACTCTCTTTAATACGCAACAAATATTTTTGTCTGTAATAAATATCTAAAATTTC
>Ga0310811_10008731_pt1 | contig 13039 bp, 11 predicted proteins | sample YCmetagenome_FD_207642 | JGI IMG/M metagenome (GOLD analysis project Ga0310811, IMG submission 207642) | Soil microbial communities from experimental microcosm in Duke University, North Carolina, United States - YC | ecosystem: Engineered > Artificial ecosystem > Soil microcosm > Unclassified ...
ATCAGGCGGCCCTCGAAACGCTCGCGAAAAACCTGCGGCGTCAGTCCCGCGCGCGCGGTCTGCGAGGCGAGCGACTGTACCGTCGCGAGCGTGTTCTTGACCCGATGGTTCAGTTCATCGATCAACAGCTTCTGCCGCTGCTCCGCGGCTTTACGCTGCGTGATGTCCTGCACCACGCGAACGATGTAGAGCAGGCGGCCATCATTCGCGCGCACCGGCGAGGACCGCACGGACAGCCAGACCACGCGTCCGCCTTTGCGGACAAGCCGCTTCTCCACCGAATAGAATTCGAGATCGCCGGACATCTGCTTGCGGAAGCCTTCGCGATCGGGATCGGCATCGTCGGGATGCGTGAATCGAAACAATTTGCCTGCCAGCAGTTCGTCCCGGCTATAGCCGGTGATCGCACAGGTCGCCTCGTTGACACGGATGATCTGTCCGTCCGGCGCGACCTCGGTAATGCCGATCGCGGCGTGCTCGTAGGTCGCAGCCAGCCGCTGCTCCTGCTCGAGCGAATGCAGGCGCGATTGCGCCAGCGCCGCGTCCATGCGCTTGCGTTCGGTGATGTCGATGAAACAGTTCACCGCGCCGATCACTTCGCCCTTGGCGTTGTGCAACGGGTCGATGCTGGCCGACACCGTCATGCGACTGCCGTCGGGCTTCTCGACGATCCGCTCGACATCGCGCATCGGTTTTCCCGTCGCGAGCACTTCGGTGATCAAGGAGCGCGACATCGGCGTGCCGTCAGGAGCGAAGAAACGGGCGCCTTTCGTGAACTGAATATGGGTCTGCCCCGGCTTCGGCGGATAGCCCCAGAGCTCGACGGCACGCCGGTTGAACTGAAGGATGGTGCCTTTGGCGTCGCAGATGAAGGTGGCGATCGGCAGCAGATCGAGGATGCCGTCGGAGGCACTCAGGATGGCATTCAGCGCTGACGGAGCGGACGGACCGCTATCGTTCGCATCGAGCATACCCACGCCTCCGCGCGCGATCGGCCTCCCTCCCTTACCCGATCGTCATTCGATCACGGCCTTGAGTGGGTTTGTCAATGGTGCGCGGGGCGCCCCATGGCGGTGCCGGCTCAGAGCACCGCTTCGGCCCGCTCGCTGACCAGGCTGCGGCCGATCCAATGGTCGATGAAGGCGGCGAGCCACGCACGGGAGGCGTAGTCGTAGACGAAACGGTCGGAGACGTGCTCGTGGCGCTGCTTCGTGCCCGGGAGTTCCATACGGTGAGCGCCCCGCACCAGCCATCGATACATCATGGCGTGGGTCACTTCCGGGTGAAACTGCAGGGCATAACCGGTGCCGTAGCGGAAGGCCTGGATGGAGAAGGCGTCGCCTTCCGCCAGCAGCTCGCTGCCGGAGGGCAGCTCGAAGCCTTCGCGATGCCATTGATAGACCCGGTCCGGCCATTCGGCGCAAAGCGCGCGGCCGGCCTCGGTCGGGCGGATGGGGTAATAGCCCACCTCGGCATGGCCGTCGGGATGCGGGCGGACGCTGGCGCCGAGATGGCGCGCCATCATCTGCGCGCCCAGGCAGATACCGAGATACGGCTTCTTGTCCCGCAGCGGCACGCCGACCCAGTCGATCTCGCGGCGGACGAATTCCTCGTCGTCATTAGCACTCTGGGGCCCGCCGAAGATCACCGCGCCGGCATGGTCATCCATCGTCTCGGGCAACGGATCGCCGAAACGCGGGCGGCGGACATCGAGCGGATAGCCGAGCTTCGCCAGCACCTGCCCCACTCGGCCGGGCGATGAATGCTCCTGGTGCAGGATGAGAAGAACGGGCTTGAGCATGGCGAATCGCGCGCGTCATCGCGCTGTCTTGATTTGTAGGGTGTTCGCCGCGCTTTGCAACAACAGTGCCAGGAACGCGGCTATGTGCTGTGAGCGGACCTGCGCCGGCTCTGCTGGCGATCGACGGCGCCCAGCACGACCCGGCGCGGGGTGAAGCGGATGGCCAAGGTGATGAGGTTATTGGCGAGGCCCGGAATGACGGTGCGCTGGCCGCGCATCAAGCCGCGATAGCCGGCCTCGGCCACCTGCTCGGCGCTCTGGCTCAGCACGCGGGTCAACGCATTGGGCGCACGGCCTTTCTTGATACCCGCGCGCTCGGCGAATTCGGTCGGCACCGGCCCCGGGCAGAGCACGGTGACGCGCACACCCCGGCTCTTGAGCTCGCTGTGCAGCGCTTCGCTGAACGACAGCACATACGCCTTGGTGGCGTAATAGACCGCCATTCCCGGCCCGGGCAGGAAGCCTGCCACCGAGCCGACATTGAGGAGACCGCCTTTGTGGCGCGCGAGGCTCGGCACGAAAGCGAGCGACAGCTCGGTCAGCGCGCGCATGTTGAGGTCGATCATCTGCAGCTGCTCGTCGCGGTCGCGCGCCGATGCAAGCCCGACAAGGCCGAAGCCGGCATTGTTGACGACGTATTGCGGTTCGACTCCCTGCGCCGTGAGCGCGTCGCCGATCCGCTTGCCCGACGCCGGTTGCGTCAGATCATCCGTAATGACGATGGGCCGCGGCGCGCCGGTGGCGGCGATCTCGTCGGCCAGGGCCTCCAGCCGGTCCACGCGGCGCGCAACAAGCGCCAGCGCATGACCGTGGCGCGCAAAGACGCGCGCCAACGCGACCCCGATGCCTGCTGAAGCGCCGGTGATGACTGTAACCGGCCGCAGCTCGCTCATTGCCCGCTCTCATTCCCCGCAGGGCTCGAACCCGCCACGCGCTCGCGCAGCGCGATACGCTCGTGGCGCGAGATGCCGAGCAGGTCGGCCGCACGCCAGATGAGGTTATCCTCGAATTCGGTGACCATCCCATCCGCGAAGACGATTTGCCACATCATTTCGACGACGCGCGCGCGGCCTTGTTCGTCGAGCGAACGGTTCAGCCGCGCCGTGAACTGATACAGGTCGATCGCCTGCTGCTCCGCGGCGGTCGCCTCGGCCACCAGCTCATCGGTCTCTTCATCGTCGAGATTGAAGCGCTGCTTGATGATCGCATGCAGCTTGGCCTGCTCGGCGTCGGAAATATTGCCGTCGATATTGGCGGTGTGGACCAGCAGCGCGGCAGCGGCCAGACGGAAGTCGTCATCCCCGAAGTGGCTCGGATGCTTGCCGGCATCGCTGAACTCGGCAATCAGCCGGCGGAATGGTTCAAACATCGACACGCGTGTTTCCTCGATACCTTGATGACCGGCGCGGCCCCCGCTGGGCGCATATGTATAGACGGTGCCGGCCGCGCGGTAGCCCGGCGGCCGGTACCCAGGATTACGAAATGGCAATCTAATCCCCGCAGCATCACGCCTTTGCGACGTTCTGGCGCAGGCCGTCAAGCCTTTGCAACAGCGACATCCTCCAGCGCGCGGTTGCGCGGTTCCACGCCCCAGGCCCAGACCACAACGATCTGCACCAGGACCAGCCCGATCATCAGCCAGACGACGCCGGGCAGCTTGTAGGAGGCCAGCAGCGCGCCGACGATGAACGGCGACACCACCGTCGCACCGCGTCCGAAGGTGTTGCAGATGCCATTGGCGCGCAGCCGGATTTCCGTCGGGAATAATTCCGGCGTGTAGACGCCGAACAGAATCGCCGTCTGCACATAGATCGCCGCGATCAGGATGAAGCCGATCGAAAGCACGAGGCTCGGATCGGAGTTTGCATCGAAGCGCGCATAGATCCAGCCGAACACGATGGTCACCACAGAGGCGCCGATGATGCTCCAGCGCCGGCCGATGGCGTCCGAGAAGTAGGCGCCGAGCGCGCAGCCAACCAGCGATGCAATAGACAGCACCAGCGTGTAGCCGAGCGAGTTGGTGATGGTCAGCCCTTGCCGGAGGAAGAACTGCGGCAGGAAGATCACGAAACCGAAGATCAAGGTGTTGATGGTGATCAGCACCCAGCTTCCCACGAACAGCCGCTGCAGCATCGGCGGACGCAGAAGATCGGCGCCGCCGAGCGGCTTCACCGGCACGGGCGTGACGGGGGGCGGCAGCGGCCCCGTCGCCTCTTTTTCGATCGCCTGCATCAGCGCTTCCGCCTCGTCCGTGCGCCCCTGTGATTCGAGCCAGCGCGGCGATTCGGGCAGGTTCTTCCGCAGGTACCAGACGATCAGAGAACCGATGCCGGCGATGACGAACATCGGCCGCCAGCCGAAATTCGGAATGATGAAATAGCTGAGCATCGCGGTTGCCGGAAATCCGGCGACGACGATGAAGGCCATGAAGGACAGCCAGCGTCCGCGCGTCTTCGGCGGCACGAACTCAGTCAGCGTGGAATAGCCGACCACGATCTCCGCGCCCAAGCCCAGCCCTTGCACGAAACGGCAGACGATGAGCTGCGTCATGTCCTGCGAGAACGCGGCGGCAAGGGAAGCGAGACCGAACACCAGGAGATTGATCTGGTAGGTGAAGCGTCGGCCATATTTGTCGCCGACGAAGCCGGTGATCAGCGCGCCGAGTGTCATGCCCACAAACGTTATCGAGATGAACTGCAGATTCTGCGGCAGCGTGGAGAACTTGGTCTGCAGCGTGGAGGCGAGCACGCCACCGGCAACATAGAGATCGTAGCCGTCGAAAAACATGCCGGCGCCGACCAACCAGAAGATGCGATAGTGGAACGGCGAGATCGGGAGCCGGTCGAGACGCGCGCCGGCATTCACTGGTGAAGCCATGATTTCCCCCTAGGGAAGGATTTTCGGGACCGGTCTTTGCAGGCGCCGGTTTGTGCACGCAGATTAGAACACCTGCGGGGACTTAGATTATCCCAAAGGCCGGGGTTGTCCCCCGGCTCCTTCCAATCCTGAAGGAAATGCGCGGATCGCCGGCCGGCTACTCGACTGCCTTGGCCTCGTGGAAGCTCGCCGCCAGCAGTTGCAGGTTGTTCTGCACGTAGCGATTGGCCGGATCCTTGCGCTGGGCGGCCAAGAGCTTGTCCCGCGCGCGCTTGGTATCGCCGCGCAGCATGTAGGAATAGCCCTGGTTGTTGAGGATTTCCGCGGTCGGTCCAACGATAGCGATGGCCTGGCCATAGGCGCGGTCGGCCAGATCGAAGCGGCGCAACCGGTCATAGGAGGCGGCGATATCGAGCCAGGCTTCGGCGTCGCGCGGATGCAGTTCGACGGCGCGGCGGAAATAGCGCTCGGCCATGCCGAAGTTGCCGGCGCGATAGTATTTCTTGCCGGTGCTCAGGTCGTCATTAGGGTCGCCGCCAAGCAGGCCGGGCTGCGTCGGAGCGGCGGCGAACGGAGTCGCCGTGGGCGATGGAGGGGAGTCGGGCGGAAGTTCATCGAGCGACGCTGAAGCATTCGCATCCAGGCCGGACGACGGTTTGTTCAGGCCGAGCAGGTCGGACGGTGATGTGCCCGTGGTATTGCATGCCGCCAGCCACAGGCTGGCCGCCGCCACCGCAAGCGCTCGGGCCACTCCACCACGCATCGAAAAGCCTTCGGAAATGCACCCCCCACGGGCCATCCCGGACGTTATGAGATGGTGGTTAAGAATTCCTGCCGGACGGCCCGGGGATTGGGTCCGGCGCATCAAAAATATCCACCGGCATGCAAACGGACGAAGACCGGCAACAGGATCACGACGAAGATCACCGGGAAGATGCAGACCATCATCGGCACCGACAGCTTCGCCGGGAGGGCATAGGCCTTCTCCTCGGCCAGCGAGAGCCGCTTGTGCCGCATATCGTCGCTGTAGACGCGCAGCGCGTCGGTGATGCTCGAGCCGAGGTCGATCGACTGGTTGATCAGGGTGGTGAAAGCGCGCGCCTCTTCCAGCGCCAGTCGTTCGGCGAAGCGCTCCAGCGCCTCCTTGAGATTGCGGCCGGCGCGGATCTCCAAATTGGTGATGTGGATGTTGGCGGTGAGTGATGGATAGGTGTCGCCGAGCTCGCGGCCGACACGCTCCAGCGCCGCTTCCATCGACAGGCCGGAATCGGCGCAGACCACCAGCAGGTCCATGAAATCCGGGAAGCCCGAGCGGTGCTCGGCTTTGCGCGCGGCGATGCGCTTGTCGAGGTACATGCTGGGGCCGACATAGCCGGCGATACCGCCGACGATCACCATCAGCCAGAAGAACGAACCGCTGTTCGGCCGCACGATCGGCAGCACCAGGAACAGAACGACGGCAAGGCCGATGGCCAGCGCAGTGCGCCCGAGGAAGAAGTAGGCGACGCCGCGCGGATCGTAGATACCCGCCTGCACCAGCCTTTGCCGCAAGACCTTCATGGTCTCGTCGTCGGCGCCTGAATAGTGCTTGGTCGTGTACTCGATGAGGTGCGCGACCGCCCTTAGGCTCGAATAGCGCAGCGAACGCTTGGCGTTCCTCTTGCTCTCATCGATGACGATGCGCGACGTCCGCCGCTTGACGGCCCCACGGACGCGCACGAAGGCCATGACGCAGAACGCGAGCGTTCCGGCAGCGAGGAACACCAACAGCCCCATCAGCAGGCTGTCGCTGTCCTGCAAGGTATTGCCGAAGACGGACATGATCGCGTTCATCGGTCAGACCTTGAAATTGACCATGCGGAACATGATGAGATTGCCGATGCCCATCCAGCCCGCGGCCGCCGCCAGCGCGATCTTGGTGAGGCTCTGGTCCCAGACGCTGGCGTAGAAGCTCGGCACCATGAAATTGATCACCGCGAACATCGCGATCGGCAGTGAGGACAGGATCATCGCCGACGCGCGGCCTTCCGCCGCCAGCGAGCGGATCTTGCGCCGCATCTTGAACCGCTCGCGGATCACATGGGAGAGATTATCGAGAATCTCGCCGAGATTGCCGCCGGTCGAGGTCTGGATCGCCACAGCCGTGACAAAGAGCGGCAGATCATCGGTGCCGACGCGGAAGTAAAGGTTGCGCATCGCCGTTTCCAGATCGGCGCCGTAGGTGATTTCGTCGGTGACGATGCCGAATTCGGTGCCGATGGGATCGGCCATCTCGCGCGCCACCATATTGATCGCCACCGGCACGGGATGGCCCGCGCGCAGCGAGCGGACGATGATGTCGATGGCATCGGGGAACTGCGCCGCGAATTTCTTGCGCCGGCGGCTGCGCAGGATCTTCAAGACCAAAACCGGCAGCACCAAGCCGCTGAACAGCGCCGCCAGCAAGGCGTGCGACATCTGGCCGTCGAACATCATCATGCCGACGAAGCCCGCCACCATGGCGAGGCCGGCGAACATCACCAGCTTGCCGAAGCCGATGGCCAGTCCCGACTGCAATAAAAGCTGGTTGATGTTGATGAACGGCAGGCGGTAGTCGCCGCTCTCGGTCAGGCCGCGCTCGCGCCGCAACTGCACCAGCACGCTTTCGCGATCGGTCTTGCCGTCCAGCACTTTGAGCCGGCGGTTGATGTTCTTGCGGTACGAGGCCTTGTTGTAGAACAGCAAATAGAAGCCCTCCGCGAACATCGCCGCGGAGAGGCCGATGAGCACCAGGAAGGCATAGACGGGATTGATGTCGGGCATCGGAGGCTATGTCTTTTTGAGCATGATCTTGTCCGAAAACTGCCGCCCACTTTTCGGGATCATGCTCATAGCGGCTGTGACGGGTCGAAATAGCTGCCCGGAATCTTGATGCCCTGACTGACCAGATGACCGAGGAAGCGCGGCCGCACGCCCGTGGCGATGAAATGGCCTTCGACGGCGCCGTCCGGCTTGGTGCCGGTGCGCACGTATTTGAAGATCTCCTGCATCTGGATGATGTCGCCTTCGAGTCCGGTGACTTCGGCGATCGAGGTGACCTTGCGCTTGCCGTCGGACTGGCGCGAGAGCTGCACCACGAGCTGCACGGCGTTGGCGATCTGGCCGCGGATCGAGGCCACGGTCATCGGCAGTCCGGCCATGCCGATCATCTGCTCCAGGCGGGTGATGGCGTCGCGCGGCGTGTTGGCGTGGATCGTCGCCATGGAGCCTTCGTGGCCGGTATTCATCGCCTGCAGCATGTCGAACGCCTCTTCGCCACGGCATTCGCCGAGGATGATGCGGTCGGGGCGCATGCGCAGCGCGTTCTTGACGAGATCGCGCTGGCGGATTTCGCCTTTGCCTTCGATGTTCGGCGGACGCGTCTCCATGCGGCCGACATGCGGCTGCTGCAGCTGCAACTCGGCGGCGTCCTCGATCGTGAGCAGGCGCTCTTTCTCCGAGATGAACGCGGAGAGCGCATTGAGCATCGTGGTCTTGCCTGAGCCGGTGCCGCCGGAGATGATGGTTGAAATGCGCGCGCGCACGGCCGCGGCCAGCACTTCGGCCATCGGCGGGCGCAAGGCCCCGACTTCGACCAGCTTGCTCAGGTCGAGCTTCTTCTTGGAAAACTTACGGATCGAGACCAGCGGCCCGTCGACGCCGATCGGCCGCACCGCGACGTTGACGCGCGAACCGTCCTGCAGGCGCGCGTCGCAGAGCGGGTGCGATTCATCGACGCGCCGGCCGACGGCAGAGACGATCTTGTTGATGATCCGCAGCAGATGCTGCTCGTCCTTGAAGCGCACCGGCAGCGGCTCGAGGATGCCGCCGCGCTCGACATAGACGCATTCGTGGCCGTTGATCAGGATGTCGGCGATGGACGGATCCTTGAGCAGCGGCTCGAGCGGACCGAGGCCGGTCATCTCGTCGAGAATCTCCGAGACGAAGTCGGAGAGCTCCTGCGCGTTGAGCGCCAGCCGTTCCGCCATCACATATTGTGAGACGAGTTGCTGCACGTGACGGCGGATTTCGTCCTCGGGCAGCTTGTCGAGCGCGGAGAGGTTGATCTCCTCGATCAGCTTGCGGTGCAGGCGCACCTTGGCATCGAGCAGCTTGGCGCTGAGCAGCGGGTTGTCGGGCTGTACCGATGGCGCCGGCTCCGGCGTCTCCGGCAACACGGTCCACGTCATCACCGGCGCTTCCGGCGCAGGTTCGGCGGCTGCAGGACTGGGTCCTGGCGCGAGTCGGGTAGTGAATCGACCGGCCATTGCTCCTACCCCGCCAGCGACAGCTTGAGCTTCTTCAACAGCGGCACCGGCTTGCCGTCGGCGGGCTTCGCCAGCGAATCGACCACCAGCTTCTTGAGCTCGGCGGTGATTTTGTTGCCTTGCTTGACCTCGTCGAGCGGCACGCCGCGGTCGATAGCCTCGCGCACCAGCGCATAGTCGTTCGGGATCGCGCTGACGAATGCGTCGCCCAAAGTCTGCTCTACATCGGTCAACCGCAGGCCGGACGAGAACATGCGCTGCGCGAAACGGTTGACGATCACCTGCGGATTGGGCCCCTCGCCCAGCCGTTCCTTAATCGCCGCCACCAGTTGCTGCGCATGGCGAAGACCCGGAACGGTCGTCTCGCTGACGATATAGAGCTTGTTCGAGCCGAGTAGCACGCTGTCGGTCCAGGCGAACCAGGTGCGCGGCATGTCGAACACGACGTAGTCGAAGTTCGATGAGACGAGATCGAGCAGCCGCGTGACCATGTCGGGATCGAAGGAGCGCATCTCGGCCGGCCGGTTGGGCGCGGCCACCACGGCAAGTCCTGAGCTGTGATAGGAGAGCATGACCTCGAGCAACTGGCGGTCGAGGCGGTCAGGACGCGGCTCGATCTCGGCCAGGTTCAGCCGCGGCTCGAGATCAAGATAGTCGGCGACCGCGCCGTGCTGAAAATCGAGGTCGACCAGGCACGTGGCCGGCTTCACGCGCGCGCCGCCGCTGTTGAGCAGCAGCAGCGCCGTCTGGATCGCGAGCGTCGTGACGCCGGCGCCGCCGACCGCGGGCAGGAAGGCGTAGATCTGCGCGTCGGACGGTTCGGCGCCGCTCGCCGGTCCTTTGGCGACGCGCGCGCAGGCGCGCACCAGGTCGATGGCCTGCACCGGCTTGACCAGGAAATCGGCGACGCGCATCTGCAATAACGTGCGCGCCACGGTCTCGTCGAAGCTCTGCGTCACCGTGATGACCGGCGGCCAGGCGCCGACCCGCGCCATCAGGCGCGCCAATGCAGCCATCTCATCGGCGCGGCCGGCATCGAGGTCGACCACGACGACGGTCGCACCGTCGAGATCGAGCGCATCGCTCTGCTCGGCGATGCTGCCGGTGACGAGCGAAAGATCGATGGCGTTCGAGGCGCCAAAGGTTTCGCGCACCGCGCTGGCGAACGCGGCGTCTGCCGTCAGCACGACGACGCGCGTCCGATTGGCGTTTGAGTTACGGCCGATACGCATGGCTTAGACCGTCGTCTTTCCCTTACTTGGTCGGAGCGGCCGGCGGCGTCGCCGGCGGCGCGGCTGGCGGCGCGTTGTTCGGCGCACTGCTCGGCTGATAGGAGTCCGACGTCCCGTTGCCGTTCGGCGGCGTGACGTGACCGGTCCGATAGCGCTCGTAAGCATGCTGAATGACCTCGCCATTGTAGGCGAGGTTGCGGTTGCCGCTGTAGCGCGGCCACGGATCGACCATCTGCGTGACCTTATCGCTCTGCAAAGCGTTGCCGCCTTGAACCGAAATCAAGTCGCTGCGGTCGAGATATTCCGAGCACCCGGCCAGGGCGACGACCGCAACGGTAAGGGCCAAGCCGCGGAGGACGTTATTGGATGGCCGCATCGGAAATTCCCCTTGGCATGTCGAGCATGTGGCCGGTGAAAGGCTGATTGCTTGCCGCGACGATGCGTGCTTCGGACGGCGTGAGTTGCGCCGCCTCCGCGTGCGACATTTCGGTTTTGCCGAGCAGGAAGAAGTCCGGATCGTTCGGCGGCAGGGTATCGTCAGCCGGCGTGCGCATCGGATCGTTCGGCGCAGCCGGCCGCACCACGTGCGGCGTGACGATGATGACGAGATCGGTCTGGTTCTGCTGATAGGACTTGCTCGAGAACAGCGTCCCCAGCACCGGAACCGTGCCGACCCAGGGCAACTGATCGATCTGGTTGTTACTGTCGGACTGCAACAGGCCGCCGATCATGAAGCTCTGGCCGTCACGGAGCTCGACGGTGGTGGATGCACGGCGAACGATCAGCGCCGGCACCGAGACGCCGCGGACGACAGAGACGCTGTGCGTCGTGTCGATCTGACTGACCTCGGGCTCGATCTTCATGTTGATCATGCCGCGTCCGAGAACCGTAGGTGTGAAGGCCAGACCGACTCCGTATTTCTTGTATGCCACGGTGATTTGGTCGAACGTTCCGGACACCGGAATGGGGTATTCGCCGCCTGCCAGGAAGCTCGCGGTCTCGCCGGACAACGCGACGAGATTCGGCTCGGCCAACGTGCGCGCGACACCTTTCTGCTCCAGGGCGTTGATCATCACGTCGGTCGTCCAGCCGCTGCCGATGATCCGCCCGATGGCAAAGCCGTAGGGTGTTGCGCCGGAGAGCACACCCGCGGCCGCTTCGGTGGCGGCGCTGACCGGCAGCGCCTGCGTGTTGTTGCCGACATTGACGATGCTCTGCTGGCCAAACCGATTCCATTGCACGCCGATCTCGCGACCGGCCGTGCGTGTGATCTCGATGAACCTCACTTCGAGCATCACCTGCTGCGGCGACATGACCGACACCGAATTGATGATGTCGGGCCCAAACTGCCGCGCGATGGTCACAGCCCTGTCGAGCGTCGCGGCATCGGCGGCTTCGCCCGAGAGCATGATGCGGCCGTTGACGGTGGAGACCCGCAGCGCGGAGCCCGGAAACTGCCGCCTGAACTCGTTGCTCAGTCGGGTGATGTCGTAGCTCACCTCGACGTCGAAGATGCCGACCAGCTTCTTGCCGTCGCCGTAGACCGAGACGCGGGTCGTGCCGATCTTCTTGCCGAGGATGGACAGCGTGTGGTCGGTGAGCGGGTTGACGTCGGCGACATCGGGATCGCCGACCGTAATGTCGACAAAGCTCTCGTCGGTCCGAATGTCCTGCGTCTTGCCGATCGTCACCGTCGTCATCGCGGTCCGGTTTCTGCCGGCCACCTGGATCAGGCGCGATTGCGCGTGCGCCTCGGCGATCATCAGGAGAAACGCTACCGCCAGAGAGATCGCGAGCGCCACGGCCAGGTCGCGCAACCAATTGCCGCGCGGCGCACCGCCACCGTCACGCCGCCAGCGGAAGCCGGCGGCACCATCATTCCTGTTACTCACGACTACCCACCCGTTTTAACCCCCAGGCCCGATGACGGGCCGGAGCTTTATCGTTCCGCCGCGGCCATGGCGTTTTCGCCGTTTTCAACCGGGACGGTGTAATCCTGCTTCGCCGAGGCTCTCGTCACCGAGACGGTCGTCGTCGCGCCCTTGTCGCTGGCAACATCGTTCGTTCCGAGGTCCTGAAGCGTGATCTTGCGCGTCTTCGCCTGCGCGGTTTCGCCCGCTTTGCGCAGCAGCAGCGATAGGCTGCCAACCGACGACGCCAACCACACCTTCTGCGCATCGACGGTGTCGACCTCAAGCGTCACCGACTTCGCGACGGTCGCCTTGGACGTGCGCTCGTCGGCGCTCTGGTCGACGGCGAGGACGCGCGTGTTCTGCAACACGACCTCGGTGGTCGCTGAGCCTTTGTCGAGCTGACGCGTGAGCACGACGTCGACGCGGTCGCCCGGCAGCACGAAGCCGCCGACACCTTCGACGTCATTGACGCGGATGGTCACCGCCTTCATTCCCGGCTTCACCAATGCCGACAATGTGGCGCGCTGGCCGGGACCGGTAATCTTCAGCGCCAGCACCGGCTCGTTCGGTTCGATAGCCGACAGCACGATACGGCGGCCGCCGGCGAGCAGATCTGGAACCTTGGCGAAGGCGCCGGCCGGCATGGCTTCTGCCGGCCACGGGACTTCCTCGAGCATCGCTGCGCTGAGTTCCGTCCCAAAGCGCAGCGCCTGTTTGGCGACGACGATGGTCTGCGTCGGCACCGTCTTGTTGGCCTCGAGGTTCTTCGCCCGCATGTTGGCCTGATTGCTGAGCCAGACTTGGGCGATGAACACGGCGAGCAGACCGAAGACGACCGCGAAGCCGATCATGACAATGGTGCTGGCGCGCACGGGGCTGTGGCTTTCTGTTTGACGCGAAAGACGAATTTTTCTGTGGTCTTCTTGCGGA
>Ga0310811_10008732_pt1 | contig 13038 bp, 8 predicted proteins | sample YCmetagenome_FD_207642 | JGI IMG/M metagenome (GOLD analysis project Ga0310811, IMG submission 207642) | Soil microbial communities from experimental microcosm in Duke University, North Carolina, United States - YC | ecosystem: Engineered > Artificial ecosystem > Soil microcosm > Unclassified ...
ACCGTCGGACATGACAAGATACCCGCCTTCACCCTTGATATACTTGGTGACCTCGTTTAGGTTCACGAGGTTGGAATGATGTACCCGCAGGAAATGATAATCCTCCAGCAGCTCCTCGATCTCCTTCAGTGTCCTCGACGCCACGACCTTCTGCCGGTCCTTCAGTGTCAGGATCGTATAGTTGCTGTCCGAAACGCAATGCACGATATGATCCACCGCCACCATCTGTAATCCTTCCATCGTCGGGATCGCGATCTTCGTAAAAAGGCTCGAAGGATTCTGCAACCGCTGGAACAACAGGTCGATCTGTTGCGGCAACGGCGCCTGCAGCCGCTGCTCTACCTTCTGGATGGACAACTGCAGCTCCTCCCGGTCGATCGGCTTTAAAAGATAATCCAGCGCGCTGAAACGGATCGCCTTGATCGCATATTGATCATAGCTCGTCGTAAAGATCAGCTCGAAATTCAAGCTCTTTATCTTCTCCAGCAGCTCGAAGCCATTCATCCGCGGCATTTCGATATCCAGGAACAACAGTTGCGGCTTCTGCTCCTTGATCGGCTCCAGCGCCTGCGCCCCGGAATGATAGACGCCGGCTACTTCCACCTGCGGACAATACCGGTCCAGCAGGATCGAAAGGGCTTCGCAACAATAGGGCTCGTCGTCGACAATGATTGCCTTGATCATAGATCACAGCTTTAAATAATCGGTTTCACCGGCTCCCCGGTGGGATAGTTGATCTTTATCGACAGGGTTACCTGCGTTCCCGCAGGCGCGCCCATCTCATCATAGAGGTCCTCGATATCGAAAAAAAGTTGCTCGCCGGGTCCTCCCAGCAAAGCCATCCGCTCTGCCGTGATCTGCATCCCCATTGACTTATGCTTCTCCGCGGACTTGCTCTTCAGCATCCCCGCCCGCTTCCGGCCGACACCATTGTCCCGGACGATACAGGTCAGCACATCGCCCCTCACCCGCAGCCGGATCAACAGCGAACCCCGCTCTTCTTTATGCATCAGCCCATGCCAGACCGCATTTTCGACAAAGGGCTGGATCAGCAGCGGCGGAATACGCACCTCTTCGGCGTCGAGGTCCTCCTCCACATCGATGCGATAGTCGAATGCATCCTTGAACCGTAGCCGCTCCATCCCCAGGTATAACTGCAGCATCTCGATCTCCTCGGCAAGCGTGATCGTGCTGTGACGGGAATGATTCATGATCATCCGCATCAACCGCGAGAACTTCGTCAGGTAGTCGGAGGCCGCTTCCGTTTCATGGCCCAGGATAAACCGGTTGATCGCATTGAGACAATTGAAGATAAAATGCGGGTTCATCTGCGACCGCAAGGCCTGCACCTCCAGCTCTTTGGCGCGCTGCTGCAAGGCCGCCTTCGACCGCTCGCTCTCCAATCGCTGGATCTCCAGCTCATCCTCCGCCCGCTTGCGCCGATGCTCCTCATTGCGCCGCTTCAACCGGACGATCCAGATATAAACGCCACCCAGCAGCAACAGCACTACGATCCCCCCAAGCAGCAGGTTCTTTGCCAGCATCTCCTCCCGCAGACAAACATCCTGCAGCTCATTCTCCTTGTTCAGCAGCTTGATCTGCTGCTCGTAGCCAAAGGAGGCGAATTTTCCCTTGGTCCAGTCGCTAAGCACACTATCCTTCAGAACATTGTACCTCTTGTAATACGCATAGGCGCTGTCCGTCTTTTTCTCGCGGTCATACAGCAGGTACAGCTGCCGGCAACCGTCGCGGATATTCTGCCGGGCCTTCGTCTTCTCCGCCAGGTGTAATCCCTCTCGGGTAGACAGAAAAGCATCCTTGTCCCGTCCCAGCCCGTAGTAGGTCCTCGAAATATCCTGCAGACAACGCATGATCTGGTTGTTGTCATTCATCTGCCGCTGATAGGCGAGACTCTTCAGGAAATAGGGTAGGGCAGTGGCATATTCCTCGCGGTATAAATAATATTCTCCTTTGCTCGCCAGGTAGGTCCGAAGCATCGGCGGCGACAGATGCGCGCTGTCGAACTTGTTGAAATAGTACAACGCGCTATCATATTTATGTTCGCGTGTCAGCAGCAACGCATAGACCGTCAGATCCCAGGGATCGCTCTGCTCCGGCCGCTTATTCCCAAAGCCCAAACGAAAATACTGGTGCGCCGCCGTATAATCCTCTATCTGGACAAACATCCCCGCCAGGGTGAGATATTGCGCATTCGCCATGTCGCGCAGCCGGTCGGTCTCGGCCATCTCGGCACAGGTTCGCAATAACATGAACGCCTTTTCATAATCCCCACTCTCCCGGTAAGCCTCACCCATCAGCGAAAGCATAAAAAGCTCTTCGACCCGGTTGTGCTGCTGGCGGGCGTACTCCCGGGCCAACATATATTGACGGTTCGCCTCCTCGAAATGACTCTGGGCAAAAAGCGAAAATCCCAACACATAGTGCGCCACCGTCACCCCGTGCTTGTCATCCGTCTGATAGAACCACCCCAGCGACTCCCGCGCCAGCTTCTCGGCCAGCGGGAAATCGTTGCGTCCCATATTCGCGGCAAAGGCCTGGCAGGCGAGAGCCAGCGCAATCCCATGCTTGTAGCCCATTGCCTGGCTTTCCTTCAGGGCCACTTCGGCCCAACGCTCGACGGAATCCACTTGCTCATAATGCTTCTTTCTCATATCCATCAGCGCCTTCTGAAGCACGCTGTCCACCCCGCGCCGGCGCGCGTCATCGGGCCCGCCGGCCCAGCACGGGCCCGCCATGGCAAGCAACAGCAATCCTATTATCCCGATCTTCCTCATGTATATAGTAAAGTTAACTAAACCCTTGCATCCCAGGAATACCGCTCACCCCGATTGAGCCGTTGGAGCCCCCTACCCGCCAATTGCGCTCCCCATTGAGCCATTAGCGGTTAACAACTTTGGGAAAACTTTCGATCCTACGACGGGCAAAAACCGTAAATTGCCGCTTTACACAAATATTATTATTATGATAAAGCTCCAAGTAATCGGCAATCTGGGCAAGGATTGTGTCACCAATACGGTGAATGGAAAGAACGTGATCAATTTCAACGTGGCACACACCGAGAAATTCCGCGATGCCCAGGGCAATCAGAAAGATAAAACGATTTGGGTGGAATGTGCATATTGGACGGACAAGACGGGCATCGCCCCCTATCTCAAAAAAGGCACCCAGGTATATGCAGAAGGTACTCCCGAAGTAAGGACCTACCCAAAGAATGACGGCACTACCGGCGTTTCCCTCACCCTGCGCGTACAGTCCGTACAGCTGCTGGGCAGCAGGGGCTCCGAAGGCGGTGGCGGCGGCTATTCCGGCGGCAGCTCCGAAGGATATGCCCCCTCCCAGGGCTCATCCCGGGTTCCCTCGGCAAGCGACATCACCGAGCCGATCGACGATCTTCCTTTCTAAGATTCAGACACCCCCGGCTAGCGCCGGGGGTGTTCGTTTATAATCGCCTCCACTTCCTCCCGGCTCACCGCCTTTGCCTGGTCATCCAGGTTGATCACGATCAGCAATCCCTGCCTTCCCGGCGTCTCCAAAAACGCATTTACCAGGTTGTTCTGCTCACTCACCAACGGGTGCCCCGTTGTCACATTCCATAACTCTTTGGCACACAAGCATCCCATCGTGGGCGTCAGCGGATACCAGGGCCTGCCCTTAAAATACTCCGGGTCGATCGTCGTCCCATGCGCAATGATCTCCGTCCGCCCGATCGCCCCCGCCGCCCAGGCCTCCATCATCGGTGCATAGTCCCGCCACCCCGGCGGCAAGAGTTCCCGGTATCGCTCCAGGGTATCCACCCTTCCTTCCCCAGGTAACAATAACTGCAAGTTGGGGGTGGGACCGATAAAGTTCGTCCTCGATACGTCCGTCCCCGTGATCCTATACACCCCCTGTGGGGTATTCCCATTGGTCAAAAAATACGGTAACCCCGGACCCGATCGCGCCAGCTGCTCGAACACCCGCAGCCTTCCCTCCCCGTCCCGCACAAAGCTTCCATCCGCATTCTGAACGATGGCCAGCCCCCCATAATCCCGGTTCCAGCGCTGGAAAGAATAGATCGTCTTGACTCCCCTCTCCCAAGCAAATAGCTCTCCTACTGGCGGCAGCTCAGGCCGTACAAAACTCAAATACCCCTGCAGCTCCCGCAACACCGGGATCGTATCATATCCCGGAAACCGCTCCACCATCCTGATCTTTAACTCGTTCCCCCGGGCTACCCCGGCATCCACCCGAAACAGGTACACCACACAAAGCGCAAAAAGCCGGGCATCCTGCTCCCGCAACAACAGGGTGTCCACCTCCCGCCGGTAACGATCCTGACCCACCGCATACAGCGCCTCCAGGAATGCCCGCTTCGTGTCGTACGAAAGCCCAGCATAGCCCGCAAAAAGCCGGTCAAATCCCTGCTCCACATCCGGCCCGTCAAAAAGGAACTGCTCCACCGCCCAGCAGGCCGACAGGTAACCATCCTCCGTGTTGCTGTCCAGCGGCGCCGCAAAATGCCGCCCCACCACCCGCTCCCGCAGATCCTTCTCCAACGCTACCCGCTTGTTGTACAGCACAAAATCCGTATAAATATCCTCCCGCCGCGTCTGCGCGACCGCCGTCAAACCCATGGCAGCCGTCAACAAAATGAACATTACTCGCATCCCCAAAAATACAAAAGCCGCTCGTCAGAGCGGCCTTTGAAAAATATCCTATGGATGATCCTTAGTACCCAGGATTCTGCTGCTTCGCAATATTCGGATTCCGCAGGATCTCCGCCTGCGGGATCGGCGACAGCCGCAGCGGATCGGCCTTGTCGATCGTCAGCCCATCCCCCGGCGCATCCGCACCCGGATTCGAAGCCCGTACGATCGTCAGGTTCAGCCGGTTCATATCGAACAGCCGGTCCCCTTCAAAGGCCAGCTCCTTCCTCCGCTCCGTAGCAATATCGCTGACCAGCGCGTCGTCGGTATCCGTATACCCCGGGAAATTGGGGTCCCGCAGCTGGGCAACCGTATTGACAAAACCCTGCGCATCGGTATTCTGACCCAGCCTCGCAGCGCATTCCGCAGCGATCAGGTACACCTCCGCCAGCCGGATCACCTTGATATTGTCCTTATCATTATTCAGCGTATTGGGGTATTTTGCCACCAGGTAGGCATTCGCTCCACTCTTCGTCTTTCCGGCGACAAGCAGGGCGCCCCGGACATCGGTCGCCGAATAAAGGCTCACCAGGTCGATCGAAGCATAAATATCCTGGTACCCGTTGAAATAGATACCCCCGAGATCATCGAATCCGTTGTTGTTCACCGCGTCGGCGTCCACCTCGAAAATGGTTTCCGTCGCATCCGTATTCGGTGTCGGATTACCCCAATAGCTGATAAAGCCGTTATAGGAGACCAACCCGAACGGCCCCTTATTGATCACGTCATTGGCCGCCGCCAGTGCATCGGCGTATTGGCCCATATACAGGTACACCCGGGCAAGCAGCGCCTCAGCGGCATACTTGCTGATCGTGATCGAGCTGCTATAGGTCGGCGCCGCAGCAAAAGCCGCCTTCAGATCGCTGACGATCTGGGTATATACGGCGCCTACCGTCGCACGCTGAGGCTCCAGAGTAACATCGTAATGGATCACCAACGGAACACCAGGCGAATTGGGGTCTGTCGTATAATTCTTACCCCAGGTGGTCACCATCTTGAAATACAACAACGCCCGGATGGCATACGCCTGGGCCTTGACATCAGGCGCATCGGTGACCTTGGCATCGATGATCTGGTTACAACGCAGGATGCCGGTATACGACTCGGCCCACATGTCCTGCGGCACCTGGTCGGTGATAGGCACTTTATAACGCCACTGGGTGATATACCGGCCCGAGTTCCTCGTCTCCAGGAACGTATTGTCGGCCATCAGGTCGCCGATCACCGGCCAGTCCCGGCCAAACTGATCCACGTTTCGAATTTCGGCATATGCGCCATTCAGGGCGCTCTGCAGCGCGCTGGCCGAGTTGAGCAGCAGCGTCGTGTCGGTCACGATCCGATCCGCCGGCGTCTTATCCACAAAGGACTTGGAGCAGGACCCCAGGACCGTACCCGCGGCAAGGACGATCAGGAGAGGTTTATAAAGAGATGAAGTATTCATATTTATAATTTTCTTTTTTAGGAATTTATGCGCTTCTTAAAATCCGACCTTGATGCCACCGGCGATCGTTTTCGGGATCAGCACCTCGAGATTGGTCGTGCTGTTGATACCGGACTCGGGATCGAACGGCAGGTTCTTGTCCGTGCCGAAGGTCCACAGGTTCGTACCCCGGATATAGATGCTCAGGCTGCCGAGGTGCATCTTCTTGATGGCATCCGCAGGCAGGTTATAGCTCAGCTGGATATTCCGGAGACGCATAAAATTACCCTTGTACAGCTGGCGCGTAGACGTCAGGTTCGAGTTGTTGTTACCGCCGATAAGCAGCTGCGGTACGTCAGTCTTGTCACCGGGCTTCTTCCAGGCGCTCAGCTGGGAGCTCATCTGGTTGAACCCGCCAAGGAACTGACCATCGCTGTTCAGGTAGTAGTACCAGTTGTCGAAGATGTAATTCCCAAAATTGTAGTTGAACTGGAAATCGAGGCTGAGCTGCTTATAGGTAAAGGTGTTCGACAGCCCGCCATAGACCGAAGGGGCGGCGGAGTGATTCAACGCAAGCCCGGCGCTGTCATAGCTACCCGTGATGGTCTTCTTCGTACCATCGGTGTACCACTGCGGCGCACCCGTCTGGCTGTTCACACCGGCCCACTGTTGCAGGTAGAACTCCTGCAGATCATGCCCAACCGTATATTCGAAATTGAGGTAGGGAATGGGCTTACCCTGGTACAGGGATTTGACGCGGTTGACGTTGTGTGCGATATTAAAGGAGATCTGCCAGCTGAAATCTTTCGTAACCACCGGCCGGCCGCTAAGCGTCACCTCGATACCCTTATTTACCACGCTGCCGACATTCTCGTTCTGGCTGCTGAAACCGCTGGTCAGCGAGAAGGGCACCGGCGCCAGCAGGCTGGTCGTCTCCCGGTGATAATATTCGATCGTTCCATCGATCCGGTTCTTCAGTAGGGCAAAATCAAGCCCGATGTTCAGCGCCTGGTTCTTCTCCCAGGTCAGCTCCGGGTTACCCACGTTGTTGGGTACCAGGCCCGGTGTACCGGCATAGTTGGCGCCGTAAATGACCCCGCCATACGAATAGCTGCTGCCGTACGTAGTAAGAGCAGTACCGGTGGGGAAGCCGTTGGAGTTACCCGTCTGCCCGAAAGAGGCCCGCAGCTTCAACAGGTTGAACAGGTTCTGGTTCTTCATAAAATCCTCTTCATTGATATTCCAGCTGCCGCCGATGGAGTAGAAGGTACCCCAGCGGTGATCGGCGCCAAACACCGAAGACTCGTCCCGGCGGAAACTGCCGCTTACAATATACCGGTCCTTATAGTTGAAGTCGGCGATGCCGAACTCCGAAAAGACGGCCGACTCGTCCGGCAACGCAAAAGCCGTCACGGGGGTCGACGTATTGGCGAGATACCTCAATGCCATCGTTTGAGGGAAGTTCTTCCCGTATGCCTGTATCTGGTAGTACTTCCGGTCATAGGCTTCTACCCCGGCTTTCAGATCGAAATAAACATCCCCGTCCGTATTCACTTTCTGCTTCCAGTCGGCAAAATTGCTCCAGGTGTAGGCAAAAGTGCGGGTATAATTGGAGCTCGCATCTCCGCCATTTCCATAACCATCGCCATAAAAGGGATTGCGGTATTGGTCCTCCTGCACGGCGACATAGTCACCGGCAAACCGGGTGGTGAACTTCAGGTTGTCCAGGATCCGCAGCTCTCCCGTGGCATTACCCCGAACCGAGGTCTGCTGGGCCAGGTTGAAGTTCATGCTCGCCTGGGCGACCGGATTGAAGGTGCCGCCGACAACCGGGAACTCATTTAAGGAGTCGCTGCTGCCATACCGGAGGCTTCCATCAGGGTTATAGGGCGAATACCAGGGCAGGAGGAAAAAGCTGGCCAGCACCGGGTTGGCAAAGGTGCCGCCATTGGATGGCGTGTTCTGCGAAGAGTTGCTGGCATTGATGTTGGCCGACAGCGTGAACCGGTCACTGGCCTTATGCGTTACCGCAAGCGCACCGCTGAACCGCTTGAAATCCGAAGCGAGCGAGGTGCCCTTCTGGTTGAAATAGCCCGCCGATGCATAAATGGTGGTCTTATCGTTGCCACCGCTGAGATTCAGGTTCACCTGCGACTGGTTGCCCTTCTGGCTCACGACATCAAACCAGTTGGTGTTGGTTTTTGTATAGTTGGCGGGGAATCCAAAGCCGTTCGGCGAGGTGATCAGCGCATCTGCCCCTGCATTATCGTTGGCATAGCCGCTGTTGATGATGGCCTCACGCAGCACCTGCGTATATTCCGGTCCCGTCAGCGGCTTGTTGGTAGGACTGAAAGCCCGGCTGTTCTGGCCTACTTCGGCTACCACATTGATCTTACTCTTCCCGGCCTTACCCTTCTTCGTCTGCACCAGGATAACGCCGTTGGCCCCACGGCTGCCGTAAGGCGCGGTGGAGACGGCGTCCTTTAGTACCGTGATGCTTTCGATATCATCCGGGTTCATCGTGCTCAGGGGGTTGGCCGTGGTCGTGTTGATCGTCAGATCGGCCGTCTGGGCTATCGCCCCATCGATCACCCAAAGCGGAGCCGCACTGGCATTGATCGACCCGATCCCCCGGATACGGATATCCGTGGACGAACCGGGCGCACCCGATGTCGAGGTCGCCTGCAGACCGGCAACACTTCCCTGCAGCTCCTTGTCTACCGAAGTGAACGGCTTATCGGCCACCAGGTTGCCGCTGACCGTGGCGACGGCGCCTGTGACGTTGGTCTTCTTCTGCGTCCCGTAGGCGACCACGACTACTTCATTAAGGCTCTGTGTGCCAGGCTTTAAAGAGATGGTCCCAACACTGGTCTTGCCGGCAACGTCAACTTCCTGCGTTAGAAAGTTCACCGCCGAAATGATCAGCGTCCTGGCCGTGCCCGGCACCGTTACCGTAAACGTACCGTCGCTGGCCGTGCTGGTCCCGCGGTTCGTTCCCTTGACCGCAACCGTTGCACCCGCCACCGGAAGCCCGTTCGCGTCGTTTACCGTTCCTGAAATAGTGTGATTTTGTGCCGCTACCCGCCCGATAAGCAAGGTAAGACAGCAGAGAATGGTGAGAAACCTTCTCATACATGTAGTTTTGATGTGAAGAAATGTTGACTCTGTATCCGCAAATTTAAAGATAAACGTATACATGTGCTACACAGTTGTCCGTAGTTTAGCAAACTTTGGAAGCCCAAAAACGCTTAATTTCAGTACTTTATTTTCCTGACCAAAAAAATAGACTAAACATGCGTTCAACGCTCTTTGCCTGCCTGCTCTGTATTTCAGCCACTTTCGGCCTCACCGGCTGCGGCAACTCTACCGGCAACGGGGACACGACAAAAAATGATTCCACGGCCGCCGGCGACTCCTCCGCGGCAAGCGTCACAAAGGACTGGAAGCTCGGCGTCCAGATGTGGACCTTCCACGTCGCCGGCCCCTTCGTAAAAGCCCTTGACAAGGTCGACAGTACAGGATTGAAATACATAGAAGCATTTCCCGGCCAGCCCCTCGGTGGTGACATGAAAGATACATTCGGCATCCGGATGTCGGCAGCAAGCAGGGCGGAGCTAAAAAAGCTCCTTCAATCCAAGGGTATACAGATAGTAGCGATGGGTGTTATCCAGCCCAACAGCATCGCTGAATGGAAGCAGTATTTCGATCTGGCCAAAGAATTCGGCCTCAGCTATATCACCGCCGAGCCCCTCAAGAACCAGTGGGACGGTGTCGACAGCCTCGCCGGCATCTACGGCATCAACGTCGCCATCCATGACCATCCCCGCCCGAACCCCTACTGGCACCCCGATTCCGTCCTCGCAGCCACCAAAGGCCATCCCCACATCGGTTCCTGCGCTGACGTTGGACATTGGGTACGCAACGGCCTCGACCCCGTCGAATGCCTGAAAAAGCTCGACGGACATGTCTTTGGCGTTCACTTGAAAGACGTCGACTCGGCAGGAAATGTCAATGCTGCGGACCGGATCGTCGGTACGGGGGTGATAAAATTTGCTCCGATCTTCGAGGAGCTAAAACGTCAGCATTTCAAGGGTATGTTCTCGATCGAAAGAGAAGACAATTGGTATAATAATGTCCCCGATGTCCTCCAGACGATCAAATTCTATAACGATCAGGTCAGTAAACTATAATATAAAAAATTGCCATATGAGCCGGAACAAAACCCGTCGTCAGTTTATTAGACAGTTGGGAGGGGCCTCTCTGCTGCTCTCCGCTGGAAATATACCCACAACCGCTGCCGAAAAGACCCGCCAGGAAGAATACCTGCTCGACATTACCCGCCATTCCGGACCCGCCGATACCGTACGTATCGCGGGTATCGGCATGGGGATCATGGGCTACAACGATGTCAACACCGCCCTGCAGGTACCCGGCGTAAAGCTGGTCGCCGCCTGCGACCTCTACTCCGGTCGTCTCGAACGGGCCAAAGAGCTGTACGGGAAGGACCTCTTCACCACCCGCAACTACCAACAGATTCTCGACCGAAAGGATATCGACGCGGTCATTATCGCCACCAGCGATAACTGGCACGCCCGCATCGCCACCGAAGCCCTCGCAAAAGGTAAGGCGGTGTACTGCGAAAAGCCGATGGTCCACCGCATCGAGGAAGGTCTTCCCCTCATCGCCGCCCACCACTCCTCGGGTAAACCCATGCAGATCGGCAGCCAACGCGTCAGCAGCGTGGCCTATGCAAAGGCGCGGGAACTCTACAAAGCAGGAGAGATCGGTCAGCTGAACTGTATCGAAGCCACCTGGAACCGGCAGAACGCCCTCGGCGCCTGGGAATATACGCAACCTACAGACGCCTCGTCGGAAACCGTCGATTGGCAACAGTATATAAAAGGTACACCCACCGAACCCTGGGACCCGAAAAAGTTCTTCTGGTGGCGCAACTACCGCGCCTTCGGTACCGGCATGGCAGGCGATCTCTTTGTCCATCTCCTGTCCGGCATTCACTTTATCACCGGGTCGAAAGGACCGGATAAGGTGGTCTCCTCGGGGCAGATCGCTTACTGGAAGGACGGCCGTGATGTCCCCGACGTGATGACGGCGCTGATGTCCTATCCCGACAGCCCCGAGCATCCCGCCTTCCAGGTCGTGCTCCAATGCAACTTCGTCAGCGGCCTCGGCGAGACAGGCACCCTACGGTTCATCGGGTCCGAAGGCGTTCTCGAAATGACCGACAATGGCTTCACCATCCATCATCATAAGATGTCCGATGCGCCGGGCATCGGCGGCTGGGATGCCCTCGAAACCTATCCCAAAGCCATGCAGGACCAGCTGGTAAAACAATACAATACGCGCTGGTCTGCCGCACAACGCGAAGCCGCGTCAACGCCGCCCACCGTCTACCGGGTCCCCGATAGCTATAATGAAGACCTCGATCACCACACCCATTTCTACGACAGCGTCCGCACCGGCAAGCCCATCGTCGAAGACCCCGTCTTCGGCTTCCGCGCAGCAGCGCCCTGTCTGCTCGCCAACAAAAGCTTTTTCGATGGCGGCATCATCCACTGGGACCCGGCCGCAATGAAGATCGTATCTTAGCCCCATGAACAAGAACGAAACGATCATCCCCTATGATCAGCTGCTCCTTTTCACGATCGATATTTTCAAAGCCATCGGCTGCCCCGACGCCGACGCACATACCGCCGCCGTAGCCCTGATTAGCGCCGACCTCCGCGGCATCGACTCCCATGGCGTCGCCCGCCTCATCGGCTATGTCCGCCTGCAGGAAGCGGGAAGGGCCAACCCCCGCCCGCAGATGCGCATCATCCATGAGACTCCCTCGACAGCCGTCGTCGACGGCGATAGCGGCCTCGGCCTCGTCGTCGCGCCCTTCGCCATGCAGATCGCCATCGAAAAAGCGGCACAGGTAGGCACCGGCTGGGTAAGCGTCCAGAACTCGAACCATTTCGGCATCGCCGGCTATCATGCCCTGCAAGCCGTGAAAAAGGAGATGATCGGCATCGCCATGACAAATGCCAGCGCCCTGGTGGCCCCCACCTTCTCCCTCGAACGCCTGCTCGGCACCAACCCCATCTGCGTCGCCGTCCCGGCAGGGGAGGAGCAACCCTTCGTCGCCGACCTGGCCACGACCACCGCCGCCAACGGCAAGCTGGAGATCCTCCAGCGCAAAAGCGAAGAAGCCCCCCTCGGCTGGATACAGGATAAGGACGGTCTGCCTTCCACCAACCCCCACGAGCTGAAGTCCGGCGGCGCCCTCCTCCCGCTCGGCGGCGATCGCGACCACGGCAGTCACAAAGGCTACGCCCTCGGCGCCATCGTCGATATCTTCTCCGCCGTCCTCAGCGGCGCCAACTACGGCCCCTGGGTGCCCCCCTTCCCCGCCTATGTTCCCATGCCCACCGGCATGCCCGGCAAAGGCATCGGCCACTTCTTCGGCGCCATGCGCGTCGACGCCTTCCGCCCCGCCGCCGAATTCAAACAAAACATGGATAATTGGATCCGCCGCTTCCGCAGCGCCACACCCGTGCCCGGACAGCAACGCGTCCTCATCCCCGGCGACCCGGAGCGCGAAATGGAAGCCGAACGCCGCCTATCCGGCATCCCACTCCTCCCGGCCGTCGTAAATGATCTTAACGGTCTGGCCGAAAAATTTGGCGTTACACCCTTATCTTTGCGGCTCCCAAATCGGCCGGAGGCCGATTCAAGACATTAAAGTATGAATCGTTTTAAAATAATGAAATTCGGGGGTACCAGTGTCGGCAAACCCGAACGGATGCGCCAGGTCAGCGAACTCATCACCGCTGGCAACGAACCCACCATCGTCGTCCTCAGCGCCCTCAGCGGCACCACCAACGCCCTCGTCGAGATCGGCAACGCCATCGC
>Ga0310811_10008733_pt1 | contig 13038 bp, 9 predicted proteins | sample YCmetagenome_FD_207642 | JGI IMG/M metagenome (GOLD analysis project Ga0310811, IMG submission 207642) | Soil microbial communities from experimental microcosm in Duke University, North Carolina, United States - YC | ecosystem: Engineered > Artificial ecosystem > Soil microcosm > Unclassified ...
CTACATGCCTATGTGTCAACAACACAGATTTCTCCCAGTATAAATGATCTTATTTGGGAGGAGCATAATTATGTGCGTCTATAGTTCTCACAGCCACAATATCAAGGACTCATCAGTTCACTGATGGAAGTACATATGGTGACTCCGTGAGCGCGTAATGATGTGGTCGAGATCACAATATGCTCGATCAGGATATCAATACTCCCACCTTAGTTGGAGGGCTTCGTCGAATGCAAAAATGTTCCTATCAAAGATGTGCGAGGATGCTGTGGCTTGCTTCTATATAAGATCTTGCGGAGAAAGATGGGAATCAGGGACTTAGCGTCGTTATACGATTATGTAATAGAATCCTCCAATCCACAATCGTATTACCAGTTTTCGACTCCGCCGACTTCTTGCGATTACCGTCTTTCTTTGTACCATAGCTAGTCGCTCGAGCAGACACGACAGGACCTGACAGGACCTGGCACAATTGGTCCGGATCTCGTTTATCGTTTGTTCCTCGCTACTTGGTGCCTGTTGTCATCAATTCATCTATCGTTCCTATCACTCATGTCGGCTTCATCATTCTTCTATGTGGAGTCTTGTTGGATTCTCATGATCCCCATGCCCTCATATCTCCTGAAATTAGCCGTTATTTTGGTCATTTGTGGCTTTGCCGATAGGGTAGAGCATGGGTATGGGTAAACCTGTGGTTTATTGCTGACAGGTGTGGTGGGTATGGGTATGGTGTGGATTATAGAGACCTGCACATACACCATGCATACCTGTTGCGGTTTACAGTGTTGGATGGGTGTGGATCCCCAACTTGTCTGACTCGGAGGGTCAAAATTTCATTACTCATAAAGATCCTCCCAGTGAGTCATAGCTGTCACCATGTGAACTTTGACTGCAGGTTCATCGAGTCACAATGCTGATTTGCCAGTGGAATGATACTCCATGAGCTCGGACAGAAGCAATAATTTGTGGTACCTAGGTTCTGTAGTATGAATTTAAAGGCCAATGGGTTGTGAAGAAATGCAGAATACTATTCACCTTCCTCTCATGCGCCACTCAAAGAAGGCTGACAAGTCCTCCATCGAATCATACTCGTCAAAAGCATCTTCGCTAGTATCATCTCTGAAGTCTGTCAGCCAGGCAGCTAAGAAGAGTGTGGATGTGCTTACCCGTCCTTTGAAGAGAGTCAAAACTGTCTTGCTCCGAGTCTCGACAAAGACACGCTCACCACCACCATCATCCCCCGAACCATTGGTGATCAATATTGATGCCATCAACACAGTGACAAAGTCTGACAATGAAGAGGACCTAGATGCAGAACTTTGTAAGACTTCTACTGATACTACTATATCATTGAGGAGAGCTTGCTGCAGCTTCCACAAACAGTGAAGCTGATGACTGAAAACCAGCACGAAAGCTTGGTGCTCTGGTCCTAGATGGGTGCAACCAATTATTTTCGGCCAGCTTGGGAGGCTCTCCCACTCTAGTTGAGATTCTGTATCAGATGAGTTTAGAGCAAAATGCATACTCTCATGGAGAGTCATTGCTATGGCTTCATGCATGAGATCGATGGGAAATTCCCATGGGTAATCATCACCAGCATAAGTATATTCTATAGATTCTAAAATGCTGGTGTCAGTCCATCATGTCTTTGCTTCAACATGTATGGGAGATACTTGTGATGTTGTGCTGGTTGCAGTCGGATACAAGTGTGCCACACAGTGACAAGTATACTAAGCACCCTCAGATGGGAGTATATAGACTAGTTTAGACAAGTTTAAGACTAGAAACTTACAGAGTGTAGACTATCTGAAGGTAGAGGCAGATACATTAGACTTATCAGATACAATCCTTAAGTCTTGGAGGGTGACAAGAGTTTATTAGACTCAAGTCCGGATAGCAGAATGAGAACAATTTAAGATGATATTCAAACTTAGGTACTACAGAACATATACAGGAGTTTATATATGATAGAACTAACTGAAAGGCTATGCACAAAGTATCACAATGTATAAGCAACACTTATTACAAGTCAAACATAGGCCAGAAGTTAATCACAGGTTAAAAGTCCTGCATTCTAACAGGTCCAAGAATGAAAGTGGCAGCCAGGACTTGATGATGGAATCACAATTGATTGCAGGCATGGTAGCTCTGCATACCATGAGCTGGTATTGGCAGAGCTCAGCCATCAAGAATGCTGTGAGGAATATTGATCTCTGCATGAAAGCTATTGTGGTGAAATGTATATATCTCACTTCATATTGCCTGAAGCTCTTGCATAACAAGTACATTGGCATGCTGTGAGAATTAAGTTTTCTTTAAGCTGATATTAGCTTTACTTACCCTTTCACCAGTACTAGTCTGATTTGATGATATTTCACTACCTCTGAGCCTAAGCCTAGATCAGAAATACTTTAGGGTCAAGCACTGTCTTCTAGGACATAGCAGCTAGGCAGTTTATTGACTCATATATTGGTTAGGGAGTATTTTTACTACCTAGTCAAGTTTGTAAATCACAGTGCTTCATGGACTCTTCAAACTGGTGATTAATTCTAGAGGAAAACCACATACCATACGGATATGGGTCTGGTGGGACAGACTCCAGCTTCAAGATACTCAAATGGACCCTACAAGTGTTTTAGATGGCATTCAAACAGTCTTGTGCTCAAACAGAGACAGGTGCAAGAGCATCTCTGTCTTGAGGCCATTGATTGTGAGACTACAGAGAAATTAATTAATTATGTTGTGAATATGGCCTGTGCCTGCTCAACTCCTAATTCCAACTCACTGCTATCTGCAGACTTTGTAACACTACTTCAAGATCTCATTAAGATGAGTCTTCTGATGCTGTGGCTACAAGTCCAATAGTGTGTATTCAAGCACCCTGTTCTTGTTACTACCTCATGCTTGCATACAAACTGTATGCAAGTATGAGTAGTGGGAAAACCTCCATGAGTGCTCAAATGCCTACGGTTAGACTTGTAGCTATGGCAGTGATTCATTGATGATAATTTTATAGTTTGTTTGATAGGGCATCATGGTGAATGCCAGGTGAGCTTGTGTTTGTAAACTTAAGCAAGACCCTGATATGACAATCACATTATTGCTGAGTGGATATCAGCACTTGTGTTGCCCCTTTCTCTTGGTAAACATATGGAGCTAACAAACTGAACAAGTTCCCATGGCCATCATCACTTGTTGTTGATCTTGGAGGCATGTGTTGTTAATTTGTGATGCTGTACAAGTGGAATACAGATCTGGGCTAGTAATATCCAGCAAAAGCCACTGATACTGTGATTACTTAGAAGCAGCTTAGACCTTCATAGGAAACTCTTGTTTTTAAATGATAATACTGAAATAATCATTCTCAAGACATGGTATTTTTTGTCATATTACAGTACAAAGGAGTAAAGTATATGAGTATACAGCCCACTCTTGATCACAAAGTCAATATCTGGCAGCAAATTACACTGCATAGAACTCACAAGTCTGCCCAGCCAACCTACAGTATCTGCATTTGGTGTCAAATATAGTAAGGTAAACCTTACTAGACTTACATTGGTGTTGAGCCTGACAGTCCTTATGTAAAGTTGTTGTCTTTACTTATTGTCCCAGAATGATGTACACTAAAACAACTTACACTGCCTCTCCACAACACTGGATGTATCATTAGGCATTTTGTTTTCTGTTCAAACTAATATTTGAGAGCTTCTAAATTTGCATAATAGAGAAATTACAGGCTACCATAAGGGAGGCTATTTTTAAAATTTTGTACAAGTGAGCCTAAGGTGATGAGCATTCTGATAGTGCAACTGCAAACTACATAATTATAATAATAAAAAGAGGATGAAAGAACCATCATGGATGTTATGGATGTCTAATAATATAATTAAGAAAAGTTGAGGCAAGTCACCAGTCAACTAATTACAGTGAAAGTCAGGCAAGTCAGTATCAGAAAAGTCATTCATATATGCATCCTTCTACTTACATCTGTAGGATTAATTGAATAGACTAACAAACTCTAGAACTTTGTAAGTTGTTGTAAGCAAATGATGAGTTCATCTCTATTGATAAGTTCTTCTATGTATTACAAAACTGTGAGAAAAGTCCTAATGAGATAAACACACTGCAGCTGCGAAGTAACTTATAAATCTGGTGTGAGTACATAAATATAGAGGGTGTGTAATGTGTTCTGCCTGGACTTGCAGATAGAAGATGAGGTCAGTGCCTTATTTGATTTCATGCAATATATCTATGGTAAGTTCCACCTTGAGCTATCCAGCTGCTACCAAGCAGCACTCTTCTATCTGCAAGAGCACACAGAACACATGGGGGCCATCCTGTACTTACCACCAAACACATTGTGGGGATATGGTCAGTTGAAAAAGTGGTTATAAGAGAATGTCAACAGGTCCCTTGTCCATAGTAAGGTAGATGCATTTACATATCTTCCCAAATCCATTGTGGGCTACAGGATAATCCTCAGATTTTCAATGTTTGAAGTGAGATCTTTCAGTCCCACCTATTGAATGCTAAGGTTTAGTTGTGACTGGTTTAGTATAACAACTAATGTTCCACTCCAGTAATCCCACTTCCATGTTATCCTCTGTGCAAACTGTAGGCATAAAGTACTTTGATGAGTTTTGTCCATAGATGTGTTGCATGAAATCAAACAGTGCATTAATTCTATCTTCTATCTGTGAGGGCAGGCAGAACATGTATGGTGAAATGCCAAACAAGTGAGAGTGCCAGAAGATTTTGTTTTGGTGTATTCTACTATGTGAATTGGTAGTCCCTTGTAACTCCAGTCCTGAGAGTCAGATGACCTGGGAAGTTCATGGGTTTCAGTGCCAACTTCACTGTCTTAATTAATATATCATCCTTCTAATTTGCCAGTGCCCAGAAGTCTCTATAGCTTCAAGGTGTTTCTGTCATAATCATCCCATGAGCTATTGAAGGTAGAGAACACTTTTAAAAGTCAAACAAAGTGTTTAACATTGTAGAAATTGATGACAGACTTGAAATTATGCAGTAAGTAGATAAAAATGAACAAAGTGATATGCTTTGATAATAAAAGAGTTTGCTATCTAAACAGATGAGATGACTCCAACCTAAGGTAGTAAATAAAACCTATGAAAGGATGCAGCTAATTGATCTATTTACATAACTACCATACATGAATGCTTGAGACTGTCCTTCTTAAGGCTCTAGGCATCTTTATTGGGACCTTGAATCTGATCTTTTGCCATTAAGAAGAATCACCTAGCTCTCTCAAAGCTGGGATTGGGAACATCCAATGGATATTCAAAGACACGATGTTTGATTGTGTTGATCACAGACAGCTCACACAAACAGTAATCCTTCTAGTGACAAGCTGGCAGTGTAGGTCCCAAATTGATGAATTTGCTGTTGAATCATTTCTCAAACTACCATTGGAGCCTCATGGTAATGTTTTTCATACCATTTGTCTGTTTCTGATGAAGAGAATCACCTATTTGAAGTTATTCTGTCTGATGTGAAAGTCAAACAAGCATAGATACTTGCTGTATCTGCAAGTTCTGGCATAAAAGATGATTTCAAACACAATGAAATATGATGTTGGATAGAGATGTGCAGGAGCATAAAGATATTTATGTTTCTTTGCAGCCTCCTTGAATTTTAGTAGATGGGTATGAGGTTTGTTGTGGTATGAATTGATTTTACAGAGAGAATGATGTTAATGAAGCTGGTGGATGTAATGATAAGTTTTGTTGTCTGGAATCTAACCAAGCGACTAGATTGGTGACTATGATGTTGATGAGAGGCCCTGGTAACCACTGTGAGTTGGACAGAAAGTGGATGAAGGAATTTGTGCATCTACTAGAATGTACACTAGGACAAAGGAGGAGCTTGTTTGCAGGCAATTTGCATGATTGTATTTCTGTCTTATGAAACATCTGAATATCCTTATTTTCAGTGACCTGATCCTATAGACAACAGCATGCACCCTTCCATTGTTTCTTAATGGTGTGTACATGGTGCAACTGCCACTAGAATTTAATTATTCACAAAGATTGTAGTTTATATTTGAAGCAGAGATCAACTATCAAGTGCTTTCCATCTAGAAGGGTTTATCCAAAGACATCACAGAGCACTTCTACATCTGCAAGTTGAGGCAGTGCCCAGGTAGACAAAACCTTGCTTGTAGAAAAGCCATCTGGAAAGGTTATAGCACCCACATACAGCCACATTCAAATGCCAGGAATGGGGAAATCAATCAGATCTTCTACCAAGATATCATCTGGAAGAAGTAGCTGTGCTAGCATCCTTATAGGAACAGTCAGGACTTCTGCACATAACTGCTGGAGGTCATGAGATGTGGATAGTGCATTGGGTAGGAGTCTTCTTCTTTGATTGATCCCATAGCAAGTTATTTCAATGTGGGCTAGTGTGTTCTGGGAATAATTCTAGTCTAGGATGATGCATTCTGATTGTTGGTATTGAACATTTTTCTTGCCAGACATCATGACAACACCATCATAGACCTTTACCTCATCATCATCATTGTTCACTGGAGTACTTCTTGAATCAGACATTAGAGTAGTAACCTGACAAGAACTGACATGTACGCTGTCCATAACTTGGAAGTGTTCATCATTGAAGTCAGATTCACTATCTTCATAGTTGAAATAATCATATTATAACAATATATTTATTTCTTGGGTAGAATGTCTGCTTTGAACACTGTGCATCCTTGAAGCAATTAATTTCAGGCTGGTTGCATGTTCAAGCATTGAACTCACAAGCCTCAAATTTCAATGTGCATTTACTAGTTACTAAGCATATGTATTATTTTAGATACCATAGATCTCATTACAAATATCATTGTCTTTATTGTGTTCTAGCTATCCTAATACTTAAGTCAGTCAGATCAGTCCAGACACTCTGAGTGGATTAATATTGTAAGGGTTGAGATTATAATATCTCATTGATATCTGATAGCACCATTTTTCTAGAATGACATCATTTTTCATCCCGGGATGACATTTTTATTAGCTAGTTGCTTGAGAACTATGTCCATTTACCTCAAGAGAACATATACCATATATCATATAAACTCAAAGCATATTTTAGATGTTTTAGTTTTCTTATTGAAGCAACATCTCATGTATTGTATACACAGACTGACCTGCCTGACTTGCCTATTAAGTATAGGTACTTGAATAATTGAGATTATACTAGGAGATGATTAGGTGTGGGTGATCAGATACTTGACTTTCACAGGTATCCATTGTTCAGGCTTCCTGGCTTGAGATCTTTATCCTCCTGATTGGCTTAATGGAGTGGTTGCCATTCCATACACAAATCCTGGATGATCACATAGCAGATAATCAAACTTCCCACACAAGTGCAACATTAAGCACATTAAAAAATGCTGAGAACAGTTCTTTGGCTGTTACTTTGCTCTCCACCTAGTCTGACTCTAGCACTATTTTTCTTTGCCCATTCTTGTTGGTCCTTCTACTGGCAGTGCTCAAGTCACTGTTGCTAATCTCTAGGAGTTTGAAATTCCATTTCTTTGCCTTAGCATTCTCCAGTGGTATGAGCTTTTCTGTAGTATTGTTATAATATTTGATTTTGGAAAGTGGGACTAGAAGTTGGTTTGTGGAAGGAATAAGCATAGTGACATTCAAATATTCAAAGATAATGGGAATAAGGTGGCCAAGGTTATTTTCACAAATATCAGAAAGTTCCTAGATAACTAGACCATTCAATTCTAGAGCAGTTAGCTTATCTATTGAAGTTATGTCATTGACAAGTGGAACAGTCAGAAGGGATAACAATTTCTTGCCAATGGTTACTGTTAAATAATGTCACTTTTTTGAAGGTATTTTGCATACAGTCAAAATAATAGAACACACAGTATAAGATTGACCATGAGGATGACTTGGATCCATCTCCAGCATCTCCATCCAACACTCCATTTCACCATAAACTGTATCTCTTAACCAGTGTCTCAGTTATTTACTGCATCCCCCTCATTATTAAAAACAACTGTCATTATCACTTTCTTGCTTCCAAATGCCTTTCAACTTGCACTGTCTACTTTTGTGTTCTTGACTGGTTATTCCATCACTCCCTATTCATTGTCTCTTCCCTTCTACCAGTAAGTTCAGGGATTGACCCTGACCCTACACAATGATTTCAGCAGTTATAGGTCAGTACTTACACTCCTTCCAGCTGTGGTTTGTCTGCTCTTAGATACATTCAATGATGACTTATTGATTTGTGTGGGATACATGTAAGGTAATGCTTAGGGTGAAGAAAAACAACATGCTTGATAGCAGCAGTATTTTTGGTGACACCATTGCCCTTGGCCCCAAAAACCTTATCAGGAAAACATCAAGTTCATTATGAGCACAATGTGTGGAATGAGTCAGATTATATAAAAAGGAAACTCCTTACACCACAACACCTCCCATCACAGTCAGTGCATGTTCCTCCATCAAACATGCCTCTTGCATGGTATAAACATCACAAACTTTCCAATCGTGTTCATGCGAACAGTGAGTGGGGCCCTCATTGTTGTACAGACATAACAGTAAGTTATATAAAAATTTATATATTACTGAATGCTTAATAGCCTGCAGAATCCCTTACCAGATAATGATTCCACCACAATGTTCCCCATCTCCTCTGACATAACTGGAAGACTCATGGAATTGTGTGAGCACCATATCCACACCCTCGAATTCCTGCACCACAATGGATCTTGCACCACCGGTGGGAATTTAAAACTACTGGAAAGAAGAAATGATGGATCCTTGGTGCCTGTATCTGGTTCCCAGCTATTCCCCTCTTCCAGTCACCTATACTTCATTTATCCAGATGACTGCATTTACGAGGTACATTTTGCTCAACACATTATTGCTATCATTAGTTTCCTGTGCCAAGTTAAGCTGGATGTCAAGAAATTTATGGCAAAATGAACTATCTAGTTATGTAGTGTTGTTGTTAGCATGTAAATCCTTTGTAGAACCTCCAAGTGCTTGTCATTCAAACCAGTGTTGTATTTGAGTGCACTCCAGTTGACTGCATCAAGTTCTCGTAGTTTCTTAATCTTCTCTTTTTAGGTTTGGCATATGTCGTGTGCATGCAGCATATTGCTTTGCACTAACATTTTTACAGGGAGTTGCAGCTGCTGACCTGAAGTCTTAAATGATTAGTATCTGCAGTAATTCTTCTTCATTAGTGCAGCAATGACTTATCATGATATATTGTTCTTCACTTTTGCATTTTCAAATTGTGAATGCATTAATTACTTTTACTTGGCACAGCATGTATCAGATAGTTGATAAATACAATATCACTTTAAGTTTTCAGTACCCAGAGTCATATAGAAAAACTCTTGGATTAAGTAAGCTAATAATATTCTTCAGGTTGTCAACCAATGAAAATTGTTTGTCACCATCATTAAGTTGGAGTTTTGGTTGGAGTCAACTTTATGATGGTCTTTGCATATGAAGCAGTGACAGTAACTCCACACAAGGACCAAGGATAGGGAATTGTATATATGCTATTGTGAGATGCCCTGGGCTTCATGAGATGTAGTGTTTGTAAATTCAAGGACAAATTTACAAATATGAAGTTACTGAGAAGTAGTTTAGCAACAAAGGAGTTGTGCTTATATTACCAAGGCCACTTATTGAAAGCCATCAATCATCAGCAGGGTAGTCACTAAGATATGAGGGGAAATGAATAGATCTTGTCCATAAAATGTTTGAACTGAGGGTGATTTTGGGCACCAGTTGCTAAGGATAGTGTGGAGTCAGGTTTGGTGGCATTTGTATTAAATGTGTACCAAAATGAAACCAGCCAGGTCATAAGCACAGATTTTCTGGTGATGGACTGTGCATAGGATAGTGAATGAGGTGACCAAAGTGAAGAAAGCTCCCTCAATTAACTGAGAACAGTTGGATATGTGATATCATAAATTATAAAGGCTATATGTTTGTAAACTGTTGTAAATACATTGCAAGTTCTTCTCTATTAATAAGCTCTTCTGGGTATGTTAGACTCTGATGGTCTCAAGTGTTATGAGGCTCATTGTCATGAATAGAAGTTGCTGTTTTCATGTCTTTCCAGAAATATTTAATGATTACATTACAAATTGTAATTGCAAACTTAGTGATAGCCCTTATAAGGATTTTTTTTTGTTGCTGCCATCAGCAACATACTTATAAGAATCCATCACCATCATGCAGAGAGCAATGAGAGGCCTCATGAATATTCCTTATCATGGCATTAAGATGACTAATATGAGCAATATATATATATATTACTTACTGGTATGGGACAATGCATGTGATATATAGAGGACCATTTAAAGAAGCATGTCAAGAGAATTTTCATGGTGTTGATTTGTAAGGTATTTTCTATTCTTTGTATCTAGATGGCAGGATAGTTCTGTTTGATGCAACAGTTTATGGTTAAAACAATGGGCTCCCTTAGCAAATATGGCTATGGGTGTAAATACTGCATAGTACTGTCCTGGTGGCTGTATCCTAATAGAGGTGAGACATTACTGATAAAATTCATCAAGGAATTGACTTATAACATATCACCCTCCTCAAGAGTTACTATCTCTATATGTCAGTTAGCATTAATCTTATGTGGATTTATGGATGTGTTTGTCAACTCTAGAGCATATTCTAAGACTTTGATCCATGAAATACTTGGATTTTTTGGGAAGGCTAGAATTCACATTTTTTTTCCCAGTACCAACTGAACAAATTGACATCTCCATCTGAGTCATAGTAAAATTTGTCAGAACAGTGGGATGATGGGCCAAAGCCTACCTATTCATAAGGACAATGTCAGGATAGACTGGATTGATGATGAGGTATTCATCTGTGATTTAATTCCACCCATGAACAATGCTATGATCCAGTTGTCTAAGGAAAGGAGGTTTAGAGTGATTATACCATAGGATGGGGATGTACTCACTGCAAATGTTCTGGTATACCTGCTCCTGCATATGGAAGGTCAAGGATGAAGTGTATTTTGTTTGGATTGTCCAAGTTGCAGATGAACTCTTCAATTGTTCCCTCTACTTACAGGTATATGAAATCCCTAGTGCATTCTTTAATGTCTGTTGGACTGTGTAAGATTGACTCAAATGTCATGTATCAAAAATAAAAATAAATCTGACCATGTATAGAAGCATGCAGATACTGTGAGAAACCTTGTGATTAAGTAATCTACATCAAGTGTCACTAGCTGGGATTTTTGGTCTATCCTAATGACAATGCATTTCTCTTTGCGCAGCATTTCTATAATCAGATTACATAGCTCTCCTATTTTGGAAGATTAATTGTACTGATGTATGTAGATGATGTGTGTTGATGACTCAGGGTCAGATTCTGGAAGCTGAGAGAAATACTAGACTATATTAGCATCTGCTTGACATAGATTATTCTCATCCTTCCAGATACATGGCAGTATGATGATAAACTAACTGGGCCATTAGGTGACATCCAAAAATAAAGACACTTAAACCCCTAGGATATTAGTTGTAAGGTCTTTGGAGTCATCTGGCAAGTTTGGAGAGGTAGAAGAATCAATGTAGGAAAGTTCTGTCATGATTTCAATATAATAAGTCAAAGAGGGAGGTTTTGTGGTCATGGAGATATCATTATGTATATTGATGTGATGGTAAAGCCTGGACTGGTATGCGATTGATTCAAGATGCACTCAAAATATTTATATAAGTCAGGAGGCTTGAGGAACTAGGAGTGCTGGGTGTGTCATACAATGGACCTGCTATGACAGTTGGCAAATTGGAGGCCAGCACATAGTAGTCTAAAGGACCTGCATTAGGTGTTGCAATCTGATGGTGCTTTACAGAAGGCCCTACATTAGCCTGTTGAAGCTTCAGCTTTGTGTGCAAACATTGTTTGTCAAACTGATCAGATAAGACCATATATGCCAATGAAGACATCACCAAATGATTTGATTGCATAATAAATATATACTGTGCTCAGGGGTAGAATGGCCAGTACCATCTTCAGATCTCTGCCTATCTTGCTATGGACAAAATTCCTAAGCAACCTCATATCCTAGTCAAAATCAGTCCATATCAATGGTTGAATTGATGCAGTCCTTATTTTGCCCCAGAAGACACGCTAGAAATGACTGACTCGTTGCAAGCAGGGATATATCTGCTGAACAACAATCAGCAGCTGGAAATGAAATTAGATGTCTTATTTACTCATTCCTACAATATACATATAAGGCTAATTTGAGATATATGGGAAGATAATAGGATATGGTGGTGGTTCTACATAGCGGTATTGTTAAAGACCATGCACACAGGTGCATACAATCTCTTGGAGGGGTGAGAATGACTAACTCAGAAAAGCTTTGGTCTCAGCTCGTATGCTATGCCCCTCACCTGAGTATGGTGCTCTTAATTTCAGATAAAGTCCAATAAGGTCCAAATGAAGTCCAGAGGACTTCAGAGGCAGACAACTCTGGTGGAGCATCCAAAGGACTTCTGGATGAGCATGGGAACCATCTGGATGAGTGCAGTGAAGGCGAGGAATGATGAGTGGGTGAGGGCTAGACCTGCTGTGAGCTCTACAGTGCTCCTCTGGACGCGAGATATAGCTCGTCCCAAGGGGATTGCGACTGAGAAAAGATTCCTCTGTAGGAGAGGGGAGTCGTGGACTGGGCTTTGGTCTGGCTAAGGGCGCGTGAAAACGCGCTGTAAGTCGCGAAGCGCGGGAAAAAGCGCGAAAATATCGCGAAGTGCGTTACTTTCTGAAAAACGCGAAAGCGGGGCTCTCTAGCTTGAGGGTAGATGCTGAAGGAGAAATGGATACGATTCTCGAGAATATTCTGAGACTTCTGCGGAATGCAACGATGGAATCTCTAGTCGATGGATTTTTGATGCTAAGTCCCACTAACTAATTGTCTAAGTGATGGAAAGGAAGTAAAGTAAAAACCTCTAACTATGTGCTGACGTGTCAGCATGCTAAGCGAGTTCCCAGGCCTCGGAGC
>Ga0310811_10008734_pt1 | contig 13038 bp, 12 predicted proteins | sample YCmetagenome_FD_207642 | JGI IMG/M metagenome (GOLD analysis project Ga0310811, IMG submission 207642) | Soil microbial communities from experimental microcosm in Duke University, North Carolina, United States - YC | ecosystem: Engineered > Artificial ecosystem > Soil microcosm > Unclassified ...
TTTGTCTATGTGTTGGTCAATTTGATGGTCGATATCACCTATACCCTGGTTGATCCGAGGATCCGCTATTGACCGCCTCGACAACCCGCACTGTATCGTTGCCGTCCGGCCTCGCCATTGCGCCGCCATTGCCGGATTTGATGCTGCCGGTCAAAATCAGGCACGGCGTCCTCGGCTTCCTGCGCAATCATCCGACGGTTGCGATCGGCGGCGCGTTGTTGCTCTGCCTCGTCCTGATCGGGATTTTCGCGCCCTGGCTCGGCACCGTCGATCCGACCGCGCTGGCGCCCGCCAAACGTACCCGCCCGCCCTCGGCGGATTTCTGGTTCGGCACCGACGCGCTGGGACGCGACATTTATTCGCGGGTGCTCTACGGGGCGAGGGTCTCGCTCACCGTCGGTCTTTCGGTGGCGGTACTGGCCTCGCTGGCTGGTCTTGCGATCGGTCTGGTCTCGGGTTTCGTGCGATTGGCGGACGGCGTCATCATGCGGGTGATGGACGGGTTGATGTCGATACCGACAATCCTGCTCGCCGTCGCTTTGATGGCGCTGACGCGCGCCAGCGTCGGCAACGTCATCTTCGCGATCACGGTTGCCGAGATCCCGCGCGTGTCGCGCCTGGTGCGCAGCGTCGTGCTGTCGCTGCGCGAGCAGCCTTATGTCGACGCGGCCATAGCCTCCGGCACGCGGACACCGATGATTATCCTGCGCCACATCCTGCCCAACACGCTGGCGCCGATGCTGGTTCAGGCAACCTATATCTGTGCCAGCGCCATGATCGTGGAGTCGATCCTCTCCTTCATCGGCGCCGGTACGCCGCCCACCATTCCGTCCTGGGGCAATATCATGGCCGAGGGCAGGGCGCTGTGGCAGGTCAAGCCCTTCATCGTGTTCTTCCCCGCCGCGTTCCTCTCGGTCACCGTGCTTGCCGTCAACCTGGTCGGCGACGGCCTGCGGGATGCGCTCGATCCCCGCATGGCGAAAGATCTCTAGTGCGCGGCAAAGCTCCAGGGCAGGGTTCTGGTCCAATGGGTTCTGATCCGGTGGCATTGCTCGAAGTCAAGAGCCTGCAGACCCATTTCCGCACCCCTGAGGGTATCAACCGCGCCGTCGACGGTGTCTCCTTCCATGTCGGTGAAGGCGAGACGCTCGCCATCGTCGGCGAATCCGGCTGCGGCAAGTCGGTCACCGCGATGTCGCTGATGCGATTGATCCCCCAGCCCCCCGGCAAGATCGCAGGTTCGATCCGCTTCCAGGGAACCGATCTCCTGCAACTGTCCGAGCGCGAGATGCGCGCCATTCGCGGCAACGACATTTCGATGATCTTTCAGGAGCCGATGTCGAGCCTCAATCCGGTGCTGACCGTCGGCCGCCAGATCGGTGAGACGCTGCGGATGCATCAGGGGCTCGACAAGCAGGCCGCGGAGGCGCGCGCCATCGAGATGCTGAATCTGGTCGGCATCCCCGAACCGGTGCGGCGTGTGCGCGAATATCCACACCAGCTTTCCGGCGGCATGCGGCAGCGGGTCATGATCGCGATGGCGCTGGCCTGCAATCCAAAGCTGCTGATCGCCGATGAGCCGACCACCGCGCTCGACGTCACGATCCAGGCGCAGATCCTGCAATTGATGCTCGATCTTAAACGACGCGTCGGCGCCGCGATCATTCTCATCACCCATGATCTCGGCGTGGTCGCTGAAATCGCCGAGCGCGTCATGGTGATGTATGCCGGCCGCAAGGTCGAGGAGGCGCCGGTGGCCGAACTGTTCCGTTCGCCGCGTCATCCCTATACGCAAGGCTTGCTCGGCGCGGTGCCCAAGCTCGGCTCGTCGCTGACAGGTGCCGCGCGACGCCTTGCCGAGATTCCGGGACAGGTGCCGAGCCTCAAGCAACGGATCGAGGGCTGCGTCTTTGCCGGGCGGTGTGCGCTCGCCACCGATCTCTGCCGCGAGGTCGCGCCCGGTCTCGAGGAGAAGGGCCCCCGCCATATCGCCGCCTGCCATTACGCGCCCAAGGAGGCGGCTGCGGCATGACGGCCCCGCTGCTCCAGGTCAACGATCTCAAGAAGCATTTTCCGGTCCGCGGTGGCCTGTTCCGCCGCAAGGCCTGGGTCTATGCGGTGGATGGCGTGTCCTTTGAGGTCGAGCGCGGCGAAACGCTGTCGCTGGTCGGCGAGTCCGGTTGCGGCAAGTCGACGGTCGGCCGGGCTATCCTGCGATTGTTCGACATCACCGCCGGCCAGGTGGTGCTGGATGGCCAGCGGATCGACAGCCTTTCGCCCTCGGGGTTGCGCAGCATGCGCCGCCGCGTGCAGGTGGTGTTCCAGGATCCGTTCTCCAGCCTCAACCCGCGCATGCGGGTGCGCGATATCCTGGCCGAGCCGATCCGCAATTTCGGCCACGCCAAATCTTCCGCCGAACTGGAGGCAAAGGTCGCGGCGCTGATGGATACCGTGCGCCTGCCACGCGATGCGCTGGGCCGCCGGCCGCACGAATTCTCGGGCGGCCAGCGCCAGCGCATCGGCATCGCCCGGGCGCTTGCGGCGGAGCCCGAGCTGATCGTCTGCGACGAGGCGGTCTCGGCGCTCGACGTTTCGGTCAAGGCGCAGATCGTCAACCTGCTGCAGGATCTGCAGCGGGAACTCGGGCTGGCGCTGCTGTTCATCAGCCATGATCTCGCGATCGTCGAGCACATGACGCACCGGGTCGCCGTGATGTATCTCGGCAAGATCGTCGAGATGGCGCCACGGCAGCAAATCTTCACGGCGCCGAGGCATCCCTACACCAGGGCACTGCTCTCGGCAGTGCCGGTGCCCGAGCCCGGGGCGATCCGCAATCCGATCATCCTGAAGGGCGACGTGCCGAGCCCGATCAATCCGCCGAGCGGATGCCGCTTTCATACCAGATGCCCCTACGCGTTCGATCGCTGCCGGACCGAGGAGCCCGCGCTGCGGTCCGCCGCAGATGGTCAATGGGTGGCGTGCCATCTCGAGGCATTGCCGGAACAGCTGACAGCGTCTGCGTGATCCCTGGGTTAGCCAGCGCTCCGGCCTTGCGCTAGATTTGGACGAACAACACAACAGAGGCCCAACATGCAGATCCGACCGGCTAAGGATGATTTGCTGCTGATCATCGATGTGCAGAACGATTTCTGCCCCGGCGGGGCGCTCGCGGTTGCCGACGGTGATGCCGTGGTGCCGGTCATCAACCGTCTCGCCGAACGCTTCGATCACGTCGTACTCACTCAGGACTGGCATCCCCAAGGCCACAGCTCCTTCGCCACGTCGCATCCGGGAAAAAACCCCTTCGACAGCGTGACGATGTCCTATGGCGCGCAAACGCTCTGGCCCGATCATTGCCGGCAGGGCACCGATGGGGCGGCGTTTCATCCAAAGCTTGCGATCGACCGGGCCGAAATGATCATCCGAAAGGGTTTTCGGCCCGAAATCGATTCCTACTCGGCGTTTTTTGAGAACGACCGGCGCACGCCGACTGGCCTTGCCGGCTATTTACGCGACCGCGGGTTGCACCGGATCTTCATGGCCGGATTGGCCACCGATTTTTGCGTGCACTACTCCGCCGTCGACGCGCGCCGGCTCGGCTTCGACACCGTGCTGGTCGAGGCCGGATGCCGGGCGATCGATCTGGCGGGCTCGCTCGACGCCGCCTGGACAGGGATGGCCACCGCCGGCGTGCAGCGGATCGGCGATCTCTGACGCGGAGTGAGATCAGGTCGGTACCCCTGATGTAGATTGCCCTTTCGCGCCAGGACGCAGCGCTGCAGGGCTGCCTAAATCCGGCCGCATTCTACTTTGCATGGGGTTGTTTTCGATATTTTGTGTTTGGGCCCGTCAGGCGGACCGCGGCGTCCGGTTCGGCATCCCGCCGGCGGCGATGATTTCCGCGCACAAAATCTCGATCGTCGTGCGATGCCGCATTGCAGTCTGTCGAATAAGCGCAAAGGCGTCGGTCTCCGACATATCGTGACCGCGCATGATCTGCAGGACGGCGGCGAACACGACGCGCCGGGACCGAATGCGGTCCTCCAGCTTTTCGATGTGGGCGGCTTCGTCGATCTTTCGCTGCGCTGAATCGAAAGCAACCACCAGCGCGGTGTAAAGGCCGGCCGAACGCAGCGGCTTGACGAGAAACGACGCCGGCCGCAGATCGAGCAGCCACTTCAACCGGCTCGGCGTTTCCGTTCCGATCAGTGCGATGATCGGCACGCTGCCCTTCCACGCCGTGGCCTGGTCGGATTTGATGGGAATGGCGTCCGCATCCATCAGGATGACGTCGACCGACTGGCTCGGCGGTGGCGGCGCGGCCGGATCGTGTTCCGATATCGTCATGCCGAGGCGGCCAAACTGACGGCGCACGATCGAGATTTCGCGCTCATCTCTCATCACCATGAGAGCGCGACGGCCGCGAACGGAGAAGGGCGACGGTCTGGTCATTTCACGATACGCAGGTGGGTGGAGCGCTTCGCCAGCGCATCATTGCTCTTTTCCGGCCCCGTGCCAATCGCCGTCAGGTCGAGGTTCGAGAGATAGGGATCGGGGCGTTCGGGGGCATCCGCCTCCCAGAAGATATTGAACTGACATCCGGGCGCGGAGCGTGCCAATCGCGGGGTCAGGAAGCAGTGATTATTGTCCGGATCGACCCAAACCGGTCCCTGCGGGGAATCGTAGCGGTGATTTGCCGCAGCGCGCCGCACCGCACTGACATCAGCCGAACCCGCGCGGCGGATGGCACGGGCCAGCAGCATGACGCACACGTAGGTCGACTGTCCGTCGACGGAGAGGCTGCTGTCGGCGCCGTGGCGGGCCTTCCACCGCGCCACAAAGCTGCGATTTTCCACCCCTTCGATGCTTTCGAAATATGCGGATGATGTGACACATCCGACCGAGGCCGCCGATCCGATCAGCTTGAGTTCGGGTTCGCACAGGCTGCAGCTCAACATCGGGATCGAGAGCCCGGCACGTGTTGCCGCCGCATGCAGGGCGCGCATGAATGCATAACTGGATTCGCCGACCAGCGTGTTGAACACGGCTGGCGGCCTTCGGTCGATCACCTCGGTGACGATGTGGTCCACGGTGGTTTCGCCGAGTTCCAGCAGCCGTTCGGCAAGGACACGGCCGCCGGCGCTGGTCACGATTTCGCGGATCACGCGGTTCATTTCCCAGGTCCAGATGTAGTTCGACCCGGTGCAGAATACGTCCGTCGAGATGTGGTCCAGCATGTGCCGCACCAGTGGCACGACGTGCTGGTTGGGCGCGGCCCCGACATAGATGACATTGTCGCTGCTCTCGAACCCTTCATACCGCGCCGGATGCCAGAGCAGCCGCTCGGTTCGTTCGACGATGGGAATGACCTGCTTGCGCGAGGCCGATGTGTAACAGCCGACGATATGGTCGACCTGTTCTGCGCGAATGAGATCCGCGCACGCGGAGTGATATCCGGCGACGACGCCGCCGGGGTCGCGCAGGTGAGGCGTGAGCGTGAAATCAAACTCGTTGCTCTGGTTGATTTCGTCGACCGCCATCAACGCGCTCTTGCGCATCTCGCCGGCCATCATGGCGTACGGTCCCGACTGGGAGAATACGAGGCCGAGAGGGATCGACGGCTTGGTCATGAAGAAGCTCGGGCGCTGTGCGGTAACTGTCGTGTTGCAAGAAACTAGGCGTTGCTTCCTTGCATCGTCAATCGGCGCTGCGCATCATTCGGGCCGTCGGCATAAAAAAGGTGCTGGCTTTGCATTGACAAGGCTGGCGACGCTAAGACACAATCATCTGGTACGTGAATGCGTGCATTGCGAAAGAGTTCTCGCGCAGCCGATGACGTCTGAGTGACGACTTCCCAGTTTCGTTCTGCACCGTAACCTACGCGACCATAACAGCGGCATTGATGCCATTCGGGGCCTTTTCGGGTCGCGGGTGGCTTTTTTCGTTTTTGTCTCCCAAACACGGGAAATGAGTGAAGGGTGAAGGGTGGAGTATGGCAGTTCGCCTTCCTACGCTGGACCAAATCGACGATCTCGGCGCTGACTTTGGTCTCGTCCTCACCAAGGAAGAGATCGCCGCGTTTCAAGAAGCCTTCAAGGGACCGCTGGCTTCCTATGGCCGGCTCGACGAACTGGTGCCGCCGGCGCTGGCGCCGGTTGCACCGCGATCGCCGGGTTACCGGCCCGCGGCATCGGAAAATCCTTACGGCGCCTGGTACTGGAAGACGAACATCCAGACCGGAGCCGAGGGACTGCTGAGCGGCAAGAAGGTCGCGATCAAGGACAATATCTGTGTCGCTGGCGTCCCCATGATGAACGGCTCGGCACTGCTCGAAGGCTATGTTCCGGAACTCGATGCCACGGTGGTGACGCGCATTCTCGACGCCGGAGGCACCATCGCCGGCAAGGCCGCGTGCGAGGATCTCTGTTTTTCCGGCGCAAGTCATACCTGCGCCGGCGGCGTCATCCGCAACCCGCACAATCCGGCCCACAGCGCCGGCGGCTCGTCCGGCGGCAGCGCCGCGCTGGTGGCGTCCGGTGAGGTGCCGATGGCGCTCGGCGGCGACCAGGGCGGCTCGATCCGTACACCGTCAAGCTGGTGTGGTGTCTATGGCCTGAAGCCGACCTGGGGCCTGGTTCCGACCACCGGATCGATGCCGATCAGCTATTCCGTCGATCATTGCGGCCCGATGTGTGCCTCGGTCGAAGACGTTGCGCGTCTGCTGACCGTTATTGCCGGCCATGACGGCTGGGATACGCGCACCATCGCAGCGCGCACCGGCGACTATATGGCGGCGCTTGGCAATCCGGCGAAGGGACTTCGCATTGGCGTGCTGCGCGAAGGATTTGGCCATCCCGAGAGCGATCCCGCGGTCAACGAGAAGGTGCGGCAAACCATTGCGGCGCTGGGAAAAGCCGGCATCGCCAGCGAAGAAGTCTCGGTGCCCTGGCACCTCGACGGCCCTCATGTTTGGAGCGGTATCATTCTGGAAGGCGCCGCCGAGATGATGCTGAAGGGCTACGGCGTCGGCAACAACGTCCAGGGCTACTATCCGGTCTCGATGCAGGAGGCGCTGGCGCGCGGCATGGGGACGCGGATCAACGACGTGTCGCCGACCGTGAAGCTGGTGCTGATGCTCGGCGAATACATGCACCGCCATTACCACGGACGTTATCATTCCAAGGCGCAGAACCTGCGGGTGTTGCTGCGGCGCGCCTACGATGACGCGCTGCAAAAGTTCGATGCACTTGTCATGCCGACCATTCCCTTTACTGCGACACCTATCCCGCCGCCCGATGCGCCGCTCAACACCGTGATCGACGTCGCCCTGAACATGCAGGCCAACACCTGTTCCTTCGACGTTTCCGGACATCCTGCCTTCACCGTGCCATGCGGCCGCGTTAATGGTTTGCCGGTCGGCCTGATGCTGGTCGGACGTCATTTCGAGGAAACGACCCTGATACGGCTTGCTCGGGCGATCGAAGCCGGTGGAGACTGGAAGGCGAACTAGGACAAACGAGGCAAAAAACCCGGCGCTGGCGTGCGATTTGCATTGCCGGAATTTTCGAGGATATCGCGATGACCGACGATCCCTGGCTCAAGAACTCGATCATGGCAAGGCGTGGCGTCGCCAAGGGCCAGGCCGGCAAGCGTCATGAACTCACGATCGAGAAGCAAGGCCCCTTCCATTACGTCTACGGTCCCTACACAAAGCCGGTTCTCACCGTCGACCCCGGTGATATCGTTGCCGTCGAGACCGAGGACGCCTTTGGCGGCGTCATCACCAGCGAGAAGGACAGCCCGACCGCAAAGCTCAAATTTCCCTTCCTCAATCCGCAATGCGGCCCGATTGCCGTGAACGGGATCGAGAAGGGCGATTGCCTGGCCGTGCATATTCATGCCGTGGAGACGAGAGGCGCGCAGCCGGCCGGCAAGACCTGCATCATTCCGGAATTCGGCGGCCTGGTCGGAACGGCGTCAACCGCGTTGCTCAATCCGCCGTTGCCGGAGCGGGTGAGGGTGATGCACGTCGACAAGGATGGTGTGCGCTGGAGCGACAAGATCACGCTGCCGTACCAGCCGTTCATCGGCACCATCGGAATTTCGCCCGAAATCGAGGCGATCTCGTCGCTGCAGCCGGACTATCATGGCGGCAATATGGACCTGCCGGATGTCGCACCCGGCGCGATCCTGTACTTCCCCGTGCATGTCAAAGGCGGCTTTCTCTATGTCGGCGATTGCCATGCCGCCCAGGGCGATGGCGAATTGTCAGGGGTGGCGATCGAGCAGCGCGCTACCGTGACGATGCAGGTCGACGTCATCAAGGGCTGGAGCTTTGCCTGGCCGCGGCTCGAGACCAAGGAATTTCTGATGACGATTGGCAGCGCCCGGCCGCTCGAAGATGCGGCGCGCATTGCCTATCGCGAACTGGTTCGCTGGATGAGCGCGGAATACGGCTTCGACGAGATCGATGCCTACATGCTGCTCAGCCAGGCCGGACGGATCCGGCTCGGCAACATGGTCGATCCGAAATACACGATGGGCGCGTCAATTCTGAAAAAATACCTGACTTCATAAATCATCGGCAACCGCGAGGAGGACTAAGGCTATGAGGGTCAATCGCAGAACGTTTTTACAGAGTACGGCGGCTACCGCCGCCGCCGGAATGTTTTCCTCCAGCGCATGGGCGGAAGATCCGATCAACGTGGCGAGCATCCACGATCTCTCCGGCGGCCTCGATATCTACGGCAAGCCGATGGTCGACGCGATGACCCTTGCCGTCGAGGAAGCCAATGCGGCAGGCGGCCTGCTCGGCCGGCAGATCAAGCTGATCAACTACGACACCCAGTCGAACATGCAGCTCTACACCCAGTTCGCGCAGCAAGCGGCGCTGAAGGACAAGGTCGCGGTCGTGCATGGCGGCATCACTTCGGCCTCGCGCGAGGTGATCCGGCCGGTGCTCGACAAGTTCAAGACGTTGTATTTCTACAACACGCAGTATGAAGGCGGCGTCTGCGATCGCAATCAGTTCGACACCGGCGTGACCCCGGCGCAGACGGTGGAAAAGCTGGTGCCTCACGCCATGAAGAAATGGGGCAAGAAGGTTTACGTGATTGCGGCCGACTACAATTACGGTCAGATCACCTCGCAATGGGTGAAGAAATACGTCACCGAAAACGGTGGCGAGGTACCCGCGATCGACTTCTTCCCGCTCGACGTGACCAATTTCGGCCCGACCATCTCCAAGATCCAGGCGGCGAAGCCGGATTTCGTCTGGTCGGCGCTGGTCGGTGGCGCGCACATCTCGTTCTACCGCCAGTGGGCGGCCGCCGGCATGCGCAAGAGCATCCCGATGGCGTCGACCACTTTCGCGGTCGGCAACGAGCACATCGTGCTGTCGCCCGACGAGTGCAACGGCATGTTGATCTGCTACAATTACTTCCAGGACCTTAAAAACCCGGTCAACGAGAAGTTCGTGGCAAGCTTCCACAAACGCTTCGGCGCCGACTATCCCAACATCACGGAACTCGCCATGGGAACTTATCAGGGGTTCTACCTCTGGGCTGCCGCGGTCAAGAAGGCTGGAAGCATCGACCGCATGAAGGTCATTGAGGCGCTGGAAACCGGCATCAGCATGGATGCTCCTTCGGGCAAGGTCACGATCGACCCGGCGACGCATCATTGCGTGCTCGACGTCCACATCGCCGAAGTGGCCGACAAGAAGCTCAAGGTGTTGGAAGATTTCGCCCAGCAGAAGCCGGCCGATACCGCCGCCGTCTGCAATCTCATCAAGAACCCGACCGACAACCAGCAATACGTGATCAAGATTTGAGGGCGCGTCTGCCCGCAGATCTTGCTTAGGAAAGGTGAACGTGGATCTCGTTGCTCTCCTGGCAATCCAGGTCCTTTACGCGATAGCCAGCCTGGCGCTGATCAGCGTCGGGCTGGCGATTATCTTCGGCATGATGCGCGTCATCAATCTCGCGCATGGTGAATTCCTGATGCTCGGCGGTTATGCCGCGATCGTCGCCACCAGCCACGGCATCAGCATCTGGATCGCGATGCTGGTGGTGGCGCCGATCGTCGTCGGTATCATTGGTGTGGTGATCGAAAGAACCATTATTCGGTTTCTGTATGGCCGCATGATTGACACCATGCTCGCGACCTGGGGCCTGAGCCTGTTCCTGGTCGGATTGACGACCGCAATCTTCGGCAACACCACCGTCGGCATTTCGGCGCCGCTCGGCAGTTTCCAGATCGGCGCCTACCGCACCAGCGGTTATACGCTTTTCGTTATCGCCGTGGCGATCGTGGTGCTGGCGGCGATCTTCGCCGTGATGCGCTGGACCCGGCTCGGCCTCATTGCGCGCGGCACGATGCAGAACGCCAACATGGCGGCGGCGCTCGGCGTCAATCCGCCGCGTGTCTATGCCGTCACCTTCGGTATCGGCGCGGCGCTGTCGGGCCTCGCCGGTGCGGTGCTGGCGCCGGTTTCCGGCGTTTTTCCAACCATCGGCGTCGCCTATGTCGCCAAGTCCTTCATCACGGTGATCGGCGGCGGCGCCGCCATCCTCAGCGGCACGGTATCGGCATCTGCGCTGTTCGGCACGATCAACCAGATCGCTACCTTCGTCACGACGCCGGTGTTCGGCGAAGTCGCATTGCTCGCGGCTGCCATTGTCCTGATCCGCCTGCTGCCCCAGGGCATCACCGGCCGCTTCTTCCGGAGAGGCCTGTGAACGCCCGCACGCTCAATCTGCTCGGCCTCGGCGTCGTCGGCGTCGCCGGCATCGCATTCCTGGTGCTGGTGCCGCGACTGTTCGAACTCGATGTGGTGCTCGAACTCACGGTCTACATGATCATGGCGATCCTGGCGCTCAGCCTCGCGCTGATCTGGGGCTATGGCGGCATCCTCTGCTTCGGGCAATCCGCCTTCTTCGGGCTCGGCGCCTATACCTATGCCATTGCCATGTTCAACATCGGCGAGAGCACGATCCCGCTGTTGCTTGCGGTGCTCGTGCCGGCGGCATTTGCCGCGTTGCTCGGCTATTTCATGTTTTACGGCCGCATCAGCGACGTCTATCTCGGCGTCATCACGCTGACGGTGACGCTGATCCTGTTCAACTCGATCAATTCGACCGCCGGTCCCGAATTCCATATCGGCTCGGCACGGCTCGGCGGCTTCAATGGCATTCCAGGAATCCCACCGCTGAATTTTCCAGGCAACAAGGGCGCGCCGATCGATCTCGAAGGCATGTTCTATCTGGCGACCGCCTCGCTGCTCGCGACCTATTTCGGGTTGCGCCTGTTGCTGGCCAGCCGGTTCGGCCGCATCATCGTCGGCATCAGGGAAAACGAACGGCGCGCCGAATTGTTGGGCTACGACCCGCGCGCCTACAAGCTTGCGACCTTCACCATTGGTGGTGCGCTGGCCGGATTTGCCGGCTGCCTGTTCGCCAATTGGGGCAACTTTGTCAGTCCCACGATCTTTGGCCTCGCCCAATCCGCGCAGATCATCATCTGGGTCATCGTCGGCGGGCGCGGCACGCTGATCGGCCCGATCGTGGGCTGTATCGGCATTCAATGGCTGACCACCGCGCTCGGCGCCAACCAGCCCAGCGGCGGCTCGGATTTGTGGGCCAAGATATTCGCCAACGCGCCGTTGATCTTCGGTGTCATCCTGATCGCGTTCGTATTGCTGGTGCCGAAAGGGTTGGTGCCGACGCTCGGCGATCTCGGCCAATGGCTGCTCTCTTCGTTTGGCAAGCGGAAGACGAGGCTGCAGCCCAAGCGGGCGGAGGAGGGCTGATGGCCGCGCCCTTGCTTCAGACCCAGGATCTCAGCATGCATTTCGGCGGCGTTCGCGCCGTGCGCCATGTCGACTTCTCGCTGGCCGAAGGCGAACTGCGCTGCCTGATTGGCCCCAACGGCGCCGGCAAGAGCACCTTCTTCAAGATGCTGACCGGGCAGCTGGAGCCAACCCATGGCCAGGTGCTGTTCCGCGGCCAGGATATTTCGCACGCGCACGCCCATGATATTGCGCGGCTCGGCATCGGCATCAAGACTCAGGTGCCAAGCGTTTTCGACGGTCTTTCGGTGCGCGAGAACATCTGGCTGGCGGCAAGCCGGATCCATTCCGGCGACAAAGCACGGGGAGCCGTCGACGATATGCTGGAACGGGTCGGCCTGACCGACGCCGCCGAGCGCCTGGTCGGCCAGCTCGCCCACGGGCAGCGGCAATGGGTCGAACTCGGCCTGGTGCTGGCCACCGATCCCGAATTGATCCTGCTCGATGAGCCCGCCGCCGGCATGACGCATGAGGAGGTCAACAAGACGGCCGAACTGGTGCGCGAGATCAACCGCACCAAGGCGCTGATCGTCGTGGAACACGACATGCAGTTCATCCGCATGATCGCCAAGCAGGTCACCGTGTTCAACCAGGGCAGTGTGCTGGTCGAGGACAGCGTGGAAAACATCATGCGCAATCCGCAGGTGCGCGACATCTATCTGGGCAAACAGGCGGCCGCATGATGCTCGATGTGCAGGGACTGCGAACGGGGTATGGCCGCATTCCGATCCTCAACGGAGTGAGCTTCTCCGTCAACGAGGGCGAATTCATCGGCATCCTCGGCCACAATGGCATGGGCAAGACGACGCTGCTGAAGGCGCTGATGGGCTTCTTGCCGGCGACTGGCGGCCGGGTGATGTTCGGCCATGACGACGTTACGGCTGTCGAACCCTACCGGCGCGCCCGGCTTGGGCTCGGTTATGTGCCACAGGGCCGCGAGATATTCCCCGGCCTTACCGTTTACGAGAATCTGCGCATGGGCTGCAGCACGCAGGACGGTGCGGAGGAGGATATCATCGCCGCCGTGCTGGAGGAGTTTCCGCGGCTGAAGGCATTGCTCGACCGCACCGGCGGCGCACTGTCGGGCGGAGAACAGCAACTATTGGCGATCGCGCGCTGCCTTTGCGGCGATCCGCGCCTGGTGCTGCTTGACGAGCCAACGGAAGGCATTCAGCCTTCCATCATCGACG
>Ga0310811_10008736_pt1 | contig 13037 bp, 8 predicted proteins | sample YCmetagenome_FD_207642 | JGI IMG/M metagenome (GOLD analysis project Ga0310811, IMG submission 207642) | Soil microbial communities from experimental microcosm in Duke University, North Carolina, United States - YC | ecosystem: Engineered > Artificial ecosystem > Soil microcosm > Unclassified ...
ACCTCGCAATGGTGCTCAAAGTCCTTGCAGCGGCAGTCAATGTCGTACTCCCATCCAAGTACTACGTGCACGCGTTAATTTCCATCCTTGCCATTGTGGTAGTTCGCGCATTTGCACAAGGCCGCACAACAAATCGTGAACGGGACATGCATGCCAGGGTAGTGCTCCTCACAGTACGTATGCTACCCTCCCACGTGCATCCACATCACTCACTTGATCAGGGAGGGTTCACTCCGTTAGGCCTAACGCTCATTCAGAACCTTGCTCAGCGAGGCGCACATATCATTGCTCTCTCGCCCAAGCCAGTCCAAGATCCTGAAGTAGATATTCTCATCAACCTCTTACGATCGACCACCAAGAACGACCAGATATTCGCAGACGAATGTGATCTGACATCTGCGTCTTCTGTCCGTTCCTTCTGTTCCCGCTTCCTCACAGCAAAGGAGACTAGACTGGATGCTATCATATTCGCACATGAGTATCAACAGCTAGGTTCCATGATCGGTCGCCAAGATCCTGCTGTACTAACCCAGAAGAGACAAAACGCTTCATCGGCATCATTCTTGATTCTCACCCTTCTCCTTCCCGTCCTCCTCGTCGCACCCACTGAACGTGATATACGCATCATCAACGTCGTCAACCCTTTCTACGCTGCCGCCGCACCCTCTTATTCCCCAACCTCCACGCCACCTCCAACATCCTCACTTTTCCATCAAGAGGGCTGGCGTTCTCTTCAAATGGTTGTTTTCACCCGTCACCTCCAGCGTGTCCTCGATGCGCTGCCATCAGGCGGGCAAATACCAAAGACGGACGACTCCACCATCCATGTCGTCAGCGACAAGGTGCAAAAGTCCAACATTGTCGCTGTATCCGTATGTCCTGGACTCTCTAGATCAGATACCATCGCACCGCTGTTAAACGCAGTTCGGGGACGGAAACAGTCCATGTTCGGCATTGTTTTGTCAGATTCTTCATTCGATTTAAATACTTAAATACTGACGATTCTTCAGGTACATGCTCCTTCAGCCCTTCCTCCGTCTTCTCACGAAATCCACGTCATCTGCTATGCAATCTGTGCTGCACGTCCTTTTTCTCCCAACGCCTTTCAAGAGCAGTGCTCGCCAAGGCACAGATGCTCCAGAAGAAGTGCTGAAAGCAGGCGCGCTCTACCGCGAGTGTGCGGTTGTTAACCTGCGGATACCGAGCCCTGCAACGGCTGACAATGCCGATGCGGAGGTGCCGGATGATGGGGAATTTGGGGGCGTGCATCTTGGTCAGGCTGTGTGGGAGAGCTTCGAAGGTGCGTTGAAGGAATGGGAGAAAGTGGACCCGCAAGGCGATAAGAAGGCTGAGCGCGATGAACTATCGGTTGATACCCCGAGCAGTTAGATGTGGGTGAGTTTGGTTGGTTAGTTGATGACAATGTTGATGTTGGATAGACGAGGGCACGGACTTGTGTATATTAGATTAGGGGGATATTATCTTGCTTGGATTTCATCACTCCGTCTCTATGGAATATCCTACATTCAGGAATATTAGCCACTGCTGCAGTATCACCAACCGCTGTGGCTCATCATGGAACGTTTACGATATGATTTCTCGTGAGTTACGTTGCCCGTGTTTCGTGGAGTAATATATTCTGATTGATGCACATACCACAACTGACTCGAGTGCAGAGGGCAGCGTCAATACACCAGGAAGTTGCTAACTAGTACTCAGACTTATTGTTCGACGAAAGGGAAAGTCAAGTCGTGCTCGAATCCTGAGTGCGAGGGCAACCAGAGTACGTTGCTGTTCTGACTCTGGAGGCGTGCATGGCGGACTGGCCGCATGGTAAGATTTTGAAGGTGCGTTGTGAACTACATGCCCCGAGTTTCGAGCAAGGACTGGCCATAGAGTGATGGGAGCCTTGCCCATACAGCATCTGGGGTAGAAAGATGAAAGCACGCCTAACAATCTGCACCTCAGCCAGGACCATTGCACGAGGCCCAACATATGCATTCGAATTCAACTCGAATGAACGTTAATGAACAGCGGCATTGCAGCTCAACTTCCTTGATAGGTCTTTATATTCTATTGGCATCAGAACTAATCATGACGTGAGCATACATTAAATATATGCTGACCTAGACAGAAGTTGTATTCTAGGTGCATTTTTAACACCAATCAATGGCGGGGTTGCCGGAAATACGTGCTTATATACATTAGATGTATTAGATTTTGAATGTTTCATAGTATTTAAGGTTACGGATCGTCACCCACCCACTATCACGAAAGTGAAAGCAAATTCTCCTCCCTGCAAAGCACTAGCCGGACATTACACGCTACTACTAGTCGATATATGCACACGCTCTTGGAAAGCGATCGAGGTCACGCCGGTTGCTGCGTCGGAGTCGGCCACGAGCTGAGCGTGATATTCTCGAATGCTAAGGATCAGGCGGGGCCCTAGAACAAACTGCACGACCTCCAAAATCTGAAGAAGCCCAAAATCAATCTGACTTTCCAGGGAAAGTGTGTCCTATAGAAATGATAAACCGTGATCGCATGCTGGGGCAAGTGAAAGATTGACATACCGTTGAGAAAGCAACAATGAAAGTGAAGCAAGAAGCAACAACCATGCTGACCTTTCAGTCAAAAAAGGACTAAGAATCACAATATGAGCTCACCTCGCAAAATAAAGCATGTGAGTTTTGATCAACATTGTGAAACAGTCCCTGACAATCCTTCTTGTCGAATGTTGCCGCTGTTCACGGAAGTGTTTTACCGCCGTCCAGACTGTGTGACACAGTGCAAGGACCTCCCACACCAAAAAAAGTATCCAATCAATGGAATTCAAAAGTGGGATATCTGCTGTGTAGTCAACAGCGCACTGACGGGTGCCAGAGAGAATCAATTCCACTGGTATTCATCAATGAGATACGTATTGTTCGTCATCCACAATTAAGCGTACCCCCTGAAGTATGCATTATTATCATTACGACGACTATTCCGCCGAAAATGTTGACAGCCAGGAAGGTGACAATGATAAATGACAGAATCTTTCTGGATGGTTGATGCATAGCATGCAATCGAGTGATGATGATGACTTGCAGCATGTTTTAGTCAATTCAATACCACTAGTTTTCGCAAGTTCCAAGCTCACCCCACAGCATTGCAAATACAACAACACTTGTCCAATTCCACATGACATTTATAATGTAGCCTGAAACATCCGGTTAGCGACAAGCCCAGGGTGGCACACTCTAAACAGACTCACATCTGTGGAAGTATAGTGTGGCAGTCATTGGGGAACCAAAAGATTAGTAAAGCATCAGACTCACCCCTACAGGGCACCGCAGTTAATTGGATGGGATAGTAGGCATCTGTGCAGAAGACTCACCGTATCTGTCAGCGAGATGGTCGGAACACTGTCTATATTTCATTGGTCAAAAGAAGCGAAGACAGTGAATGTACTAAAGAGACGTACACAGTATGGCCAGGCTGGTTACGAAAAATAGACGATCAGCACAACATCGATTGTTTAACCTTCCGAACATACACAGCATATAAGATTCCAAGGTAGCGCACCTAGGTTACTTCAAGTCAGTACAATATGAAAACCGCGACAAACAAGTTACGCACACTGATGTACAGAACTGTCATTATGGACCAGTGGTGCTTCTGGAATTAGATGTATTTTCATGTTCATTCCTCTGACATGAGACTCTACTCACCCAGATCAGTTCAACCTATGAAACCATTCTTAGTGACATGGTTGCTCCGGTCATAGCGTCAACATACCTCTAGTCCAAACGTAAGTGCTGAAGATAAGTACTTGTAAGATATCAGCAGTCCTTTAGCTTTTCATATTATCATGCTCACCCCAGTCATACAACAGTCCAACAAAGGTGGCAACTGCGAACCGCAGTCAAGGTCAGATTGAGGTATCAGTTTCAACATCCGACTGCCCTCCACGAACCTATAAAATAACTGGAAAACCGATATGAATTAATGAACGGCCACAAACTGGGATCATCTAAGTCCATAGTTAGAATGGGTGTAGGTAAGAGGCGAACTTGGTGGACGTATAGCGATGTCATATATAACACATCCAATGCTTACATCACCAAAACAAGATCGTGCTGCCTTGATTAACTAGTAGTGAAATAAATCCGGGGGCTCAACGTAAATGTTGGTCGTGAAGCGTTTGCACAGGCGGAAACTTGAATAACGTAAGATAGAAGAAAAATTGTGTCGGCATGCCGAGGCTAGACCAAAAATAACCGTCAAAAATAGGGGACATCCACACGAAGCAAACAGATCACTCACATTCTACCCGTGTGCGAGCACATATCTCGATGTCTACTATATCTGCTCCTCGTCCTCGGGCTACCAGTCGCTTCACGCTCTCTGCCTCAGTTATCGGGCTTTCGTATCCTAAGGTTATCAACAATGATGAGTGCTGTGCAGAATCTTCGATCTGCATCGTGCGGTGGAGTAGGGCATCGGTTTTCACCGCCAGAATTAGCCTAGTTGAGAATCCCTAAGATAGGAGCCTATATCGACACGACAGAAACGTTGGATATATAAAACAAGGGAGAAACAGACAGTTCACTCACCTGTATAGCCCAATCACTAGATAATCTGCGTCCTGAGCAATGTAAGCATATGCACACCTCGGTCATCGGCCTACCATATCATCATGATAAGGATGCCAATAAAATTTTAGTAGCTTAGTGCGGAATCTGATCCAAGACACACTATACTCGATTTGTAGCGTGCGGTTGATGGGATCATTGATGCATCACTGCCTGATCGGGCGTCGGTCCTTACAACCACGGGAAGCCTTCATATCATGCCATGAAAGATTGATGTTCTTGATGAGCGCCAATCAGCCGAGTTTCAACACCATTAAAAAAGTCAGAAAAAGAAGTAAACGCCACAAAGTAACAGTTGACCTGGGCTGCAATATCACAGAAGTGAGAATAATGTCACAGTAAGGACAGTGCCGCTACGCTAAATCCATCGTGCAATTAATATGGATGTATCTTGTATGCTGTTAGTGAGGACTAGATAACTTGCACCGTTTGTTGTGTAGGGATGTAGGTACAAACGGGATGATATGGTCAGTTTGGTGATCAGTGGGATCGGTTGGTAGACCTCGGTGCGAGAGTCAACTCTCACCCAATACTCGTGCATGAGTTTGATCGGATGTTTGAGCAGCCTGTTTGGTGACTGAACTCGAGGAAGCCGAGAGGGAATGCCTGAAACACAAAGGATGACTCGTCAGGTAACAGCGAGAAATAGTACCTCTTCGTGCACCCATGGAAAGTGACCCGCTATCACTTTCACTCTGACTTCGCTCTCTTCGCTAGCGCTTCTTGCGACAATACCACCACTCGACTACTAACTCCTTACGACTGAGGTCGGTAGATGCTCCCGGTATTCTTCGTCCACTAAGCGTTACAAGGCCCTGCTCGGTGTAATTCTTGGATGAGACATCCGCATGGTAGGACAACGGCGCTTGCGTTCAAAATGGATATGACAATGCCTGCTCGAACTAATTGATAGCATGTCATTTGTTTACACTAATAAACGTGAAAATGAACGGGAGTCTGACACTTACCTTCAGGATATATTCCACATAGTCACAAGTGTAGGGGTATAATTTGTAGGCGGGATGAGGCATAAGTCTCGGCAAAGTGTCAAGTCTTACACTTCAGGTGGGGGGCGCTTACAGCTGAATACCAACAACAACAAACACAAGATCCGCCCAAACTCAAACTCAAACTCCCAAGCTCCTCGCTGATCCTCGCACCACAATAGTTCAATATTCATTAAGTGTTCATATCAGTGCACCTCCGCTCGATGACAATTTGTACAAAACTCCTATAATCTCTATTTTATTTTATTATATTCCGCAATGTTTTAGCCTACAGATAGTCACCCAGAACAAATAAAAGCAAAACCCCCTACTCCTTGCAGAGAACTAACCGAGCATTATACACTACCACCAGTCGATATATGCATACTCTCTTGGAAAGCGATTGTGGTCACGCCGGTTGCTACGTCGGAATCGGCCACGAGCTTAGCGTGATATTCTCGAATGCTAAGGATCAGGCGGGGTCCTAGCACAAACATCTGCAAGACCTCCAAAATCTGAAGAAGCCCAGCATCAATATGACTTTCCAGGGAAAGCGCGTCCTAAATAAATGATGAACCGTGGTCGCATGCTGAGACAAGTGGAAGATTGACATACCATCGAGAAAGTAACAATGAAGGTGAAGCAAGAAACAACAACCATGCTACCATGTCCGATCCTTTAGTGGAAAAAACGGAACAATGATCACAATGTGAGCTCACCTCGCAAAGTAAACTATGTGAGTTTTGATCAGCATCGTGAAACAGTTCCCGACAATCCTTCCCGCCGAATGTTGTCGCAGTTCATGGAAGTGTTTTACTGCCATCCAGACTGTGTGACACAGTGCGAGGACGTCCCACGCAAAGCCAAGTATCGAAGGAATATAGTTCAAAACTTGGTTTTCTTCCGCAGAGCCAATGAGACACTGATAGGTGCCGGAGAGAATGAGTTCCTCTGGTAATCATCAATGAGACGCGTATTATTCGACATCCACAATGAAGCGTACCCCCTGAAGTATGCATTGTTGTCATTACGACAATTACTCCGTCGAAAATATTGAAAGCCAGGAAGATGACGATGAGAAATATCAGGATTTTTCTGGATGGTTGGTACATGGCATACAACCGAGTGATGATGATGACTTGCAGCATGATTCGGTCAACTCGATGCCCGAGTTCTCGCAAGTGCCAAGCTCACCCCACAACATTGTAAATACCACATAGCTTGTCCAATTCAATGCAACGTTTATAACAAAGCCTGGCAAATCTAGTCAATAACAAGCCCTGGGTGGCACACACTCCAATCAGACTCACATCTGTGGAAGTATAGTGTGGCAGTCATAAGGGAACTAAGAAGTTAGTAAAGAATCGTACTAACCCCTACAGAGCACTACGGTTAATTGGAGGGGAATCGCAGGTATCTGCGCAGAAGACTCACTGTATCTGTCAGCGAGATGGTCGGAACACTGGCTGTATGTCGCTGGTCAGAAGAAGTAAATACAGTGGATGTACCAAGGAGACATACCCAGCACTGCCAGGCTGATTATGAGAGATAGACTATTAGCACAACACCAATTGTTTAGCCTTCCGAACATACACAGCATATAAGATTCCAAGGTAGCGCACCTAGGATACTTTTAAGTCAGCACAACATGGAAACTGCGACAAACGAGCTACGTACACAGAGATACAGAACTGTCATTAGGGACCAGTGGTGCCTCTGGAATTGAATGTATTTTCATGCGTGTTCCTCTGACATGAGACTCTACTCACCCAGATCAGTTCGACCTAGTATAAGACCATTTTTAGCGACATGGCTGCTCCAGTCATAGCATCAACATACCTCTTGTCCAAACATAAGTGCTGAAAATACTTGTAAGATATCAGAAGTCCTTCGATATTATCATGCTCACCCCAATCATACGCCAGTCCAACGAAGGCGGCAACTGCGAAATCACAGTCAAGGTAAGACTGAGACTGAGACTTCAATCTCCGACTGCCCTCCACGAACCTGCAAAATTGCTGGAAAGACGATATGCATTGATTATCGGCCACCAGCTGGGGTCGTTTGAAATTATGGTCATATTCAAGTTGTTAGAGAATGGGTATAGGTAGTAAGAGGCGAACTTCAAGTTGGTGGACGTGTGGCATTGATAGGGTATAGCAAGGGTATTAGCACGGGTATACTCGCGGGTCCGAGTCGGAAGACCAACACCGCACCGGGCGCTACTTTGACGCGGTCCTGCCGTGCCTGCCACGGTCGTGACGCGCATGTGACGTGTGGAAGCGTTCCTAATGGCAATGTACTGTGACGCGGCATGGATGAAGTTTGACGCGATGCGGCATGTGCTATGCTTGACACGGCATCCAAGTGGGCCTTGACGCGGCATGAGTAAGTGTTGAAGTTTACACGGAAGCTGTGAAGATGTTGGGGAGAACTTGTCGTGCTATGAATGTGCTTGACCAAGCCTGACTGAAGCTTGACATGGTAGTACAGAGCACAGAGGCTGCATCGGACTCGACAAGGTGGAGTCGAGGTTTGACACAGTGAGACAATATCTCACACTGCCGTCCGAAAATAAACATTAGATCGATTATTAGAGAGGCAATACAATACACACACGACATGCATACAACATGAAATACTGTAAAATTGGTGAAAGGTGAATGTAGCACTTTAGGGCCTGTACGCAGATAAACATTCATATGTTGATCATTAGCGAGGATTCAAAGTGTTTGGAAATCATTTCAAGCGACATACCTGTGTACGAGTACACATCTCAATATCTACTGTCTCTGCTCCTCGTCCTCGGGCTATCTATCGCTTCACGACCACCTTCTCGCTCTCTTTTTCGGTTATCGTACCTTCGTATTATAAGGTTACCAATCGTGCGGTGCTGACGGGGCATCAATATTCAATGTTCACGGCCACAGATAGCCAAGTTGAGGATCCCCGAGATATACGGTAAATATTAATCTATATGGGATGAAGCGCTACTAGCACTCCAGGTGGCTGCCTGAATACCAACAACAACAAACACAAGATCCGCCAAACTCAAACTCCTTGTACTTATAATTACATATAAGGCTTGCTGATCCTCGTACCACAACAATTCAATATTCAACAAGTGTTCATATCAGTGCGCCTCTCAATGATTCGTACAACAGTCCCGTAATATATTTTCTATTATTTTCTATTCTATTCCGCAACGTTTGAGCCTGTGCGTGGTCAACCAGAACACTTAAATGAAAGCAAATTCCACTGCTCCTTGCAGAGCACTAACCGAGCATTACACACTACTACTAGTCGATATATCCACACGCTCCTCGAAAGCGATTGACGTCATGCTGGTTGCTGCGTCAGAATCGGCCACGAGCTTAGCGTGATATTCTCGAATGCTAAGGATCAGGCGGGGTCCTAGCACAAACATTTGTATGATCTGCGAAACCTGAAGAAGCTCAAAATCAACCTGATTTGCCAGAGAAGGTGGGGCCTGTGTAAATGATGAAGTGTGGTCGCATGCAGAGGTAACATTGACATACTATTGCAAAAGTCGGATAGACACAAAAAATGAAGGTAAAGCAAGAAATATCAGCCATGCTATCACGTTTGACCCCTCAGTGGAAAAAAGGGAATAATAATCACAATATGAGCTCACCTCGCAAAGTAAGCCATGTGAGTTTTGATCAACATCGTGAAACAGTCCCCGATTATCGTTCCTGCTGAATGTTGTCGCAGTTCACGGAAGTGTTTTATCGCTGTCCAGACTGCGTGACACAGTGCGAGGATTTCCAACACAAAGACAAGTATCCAGGTAATGGAATTCAGAAGTGGGATAATGTCTGCGTAGCCAAGTGAGCACTGATTATTCGACATCCACAATTAAGCGCACCCCCTGAAGTATGCATTGTTGTCATTACGGCAACTACTCCGTCGAAAATGTTAAAAGCCAGGAAGATGATGATGAGAAATATCAGGATCTTTCTGGATGGTTGATACATGGCATGCAATCGAGTGATTATGATGACTTGTAGCATTTTTCAGTCAAGTCAATACCACTGAGTTTTCGCAAGTACTAAGCTCACCCCACAGCATGACAAATACCACAAAACCTGTCCAATTCAGTACGGTGTATATAATATAGCCTGATAAATCCAGTCAGTGACAAGCCCTGGGTGGCACACGCTCCAAAAAGACCTACATCTGTGGAAGTATAGCGTGGCAGTCATTAGGGAGCCAATAAGTTAGTAAAAAATCGCACTCACCCCTACATAGCACTACAGTTAATTGAAGGGGAATAGCAGGTATCTGCGCAGAAGACTCACTGTATCTGTCAGCGAGATGTTTGGAACACTGACTGTATTCCATTAATCAAAAGATGCTCAGACAGCAAATGTATTAAGGAGACATACCCAGCACGGCCAGGCTGATTGTAAAAGATAGACAATTAGAACAACACTGGTTGTTTAGCCTTCCGAACATACGCAGCATATAAAATTCCAAGGTAGCGTATCTAGGATACTTTCGAGTCAACACAAACATGAGAACCACGACAGACAAGTTACGCACACTAAGATACAGAACTGTCATTAGAGACCAGCGTTGCCTCTAAAATTAAGTGTATTTTCGCGTGTATTCCTCTAACACGAGACTCTACTCACCCAGATCAGCTCGACCTATGGAGTCATTCTTAGCAATATGGCTACTCCGGTCATACGATTAACATACCTCTTGTCCGAACGTAAGTGCTGGAAACACTTGTAAGATATTAGCAGTCCTTTGATATCATTATGCTTACCCCAATCATACAACAGTCCAACGAGAGTGGCAACTAGAACCGCAGTCAAGGTTAGATTGAGGTATCAGTTTCAACGTCCGGCTGCCCACCACGAACCTATAAAATAGTTGGAAAAACGAAATGAATTGAACAGCGGCCGCCAACTGGGGTCTTCTGAGAATATAGTCATGTTGTTGGAAAAATGGGTGTAGGCAAGAGGCGAACTTGGTGGACGTATGGAGTTGACATATATACCACCATCCCAGTGCTTATATCACATCAAGGGATGCTGTTCGTTACTGCCTTGATTATGTAACCAAAGGTGAAAGCAATTTGAGGAGCTCAACGTAAATATTGGTCGCGAAAACTTTTGCACGGGTGGACGCTTGAATACCGTAAAACATAGAAGGCAAATTGTGGCGTGACTGCGGTTGTATATGGAGACCTAGAAGTGACCGAAAGACCTGCCCGATATATCATGTAGTTCAAAAGACCCCTCGATGGTCCGGGCACATGCATCGTGTTCGCTATATATATATTCCCATCAGCTGTACCTTTCCTTGGGTAGGTCATGAGTGTGAAACAAGACGAACACGTTTGGCCGCTGCTGACCTGCCATTTACTATAAGGCTTAAAATGGAGCTCCCTACGTACAACTGGAAGTACAAGCAGTTGAGGTAGCATTAGCCCCTGACGAGGGCTTTCGCAGACTCGAAACTGCTACTTTCCCACTTTACTAGCTTTTCCCCGCATTACCTGACAGCACCTCACCTTCAGGGACGGTGGCTTGCGGCGCTGTGTACTATAAGTGATCAGCCTAGGGCCTGAGTCTTTACTCTGAGCTGCGCTTCGCGCACAGGAGCGCCTACATGCCAAGGCCAGACCAAAAATAAACGGTTAAAAATAGGGGACATCCACACGAACCAAATAGATGACTCACCTCCTACCCGTTTGTGAGAGCATATCTCAATGTCTACTATCTCTGCTTTTCATCCTCGGGCTATCTGTCGCTTCACGAGCACCTTCTCGCTCCCTGCCTCAGTCATCGAGCTTTCGTATCCTAAGGTTACCAACAACGAGTTGAGAATACCTAAGTTGGGAGCCTATATCGACATGACAGAAACATTAGATATATAAAACAAGGGCATATCACTCACCTGTATAACTTGTTCGATAATCCGCCTCCTACGCAATGTAAGCATATGCACACCTGCTCCAACCACCTCAGTTATCGGCCTATCTTATCATCATGATAAGGATGTCAATAAATAGTGAGTGCGGAGCCTGATACAAGTGACATCATATGCAATTTACAGCGTGCAGTTTATGAGATCATTGATATATCAATCGTCACAATCTGATCCACAATTCATGATTTATGGCCGTGAATATAACACCATCCCTCGACCGCAAACAGATATGAAGACCCGTGCGTGTTGCGGGCGTCGGTCCTTACAGGATGCCTTCATGAAAGATTGATTATAATGTTCCCGATGAGCGCCGATCAGCCGAGTTTCAACTGTTGGTAAATGCCATTAGAAAAGTTAGGACAAGAAGTCACGAACACTGAACCTGAGCCAATATCACAAGGGTAAGGACAATGTCGACACAGTAAGGGCAGTGCCACTCCGTAGTGCACGCACGCTACGCTAAATTCATCGTGCATTTAATATTGATGCATCTTGTATGCTGTGATAATGGAAGATGGGGACTAGATCACTTGCGCCGTGTTTTGTAGGTAGAAACGGAATAGTTATGGTCGGTTGGTAGTCAGGCAGGATTAGTTGGTAGACCTCGGTGCGAGATTGGTCGACTCTTATTCAATACTCATGCATGAGCAACGGCTAAATATTTGAGCGGGCTGTTCGGTGACTGGGCTCGAGGAAGCGAGGAGAGGGAATGCCTGAAACACAAAGGATGACCTGTCACATAACAACGAGAAATCGTACCTCTTCCTGCACCCACGGAAGGGTGACCTGCTATCCCTTTCACTCTGACTTGCTCTCTTCGCTAGCATTTCTCGCGACAATACCATCATTCAACTACCAGCTCCCGACTTACTGAGATCGATAGGTGCTCCCACTTTCCTTCATCCACCAGGCATTACAAGGCCCTGCTCGGTGTAATTCTCGGATGAGACACATCCGCATAGTAAGACAGCGGCGCTTGCGTTTGAAATGGATATGGTAATCCCTGCTCGAGCTAATTGATAGCATATCATTTACTTACACTACAAAAGTGAAAAAAGGAACGGCAGTCTGAAACTTATCTTCATGATATATCTCAGTCACAAATGTGGGGATGCAATTTGCAGGCGGGATAAGGCAGCAGAGGACCAGCAAAGTGTATCATCAAGCATCACTAAAAACCAAAAAGCATGATATGGCCATATTTACCTTATAAGGTTGGGCAAACATGTTTCACCGATATATGTCTATGCGGTGGCTTGTGAAACACGCATCAGATGCCTGATCTGTGATCTCTTTTGTCTTTTGCTTGCACTTTGGTGAACCCCATATAAGCCATTATCAACTTTCTAGCTAGTGTTCGCAACTCTACACTCCACCCTCCCAACCACCAATCATATTACCGATCCATAGTCTCTTTTTTCTTTCTGCTTTCTTCCAATACACCATTATT
>Ga0310811_10008737_pt1 | contig 13037 bp, 12 predicted proteins | sample YCmetagenome_FD_207642 | JGI IMG/M metagenome (GOLD analysis project Ga0310811, IMG submission 207642) | Soil microbial communities from experimental microcosm in Duke University, North Carolina, United States - YC | ecosystem: Engineered > Artificial ecosystem > Soil microcosm > Unclassified ...
TGTACTGTATTGCTGCACTATCAGCGGCAGCTCCGTCTGTGCTGACTGCAGAACCTTGAGCGTCAGCTACACGCTTGCTGAGCTCGGAGAACTTGTGAGCTATGTCGGAGTTTGTGGACTCGAGATTTTCCAGCGGAGTCCTGAGTCGTGAGGCCAATGACCACTGTTGACCACGACCCTGCTCCACAAGTTCGACGGCCCTTTGGAGGTTGTGCTGGCGTATGGAACATGATCCTGCATCTACTGGCGCTGATCTGGCATAATGGAAGGCAGCAGCAGCTTCACGCCGTGAAATTGCCGACGATCGTGTTGCCAGATGGCGGTCAAGAAGTTCGAAAAATGTTGTGTAGGCCTCCAACGCAGATGAGTGACCGTGCTGCTCTGCTGTGACAATCCAATTCCAGGCTGTCAGAATGCGGTCTGGAAGGCCTTGCGTGGGATGTCGTGATGCCAGTCTGAAATTATCTACAGCGAGCGACAAATCAGCAGACTCGTGGTGCACTCTGTAATGAGCCAAATAGGCTTCCCGCAACCACACATAGCCGGAGGATCTATCCGGGTGTAGTGAAGGCAAAGCCTCCAACGATTCCTGACACAGTCGAATGGCCTCCTCGACATCTTCATTCTCCTGAGTTTGCTTGAAACGGGAGCAGAGCACCGAGCTCAAACTGTGAAGAGCTCGATGACGATATGGATGGCCATGCGGCGTTAACTGAAGTGAGTCCCGGTGCAAATCAATGGCCTGGTTGAGATCTTCGCTAATATCCGATTTATCATATCTGGATTGGAGCGCAAGGGCAAGGCTGTGGAGTGTGTCATCACGATATAGATGCCCAGGCGGGCGCAATGTCAGTGCCTCGCGCAGGAGGCTGATAGCTCTGTTGAGATCGTTAACATCACCGCGTCGGTCGAAACGGGTGAAGAGGGCGGTTCCTAGGCTGTGCAATGGCAAATCACGATTGTTGTGCCCAACAGGGCACAGGCACAGCGCTGCTTCAAGCAAAGAGATGGCCTCATTGAGGTCATGACAATTGCCTTGGTGATTGAAGCGGATCCAGAGTGACGAGGCCAAGTTATTCAGGTAGAAACAATGTTCAGAATGTCCCTCAGAGCACAAAGAAACTGCTTCACGACGACGTTGGATGGACTCGTCTTGATCGTCAATGCTGCCGCATTGTTCAAAACGTGATCTGAGAGCCCATCCAAGGTTGTCGAGTGCTTTTAGACGGTGCTTGTTGCCCAGAGGACAGAGCTCGAGTATGACTCGTCGAATGTGAATGGCTTCTTCGGATGCGTCTATTGGAAGATCGTTGCATGCGCGAATCACCCAATCAACGCCACCTGCCGTGGTGCTATGAAGGTAGGTGCCCTCTGGACAGAGAGGCAGTAACTTGCAGCACAGTTGCGCGGATTCGCGAATATAGACGGCGATGAAGTTCTCCTTGCGGTAACGCCAGATTAACGCTTTAATGAGGTGATAAATGGATAATGGATGATCGAGGTGGCCCTGCGGACGCAATGCAAGGGCTTCGTGGAAGAGAGAAGTGACAGAGTCAATGTCTTGAAGATCATTTTGAATGTAGCCTTGAAGGCGGGCCCACGCGAGGTTGGTGAGAGCCCCTGCGCGGTCAGGATGGCCAACCGGACATTGGTCTAGGACCGACTGAAAATGCTGCATGGCATCGTTCAGGTGAGAGACTGTCTTGCTTGTCACGTATGTGGCAAATTGTTCATGGCCTGCATCCGTCTCTCGAGCAATCTCACTTTCAACCATGGACTACAGTCGGTGTTCCGTCAACAAATACCAACAACGCAGAGGCTGATGTCACTCACGTCAAGCAGTGCACTGTCCTGATTGTCGCAAGGACATATGACAGCAGCCTTCAGAGTGAGGGAAGAGTGATCGTCATCAATGAATGGGAAGGAAATATCTACGACATGTAAGTATACGCGAATGACTGAGGAGGTTGCTCACCGAAAGGCTCATCTCCGCGATCGAGTAGCTCATCCCACGATGATTCGAATTTGGCAACGACTTCTCCATTTCCTAGCATTCGACCAAGCTCATACGATACCCTGATCTCCAGCGAGAACTCGGGCACCTCGTGTAATGATCTACAAACGAATGATCAGTCCTCGAGTCACATCTGACATTTGTTATGGGCTTTACAAGATCACAATATCGCCCAACACTTCGGATTCGTTGGATGACACCACTCGAACGGTAGATTTCCAGCGCCTCTTCGAATCAACATTAATGGCCACATAAAAGCCTGCAGGTATGCGCTCGGAAGGGAGTGGAAGATTGTTTACCCTGATGACTGTAAATAGGAAGTGAAGATGAGGCACTAAATGAATATGACGATGATATGGGACTCACGTTCAAGTCTGACAGATCGTCCTTCTAAGCTACCTGACATGATGGTGCGATGAAGGAAAAGACAGGGATCGAGGATGGGCTGGGTGGTGGACAGAATAAGTGGTAGGAGAAGACGGGAGTGGGGCAATGGGGACTGTGAATTAAGTTAAATTGAGAGGGAGAAGATAAGTTGAGGGTTGGAATGTTCAGCTGCAGGTGTATTTCCATGTTATTCGAGCGCTCACGATAGACGCTTGTATGATTACATTAGGCGCCGAGGGTAAAAAATCACCAACTAGCATCAAAAAGCCCATATGGATGATGGATCAGCAAAAGTGGCATGTCGATGACAAATTAGAACGTCCTGTGACGTAGCTAGACTAGTGCTTGTTTGAAAAGTGATATGATCATTAGCACAAGACTGAGGCAAAACATAGAATCTCGTGTATTTCACGGTACAAACAGTAAAAACGACGGAGGCAGGTGGAATTGATGTGGTCATGCACTACGGGCAGTGAAAAGCCGATACGTTCTATACGACTCCATGCGAATGGGGAAGGATGATCGAGCTAGAAATAAAGGCAACGGATAGCATGGCAGGCCGAACGTAATTGCAAGAACTACCCGGTGGGACGTATACACCACACTCGAGCTCCGGGTGAAGAATTCGAACAAGTTAACTTTCGTTAGCATTGGAGAGAGCAAGAGAATTTGAACAAATCTGTGGACAGTAGACGGCTGCATACGCGTGATGGCAAGGACTTGGAGGCTTCGATCAGCCACGTTCTAGATTAAATAAGCGTACGCGCTAGTAGCTTATGTCAGTGGATATCGCAGGTGTGAGTAGTCCGAATATGGCAAAAGTGGGTTAAAATATGTCAAGGGCCCCTAGTATAGAATCGTTGCAACCTTGTTCGACGTCCGGCATTGCAGCGCGCCTTCCAAAAAGATAAAAATATATTTTGTTCTCCATTATTCGAGCCTGCAGCGAGATATCATATAAGTGCGCATTTTTATCCAGTCTCATCATCGAGTTGTGTCAACAACTGAGGGGAATCCATATCAACTCTATGACTACTATCCAACCCACAATCAGAAAACAGCATCACTATCCACTTCAAAATGCCAAAACCCTACGCTTTCCATACGCTTCTAAACGAGAGCAAGGAAAACCTGGCGCAGTTGGAGGAGAGCCAGGCGCAGACATCATCAAAGTCTGCCCGACGAGAGAAGATAGGTAAGCCGTCTCAATATCTTCGCTTCTGTAGTACTCAACAATATAAATCAGCTGGTTTGGTGGCGGGCGGGTCAGTCGAGAACAAGTCGCCCGGGGAGATAATGCGCCAGGAGATGGATGATTTGCGCCGAGAATTTATGGGCGAGATAAATGGCCTAAAAGCTTCAAGGACTGAACAGGTATGTGTCAGAAATTAATGGGGCAATTAATAGAGCAAGCTGACGAGATAAAATGCCAGGATGAGCGGATCAAAGACCAGGATGAGCGGATCAAAGACCTTGAGGCTTCAAGCGCAGAGCTATGGGCTTCAAACGCAGAGCTATGGGCTTCAAACGCAGAGCTATGGGCTTCAAACGCAGAGCTATGGGCTTCAAACGCAGAGCTATGGGCTTCAAACGCAGAGCTATGGGCTTCAAACGCAGAGCTATCGTCTTCCAACTCAGAGTTACGGGCTTCAAACACACAGTTGTCGACTTCGATCAAAGGGATGTCCACCACCCTGCAGCACGTAAATGCTCAATTCCAATGCTGTGTGGTTCCTGCTCATTTTCATTCCAGCATTCCACCATGTTGCACGCCCTGCACCGTCGTGTGCTGCTCGATGACGCGCGCGTGCTTCTAAGCGATACCTATGGTATCCTTGTAAACGAACTTCGGCCGGGGGGTCAAGTTACTTCAGGAAAGCCGAAGACACTGCAGCAATTGGTGATGTATGTCCGTTCGAAGCTCTCCCAGGACGATGCGCATTGGCTGCATGACGACGCCTTGAAGATGATTTTCGACAGTAGTTTGGGTACTCTCCGCCCAGGAGGCGATGCTGCGGCTCATTGTGCCTCCAAGGAGGGCTTGCGCTTAGCTATCAATGACCCAGGTTTGACTGCGTCGCAGACAGCAACCTTGAAGAATATCTGCGCGTTCACTCATAAACGGCATTCTGGACATTTAGATACTTCTACCATGATTGAACTCATGTACCTTCTAGATTATATCTTGGTCGTCTTCAATTATGAGCCCGTGTGATCATACTCTAGGACAATGACTGAGGCCCGGTGAAAATCGACAAGATACGTTTCGATATAGGTAGAAGTAAAAGAGCCTATAAATTTTATCGTCGTGTTTCGAGATCTTTCGAAGAAAAACTGCACTTTTCGAGACGAGAATAGATAGAAGTTGAAAGGAAATTTGGATCTTCAGATAGGTCACTCGTCCCAATGTATGCCTTGAAAATGAATTGATTTGGCCTAGAGCATGGTACCGATACATGTAAATCGCTAGTATCAAGGAAGTATTGCTATCGCGCATGCATCCACTGGGATCCCACCGCTACCCATCATGCTCATTTCTGCTGTCCTTGCCTTGGAGCGTCGAAGAAGAGCGGACCTGTAGTAGGAGAACCCTTTTAATACAGTGATTCATAAAACCAGTAGGCATGATGACACTTACCTGCGCCGTACGATTTGTATTCCTAGTGTACTAAAAAGATCATAAGAGTGAATGAATACTAGCACGTACTACTTGTGCTTGTAGTGTGGCTGCGCCTGCTCCCTCCTGGCATCCCGCCTCGTATCCTTCCATCACTCGTCACTGGCGTCGCTCACTTCAGCGGGTCCAGCCCAGTTGAACTGTAAAAAAACATTGTTGGTACGAATATAGGCTATAATGAATACCACGCACCTGTAGAGCGGGTCTAGTGGATAATGTATCATGCGATGATCAATGTGTATTCAAGTTGTCTCACCTGGGTTCGTGCACCAGCAGTAGGGCCAGTAGACGAGACTGTTGTGAACGGCAATCCATGAAACGAGTCCAGCTCATTACTGAGGTGAACGTAGCAATATAAAGTATCGGCCTACACTAACGATCTGACTTCTTCGAGCCTAACTGAGGCTTTGCTTTCGCTGAGTTCAACATCACCCAACTAGGCGAGGTGATGGGTTAGGGCAGCGCCATTACAGATGTGACATTTTCGGAAGCCCTCAACTTCGGTCCATTCTTTATTGCCTTCATAGTAGCCACCGGTAACGGAGTAAGAATGGCGTTCTCCTGTATTGAGTGGGAACATAGTTTGTTAGCTCCAATGGTCGCAGTGAGCTGCCTCCAAGGGATAAAAAACTCACGGACGGATCTCAACATCAGAGCCTAGGATCGTCTTGATACTACACCAGGCTCGAGCGTCATTCATACAAAATATTGCTCCCATTGGATTCATAACAGCATACGTGAAGAGATGAGAGAGCGAAGGGCTGCTGTAGATTAGTTTAATGACTCGAAGACAAATAGATTTTGCGTGCGCAATGCCATTGGTCAATGAAGTACAGAAGACGGGATAGATTTGAGCCAAGCAGAGATATTAATCAGAGTGGCCATAAAAGACCAGTGATCAAGGAAACATGTGGGGAGAGGCACGAAGAATGAGCAATGACCGGGTTCTTCTCCTCAAGAACAACACGGGCAGTCACAGTGAGCAAATCAGATGCTCACTGCACCGGGCTCGTGGTTATCGTGTTGTCCGATAAACACAAGAGATTGATTGTATCGAGCAGGGCCCAGGTCGCGACGGGGACGGATGACATGCATGTGGGCGGATGAGAAGATGCGCAAATTCAACTGCACTAGGACTCGAAATAAGCATAATGCAAACACGTCAATTGCAAGTCACGGCTACGGACTTGGACACACAAAATACATGCACGTGCAAATTTTGTCGAAAGTTCGTCGCTGCATGCACCTTGGCAATTGCAAAGTTTTACACAAAATTAGTTTTGCCGTATCGGATTTTTTATATTCGTATCTACCTCGTTTTGTAAGTGACTAGCTAGACGACTGACGACGTATATGCCTTATTCTTGTCGATTCCATTGGGGTTGGGGCACGTAGCAACTGGACGGCGGATGCGCGTCGCGTCCAACACATTCGCAATACCTGGACAGACCACCCGGAGAAGTTCAAAATGCCGCAAAGCGCCTGATGTAGGGCATGTCAGCCATGTCATGACTGGTAATTCCGCGCTGAGATATCTTCCGAAGGCAATGTATGGAGCCGTCCGCTATATCCATTTTCCTCGTTTGCAAACGCAGGATCCTAGATCAGTCACGGATGCCTTGGTTCTTTTCTGGAACCGTCATGTGCCTTGGCAAGTAATTCCTGCACGTGCCTTCATAGATGAATAGATTCTTCAGCTTCGCAGGACATCTGCTCGTACGAGCAAAATCTTCTGATGCTATGTCATTTACTGATAGCCATGGCTTTTTTAATATCCGCCATAAGTTTCTGACGAGCCACTCACAATCACTCGAGCCAACAATGCTTCTCAAGCGTCATCATCAAATGAAGCACAGGTGCGCGCGTCTTCTATTTGATGGCTGATATTTATGCACGCTCCGAGTTTCCAACAATACTCGATTTTTTGGTTCCTGGTTCTTCTAGTGAGAACAGCATTTACAAATACCCTCCTTCGGATGACTTGAGCTATGGAACCTTGAATCGACTTCGTATTCGTGGCCGAACACGAGTTCTTGAGTGGGGCTCGTTGGGATAAAAGCCTAAGTGTTGGACTATCATCCGTCATCCACGCATGATTCGGGAAAATGGTAAATCAGCAAGTCAATCAGACGAAGATATTATCAGTGCCGAAAAGATAGCTACCAGGCCCTGGCATGTGCTTGAAAGTATGAGTAAAGAAGAGCGACGATGTAGGAAATAGACCAAATGAAGGGCCAAATCATGTGGACAACATGCGATATCAAATGACATTATCATGTTAATGTACAGCCATGTTCGCAGTCCAAAGACCGACACCTTCTTCCCTTTGACCCATCATATGCAAGAGTCGCGGTCGGCCGGATCCTCGGCGAAGGGACATGAGAACAGACGATCCCGCAAATCTGTTCCCTGAACAAAAACGATTTACCCAAGATGAATCCACAAGCTTCTAAAACACTCACCACCTTCGTTCCCAAATCGGTTACAAACAACCACCAGTAACTCTTTGGGGATTTTACATTCGCCTGTTTCTGGTCTCTTTTCGTTTTCATGTGTTGCTTTCTGGATGGTCGTCCACAACGGGTTCAAACGCATCGCCCAGTATTTCATTACCTCCCAACTGGGCTCCATCTCATCCCTGTCTTCGTTCTGTCCCAGAGTCGTGTAATCAGCAGAATCAGCATCTGATTCTTCTCCATCTTCATCAGGATGCAACCACGCATTTAAAAGTATCAGAAGCCGCGTGCCCGATCTCATACAGTATCGAGCAAGTTCATACGGTCCATCTTCAAGCGACTCCCACACGGCCGGATCCTGCACATTGAGGTCATTGCAGATCGCAAGTGTTGTCGGACCCAGTGGATGCGGTAGCGTCATCGTCGTAAACCCAGATCCAGGAACAGCCCAAGGAAGATCGAGTTTATAGAGGTTGGTCTTGCGATATGCCCCAATACGCTCCCCTGTGGGACCATACATGACCGCACTGTTCGCACCGATACGGGGTTGGTGGAACGATAAGTTACTGCCTCCGAGTGGAGGGGCGTGTTCATGTGGTTCGAGCTTCTCAGGATATCCAGCGACCACAAAACATTCAAGGGAGCGAGCTAGCTCCGCACAAAAGGTGGATGTGGGCCCTGTATACGGGTGCTCAAGATATGGTGTGATAGCGGCCGTGTCAGGGAACACATAGCCTGAGCGCCGTGATTAGAGAACCTCATGCAGTAACAATGAAGTTTGAGGACTGACTCACCGGAAAAGACCATCTCCGGAAAACACAGGAGATCAACAGATCTGGGGTTTAACCTGGAAAATGGTTGTGAGGTCATCTTCAAACGTACTTGAGTGAAACTGCATACCCCTTGCATAATTCTCGAGCCTTGGCGATGTTGGCCTGCACTTGGCCGAGCTGGTAGATGACGTTCGATTATAGCTGCTGTTTTCATCCCCGAGGAAACGTGCACTGACCTTGGGAGCAAACTGCACCACCGCCACACGCAACTGCGTAGACATCATTGATATCATGAGTGTGGTGGGAGAACTCACAACTACTCATTACTGTTGTAACCCCTTAAGCGCTGCGGTCAAGCGCATAAATTTAAATACAACCTCATGTTGAGTATATTGCAGCGTCAAAATTCAAATGATAAAGGCAGTGCTAGCTCTACAATCACAAACGTACAAAGATAGGAGTAGGGCGATGATAGTAACGATTTTCTACCATGTTCGATGATAACGTTGAATTCATACACAAAACCTCAATTGAATGTCGGCCCCACATACTACCCCATTGCCAGCACATTCCTCGCACGGCAGGAGTCCCCACAGGGGCCCGCAAATCGGTCTTCTAACCTCCAGCCCGAGGGCTTACAGTCAAGAAGCCGTGATTCCACTCTTGCGTTGGTATATTCTCGCCTCAAGGTCATCTAGTCAACGAGAACAAGCCTCATGTCATCCCAGAAGACCGTCACCTTTCCCCCCGGAGCTAGAAGTCCACAAAGCGGGGAACTCTGGGGGAGAGGCGGCGGGCTATCAATAATTGGAAAGTCTATCACACCAGCTGGAAGTTACTTTTTTGGGATTGGAGAGGGACTATCTGCAAAAACGAAATCATCCAAAAACAAAAATGAAATAAGATGCCAAGAAAACCACGATAATGCCAGAAACAGGAAATCAATAACACAACATCCAACATAGAATAAAGCCAAAAGAAGTATAATATAATGGACTCCACTTGCATAGTAGATGTAGGCGAATAGATCACTACTCGCGAGACCGCAATGAGGAGCCGCTTGGAGGGATCTCATCTCGGGATCCCGGACGCGAATGAGGCTCCTCCCTTGTGGCTGAGGGGGCAGGATACGCATTCATTATGCTTGCAAATGTTGCAGGCACAGGCAATGGCGCATTGGCACCGGCAAGATATGGGGACTGCTGTTGCTGTGGGGGAGGTGATGCTTGGGAGGTGGGTGTCATGTTCGGTGGTGAAGGGTTTGCGAGCTGACGGGTGCTTTGTGAATGAGAGGTATTCTGTCGCCTGTCTTCGATATCCCTCTGTGAAGGAGGGCGGTACTCATGGATACTTAAAGTGTCGGCGGATTGAGGTGGGGGGAGGACGATGGTTGTGAAAGGCTGTGATTGCAGATGTGCGGGAGGGTGTATGTAGGAATGAATATCTTCAGCGTGACCATCGGCAATGCTAGATTGATCTTCTGGAAGAGCTGGAACGACGGCCGCGTGTCTACCGCCTAAAGGTCTGTGTTATATCGTGTCACAATTCAGAAAAAAGGATGAGATGAGAAAGAAAAAGAGCGGCCAGCATAAACGATAGTACAGCCCGCGGTACCCGCTGGTCCGCCTCCCATTCCAGCAATTCTAAAGACAACACCAGCCATAGTAATAATCACTCACCCTCCCTCAACAAAGTTTTGCCACACATAGTCGCGCAGGCGATCAGCATTTGGAAGTTCCTGGATCAAGTGTTTGATTGTGTTCTGTCCTAGCCCAAAGAAATCGGGACCCGAGACAGAATTCGAGTGTTGGCGACTACGGATAGTATTGGCTTGCTTCACAATAGTGGACCATGCACCAGTGGCGGTGCCGGCAATTTGAGGACGATCTGGGACATCAGATGCGACGATCTTGAATTTGGGTCCATCCCCGCCATCGAGGATCGAGCAAGTGTATATAGCTTCTGCGGTGGGGTCCACCGTTGAGGAATATTTTCTGCAAAGAGATAAATTGAGAGCATTACTTTGATCCAGATGAATGCTCACCGTGTTACCTCATATCCGACAGGGAAGATGTATCGTTCCGTGTGAAAATGCTCTCGCATGCAAACCTCTCCAAGTTGGTTCACTGTCATGATGCCGACGGTGAGTGGCAGTAATGGACGTCCCTGTTTGTCACGTGGAACAGTAGGGATGCTATAGCTCTTTGTTGTAACAGTATGGGCCTTCAGACGTTTGGGCTTAGCATGACGCTGAACTTCGGTTGAACGAGACGATGGTGGAGGTGCGGGGGGAAGCCCCATGTGCGGGGGTAGCGAAGGAGATGGACCAACAAGTGGAGGCGTACTTCCAGGGACAGGAACCAAGGCAGGGTGCTGTCCGCCACCGTTGGCACTAAAGCGTACAGGATCATAATGAGGTTGCTCGTCGCGAGGGGATAACAATGGAGAAAGTGATGATTGGGAGTGCGCCGTAGGGAGAGGGTCATTAGGCGAAGGCCGCACGGGAGGCTTAAGACGAAGACGAGTGCCCTTGGTCGACACAAGAACAGGGGCTCCTGGGCCACCTCCTTCTGAAGAAGGGACCACGCCCATAGCGGGCTGCCCATGAGGAGGCTGGCCCATGGCCTCTTTCCCTTTAACAGCAGCTCGAGGTCGCTTTGGTTGGCGACGGGCTTCACGAGCCTCTTCCTCGGCACGATCTCGATGTTCGTCTTCTGCGCGTTTGCGAGCTAACGGGCCGACATGCCGCGAAGTAAGTAGTGGATCAACCTCATGATCGTCAGTTTCTTCTTCCGCCATTGCCTGACGGAGGTTCGATACAAAGTAGGAACGGGCTTTCAAAGTTGAGAGGGAGCGAGGAAAGGCACTGGATGGCGGATAAGGAACACCCGAGGCGTTCGGCTCAGAGTGCGTTTCAAGCTCACGAATGCGGTCGAGCATCTTGCTGAAGTGGAGAGTTAGACTAAGACATGAGATATCGATATTGCAGTTACACGCACTCCCGTTCTTCCCGAAGTTTCACATTACGTTCCCCAGAGAGCCTTAACTCGTGTTGGGCCTCTCTATGTTTCTAAGGCAACATTGTTAGTCTGATAGGTGATGATGAAGGGATGGCTACTGACATCCTCCAACTCAAAAAACTTCCGTTTCAGTTTTCGATATTTATCGAAGACGTTTTCCTGATTTTCCTTTGGAAGGGCCGGTGGTGGTTGGTGGGTCGCTGACAACGGCGGCGGCGGAGGGCCCATGACGACATCAGCGGGTGGGCCCATCGTTGTTGACGATGAGCGACGGCGAGACATGGAGCTTGTGTGAAAAGGTGGAAAAGAGAACCGCACAAGAAGCGCGCAAAGGTAAAATCCAACCAAGCTCAAACACGACTACACAGCCTAGCTAGCCTAACAAGACTTGAATTTTTTTTTGTCAACGTCAAACCACCACATTGACGGCAGAACCAGGCTTTGAAAACAACACTTCTTATCTCCGTTAGTTTGTAATTAAATATTTAAAAGAATGTATATTTTAGATTATTAACTTGAAACTTGAAAACTACAACAGAATTTGTTTGTTTTTTTCTTGAAATCCCTTGTCAACTTTGCCACGGCGAATCTGCCACGGCGTTGAGTCTGCCACATCATTTCACCATCCCATTGCTCCCGGAACCTTGGGCCACGCCACTACCGCTTTCCTTTTTTCTATTTCTGGCAGTAACATTTCTCTATTATTCGGACCAAACCGAGCAGAACGGTCGTGGTGTAGTAACCATGGGCCACGCTGTCCAGTATACTACGTTTAGAAAATCGACTCCAATGTCTTTTGAATAATCATTCAAATTTCATCCATCTCTTTAGACTCAAAGTACGGGTCAGAGTCAAGCAAGGACGTCATGTGAGAGTGGGTGGTAAAAATAGCACCCCTGCTCAGGTTTTGTGCCTGTGCCTACCACCAATGGAGACCAAGATAATCGCCTAAACTTACTGGCTTGCAATCCAGAATGATACACGCTCAGGTTGATATTTTGATTATCGTCAGGGACAAACCAATTGACTGATGGCTATTCTGTCAGAAAAGAACAACAGTTGACGCAACGGTAGGGCTATGCAATGCCTATGCTGGTCCCATCAGTTCCTACCAGTGTGAACCTGATTTTCAGAATCCCTTCCATGCACGTGAATCATCAGTACTGATCTGGCTCAAAGTGAAAGCCGCACGGGACCCCGTTCAGGCGCTCTGTGAGCGCAAGGTAAACACCAGGAGGGCTGGGAAAGACATGTCGTTTGAAGTGCTAGCACGCACATGTGTGTGTGTTACAATATACAATGAACATGCGAAGCAACAGGGTCGAAGAAGTCGTCGCAGCGAAGGCTCCGCGAGAATAAATTATGAACTTCAAATTGCATCACACTAAACGCATTCAAACGATACATTATCAGTGCAAAACGACACAGCAAGTAAAATTGTACAAAGACGAACGAAGTGGAACATGGTATCGAAAAAACAATCACATGCAGAGAGAATGGTGTGAGAGAGAATACATGGTATAGATGCCTGAAATCATACTTTTGAAGTTGGACGAAGTACCAGTAAGATTCCGTCCGAGTGCCCAGAGAAAATAGCGTCAACAGAAATTTCCTGATCAGAGGTGGACGAAGACATCGAAGACGGTGGTCGTGAACGGGAAGACGTCCCGGGCGATGAATGGGAGGCGCAACGTGAGCTTGACGGCATTC
>Ga0310811_10008738_pt1 | contig 13036 bp, 6 predicted proteins | sample YCmetagenome_FD_207642 | JGI IMG/M metagenome (GOLD analysis project Ga0310811, IMG submission 207642) | Soil microbial communities from experimental microcosm in Duke University, North Carolina, United States - YC | ecosystem: Engineered > Artificial ecosystem > Soil microcosm > Unclassified ...
CTTGGAAATAATCCTATCGTCGAAGCCGTCAACGTTAGCCTGGTCGGTCGCAACCTCTTCTATTTCTCGAAGAAGTCGCCGAATATCGATCCCGAATCGAACTTTACCACTACCGTCAAGTACGCCGGCATCGAAGGCACGAGCCTGCCCTCCGCCCGGACCTTTGGCGTCAATGTCAATGTTAAATTCAAAAAATAGTCGTATGAAGAATAAAAAGAAGATATTTCTATATATGTGTTCGGCGGCCCTCCTTACCATGGGAGGCTGTACGAAGAAGTTCGATGCGATCAATACCGATCCCACGAAGGCCAATTCCACCCAATTCGATCCGAACTTGTTACTTAGCTCCGAGCAAGAAGAATACATTAACGCGACCACAGGTTACAGCGGCGCACTGCTGCTGCAGAGCATGTGGGTGCAGATCCTGTCTTCGGCGGCGTATCCCAGCTATTACAGCAATGGCGATAAATATGTAGCGTCTGGTAACCTGAACAGCTATGACGCCAGTCTCTGGAACCATTGCTATAACTCCGCCAGTTATGCGTATGAGCTGCGGAGCCTGATCAAGGACAAACCGCAGCTTAGCAACCTGGGCGGCATCTCCCTGGTCGTCGAGCTGTTGGATTTCATGACGCTTACCGATACCTATGGCGACATTCCCTATACCCAGGCGTTGCAGGCTAAAACGGGCGGGCTCCTGCCGGTATATGATTCCCAGCAGTCGATCTATACGTCGATCCTGTCCAAGCTGGATTCCGTGCTCCCGACGCTGGATGCCACCAAGACGATTCCCACGAACGACCTGTTCCCTTATGCGAAAGATGCCGATGCCGCAACCTATATCGCACATTGGAAAAAGTTTGGGTATTCGTTGATGCTGCGTATGGCCATGCGGTTGACCAAGGCGGACGCTGCTACGGCACAGAAATATGCTGAAAAAGCTTATGCTGGCGGCACTTTTGCAAGTACCTCCGACGATGCGTATATTACTTTCGACCATACCGACAACTACAACAACAATAACACCAGCGCTTACCAGACAGCCGAGGATTTCTCCGAGGTGAAATGGAGCTCGAGCGTGATCAGCCTGTTGAAGTTGGTTAGCGATCCCCGGTTGGCTGTTATCGCCGAGGTCCCCCAGGCGGGGAAGAAAGCGGCGGCCAACGAATCTCTGGCCGGTGATGCGACGCCTGCCAACCAGTTGGGCATGCCTAACGGCTATGACCAACTCGGCGCTGCTACCGATATCAGCAAGGCTCCGGGTTATCCCGGCCCGACGGACACTGCATCGCCGCCCAATCCGCTGAGCGCGAATTATTACGCCGTCGGTAAGTACTCCCGGCCGTCCATCGGGGAGTATATCAGCCTGAATACTCCCGCCTTTATCATCAACTATGCTGAGACCGAACTGCTGCTGGCCGAGGCCGCAGCCCGGGGTTGGAGCGTAGGGGCGTCTGCTTCCGTGCATTATGCCAATGGACTCACTGCAGCTTTGACGAGCTATGGTACGCTCAGCTCCTATGGCGTCATCAACCCGGCGACGATTGGAGCCTATGTGACCACTCACCCGCTGATCACCACTTCGTTGGATGTGGAACTGGCGCAGATCAACACCCAGTACTGGCTGACTACCGGGACCCTGTTCGATTTCGACGAAGCATGGACCAACTGGCGCCGGAGCGGCTATCCTGTGCTGACGCCCGTGAACTATGCGGGTAATTTCACCGGTGGTACCATCCCCAGACGGCAGGCTTATCCGAGTACGGAGCCGCAAACCAACCCGACCAATTACCAGTCGGCCGTGGGCAAGCTTTCCGGCGGCGACCAGTATAGCAGCCGGATATGGTGGGATAAATAAATAATAGTTTAAATTTGAACGGCAAGACTACACCATGTAGTCTTGCCGTCTTTTTATGAAACGATTGATCTTTTTGTTGCTGCTGCCGGCTCTTCGAGCCGGGGCGCAATCACCCTTGTTCCAGTTGTTGCCGTCGAAGGAGACAGGCATCCACTTCAGCAACGATATCGCCGAAACCGAAGAGCTGAACGTTCTTTCCTACGAATACTTCTATAATGGCGGCGGGGTTGCCGTAGGAGATATCAACAACGATGGATTACCGGACCTTTTCTTCACGGCCAACAGCAAGCCCTGCAAGCTGTTCCTCAATCTGGGCGGGTTGAAGTTCAAAGATATTACCCGCGAGGCGGGGCTGGAAGGCCGGCCCAACAGCTGGAAGACGGGTGTTACGATGGCGGATGTCAATGGAGATGGTCTGCTGGACATCTATATCTGCTATTCAGGCAAGAACGCCGCACAGCGCGGCAACCAGCTGTTCATCAACCAGGGCAATCTCCATTTTACGGACCAGGCGGCGGCCTATGGGCTAAACGATTCGGGGTATTGCACCCAGGCGGCTTTCTTCGATTATGACAACGACGGCGACCTGGATTGTTTTCTCCTGCGCCATAGCGTGAAGAAGATCGACAATATGGAGCTGGCCACGCACCGGGACGAGCTTGACCCGCTGGCGGGCGATAGACTGCTCGAGAACCAGGGAGGGCACTTCGTCGACGTGTCGAAAAAGGCGGGTCTGCGGCAGAGCCCCCTTACTTATGGATTGGGCATCGCGATCGCCGATATCAATAAGGATGGCTGGCCCGATGTCTATGTTACCAACGATTATAACGAGCCGGATTATCTCTATCTCAATAACCACAACGGTACGTTCACCGATGCTACCGCGAGCAGTTTCCGCCACCTGGCGCAATTCTCCATGGGCGTCGATATCGCCGATATCAACAATGACGGGCTGCCCGACGTGCTCAACCTGGACATGCTCCCGGAAGACAACCGGCGGCAAAAATTATTACAGCTGCAGGAGAACTATGAGTCCTTTCAGCTGATGACGGGCCAGGGGTTGCAGGAGCAATATATGCGGAATATGCTGCAGCTGAACAATGGCGACGGCACCTTTAGCGAGATCGGCCAGCTGGCCGGGATCTTTGCCACCGACTGGAGCTGGTGCCCGTTACTTGCCGATTTCGACAACGACGGCAATAAAGACGTCTTTATCACCAACGGCTATTTGCGGGACTATACCAATAAGGATTTTCTGCGTTACTGGGGCGACTATAAGATCCGGAAGGCCATGGACCGTGAGCCGGTGAAGCTAATGGACCTGGTACAGGCCATGCCGGCTTCTACTTTGAAGAAATACATCTTTCGGAATAACGGTGATCTTACGTTCACTAATATGCAGGCGCAATGGGGGATCAACCAGCCGGCGGTGTCGTCGGGGGCCGTCTATGCCGACCTGGACAATGACGGCGACCTGGACCTGGTGGTCAACAATATCAACAATGAAGCTTTTGTCTATCGGAATATGAGCAGTGAGCAGGGGCGGGCGAGCTGGCTGGGTGTACAGCTGAAGGGCAAGGCCGGTAATACGGCGGCGATCGGCGCCAAGGTGTATGCCTATGCCGGGGGGAAGACTCAATATGCCGAGGTGAATCCGGCGCGGGGTTACCTGAGCTGTGTGCCGGCCGAGGCGCATTTTGGATTTGGGACGGCGAAAACGGCGGACAGCGTGATCGTTGTCTGGCCGGATCAGCGGCGACAGAAGATGGATGGGGTGGCCCTAAACCAGAAATTGGTGTTGACCGAAGAGGGGACGGAGGCGCAAGCGCCTGCTACGGCGCCAAAGGTGGTGTTCACGGCGGCTGCGCCGCTGATCGACTATACGCCTGAGGGATTTGGGGATAATGATTTTAAACGGCAGCTGCTGATGTTATTCATGTATTCCCGGACGGGGCCCGTCATGGCCGCGGGTGATGTCAATAAGGATGGGCGGGAAGACCTCTTTATCAGCGGCGACAAGAAGCGGCCGGGGATGTTATATATGCAAGAGGCAGGAGGAAAGGTAGAGGCGAGAGGCGCCATCGTTCATGAGGACAGCTCGACGGTGGCGGCGGCGGCCTTTTTTGATGCTAACGGCGACGGATGGCCGGACCTGTATATTGCGAAGGGGGGCTATTCGCTGTGGGAACCGCATACCCCCGCATTGCAGGATGAGCTTTGGCTGAACGATGGAAAGGGAGGGTTGCACAGGAGCGAGGGAATGATCCCCGATCTCAGCGCCAACAGCAAGTCCTGTGTCCGGCCCTGTGATTATGACGGGGATGGGGATATCGATCTGTTTGTCGGCGGCCGGGTCATACCGGGGCAATACCCGCGTGCTCCGGAAAGCTATCTGCTGACCAATGATGGGAAAGGTCATTTTACGGTTACCGGCACTCCTTTTCAACATATCGGGATGGTAACGGACGGGCAGTGGATCGACCTGGATGGGGATGGGAGAAAAGATCTGGTCCTTTGTGGCGAGTATATGCCGGTGATGGTATTCCTGAATACTTCAAGCGGTTTTGTCGATAAGACGAGCGAATATTTTGGCGAACGCGGGTCGCAGCCCGGGTTTTGGAATACGCTGACGCTTGCGGACCTTGATGGGGATGGAAGGCCCGACCTGATCGCGGGGAATATGGGACAGAACTGCTGCGTGAAGTTCTCCGAAAGCCAGCCGGGGGAGTTGTACTATGCGGACTTCGATCACAACGGATCGATCGATCCGTTCTTTAATTTTTATATCCAGGGTGTCAGCTATCCCTTTGTCAGCCGGGACGAATTGAACGAACAGATGTATTCCATGCGAAAGAAGTTCAGCAGCTATAAAGACTATTCCAATGCGACGATGAAGGATCTCTTCTCCAAGGACGAGCTCGCCGCGGCGGGGAAGCTGACCGTGACGCAGGATAAGACGATGTGCTGGCTCAATAAGGGGGGGCATTTTGTTGCTGTGGACCTGCCGATCCAGGCGCAATTTGCCCCGGTGACGAGAGTGCTTGCGGGAGATTTTGATGGGGATGGGCATGCCGATCTGCTGCTGTTGGGGAACCACTCCGACAACCGGCTGAAGATCGGAAGCATCGATGCCAACTATGGCTGTTTGTTGACCGGCGATGGCGGCGGGCATTTCCAGTATGTGCCGCAGCCGGTGTCGGGTCTGTCCGTGAAAGGGGATGTCAAGTCGGCGCTTGACTGGACCGTCGATGGGAAGAAATATTTGGTTATAGGCGTATCTGAAGGTGCGCTGCAATTCTATAGAGAGAAATGAAAAAATCGATTGGGGTCTTTTTGCTATTGACGACCGGGTTTGCCGGTGTTGCACAAAAGAACCGTGACCGGGCGCTGACGGAGTATCTGCGGCCGGCGGTGTTCTCGCTCACGATGGTGATGGTGCATGATGTGGTGAATCCGCCTGCGGCGAGCCGTTACTATGCGTATGTGATGCTTGGCGCTTACGATCTTGTTTCCCAGCACAACCGGAGCCTGGTGCGGCCCAACGCCTTTGTTCGCAACTATCCCTTTGGGGCGGCTGCGGGAGATACGGGATATGACTATCGCATTGCGGCGGCCTGGAGTATCCTGGAGACGGGGAAGGTGATGCTGCCTTCGGGATTTATGCTGCAGGAGGAGGAGAAGAAATTCCTGCAGCTGTTGAAGAAGGAGAAATGGCCGCAGGCGGTGATCGACCGATCGCTGGCCGCGGGCAGGCAGGCCACGGACAAGGTAGTGGCCTGGTCGAAGGGGGACAAGTATAATCTCCTCAGCACGAAGCTGCGTTATACGCCCCTGCGCAAGGATTCGACGTGGTATCCGACGCCGCCTGGTTATATCGAGGCGGTCGAGCCCAACTGGCGGATCATCCGGCCGATGATCGTGGATTCCTCCGATCAGTTCACGCCACCGCCGCTGGCGCATTTCAGTACGGATACAAGCAGCGAATTCTACCGGCTTGCCAGGGAGGTGTATACCATCGGCAAGGATACGGGCCGGCGCGCATTGTATGAAAAGACGATCGCGTTCTTCTGGGATTGCAATCCTTTCGCCATCCAGACGTCCGGTCATATGATGATCGGCAACAAAAAGATAAGCCCCGGGGGCCACTGGATGGATATTGCGGGGATCGTGGCCGGTGTGAGGGATCTGGACTTCGATCATACGGTAGAGGCGCAGACCCTTGTCGCGGTGACGTTGATGGACGCCTTTATCTGTTGTTGGGATGAGAAGTACAAGAGTAACCGGGTCCGGCCGGAGACCTTTATCAATCGTCATATCGATGCCCGGTGGCAGCCGTACCTGCAGACGCCACCTTTCCCCGAATACACCAGCGGGCATAGCGTTATCTCGACGGCGGCGGCCGAAGTGCTGAGTTATCTTTTTGGTCCAAAGCTGGAGTATACCGATAATACGGAGCAGTTGTGGGATATCCAGCCGCGGAGCTTTCACTCGTTTCGCGAGGCGGCGGAGGAAGCAGCTATTTCCCGGCTTTACGGTGGTATTCATTATCGTGACGGCGTAGTCAGCGGCCAGGTGCAGGGGAAGGCCATCGGGGAATACATCGTTAAGCGGCTCCAGGGAGCCGGTGTGCGGCCGTTATCTTTGTATTAACAGTGTCGGACCGGATCGTCGGGCCTGTGTTTTGTTTTTACTTTTGGCCCCATGATTGACGAAAAAGCGCTTTTTCGGTTGGTGGCCGAGCTGCGACCCTTCGTGATCCGGCTGACAAGGTCCTCCGAAGCGGCGGACGATGTATTGCAGGAGGCGTTCCTGAAGGTCTGGCTCCACCGGGAGAAACTCGAGGCTGCGGAGAGTCCCAGGGCGTATATCATCCGGATCGTCAGTAACGAGTCCATCAATTACCTGAGGGCCCAGGCAAGGAACGGCAAGCTGCTGGCCGAATTGCAACCCCAGGTTACGGGGGAAGCGCCGTCACCCGAACAACATCTTTTTTACCAGGAAATGGAAGCCCAGCTGAATGAGGCCATCGAGCGGCTTCCCCAGGCCTGCCGGACCATCTACCGGATGAGCCGGGAGCGGTATATGCGTATCCCGGAGATCGCCCGGGAGCTGAACCTCTCCGACAGCACCGTCAAGAACCAGCTGGTAAAAGCCTTAAAAAATCTGCGGCGCGTAGTCCTTTTCTTCTATCTCTTCGTCTTTTAGGCATGTCCACGCAACGAATCGCCTATTTATTACAGCAATATCTCGACAAGCGAATCAACCGGGAGGAACTGGCCGAACTGACCACGTTGTTGGAAGATGAGTCGGCGCAGGAGCCGATCCAGCAGGCGATGGAAACTCTTATGTTGTCTGACATGGAGGAGCGGCGTCGGGGTCGTGTGCTGTCGATCCGGCGGGCAGCCTGGGCTGCTGCCGCAGCCCTTTTGCTGGGGGCGAGCGCCTTGTGGCTGCTTCGTCCCGGTGTAAGGGAGAAACCGCCGGTGGCCGTGGTGGCGCATGATGCTGCTCCGGGCGGCAACCGGGCGACCGTTACGCTTGGCGATGGGAAGACGGTGCGGCTGGATGAGGCGCAGGCCGGGGTAGTGGGTAAGCAGGGAAACACCCGGCTGGTCAAGAGCGCGGATGCGCAGCTGAGTTATGAGTCATCGGGTGGTGCGGAGACCGTCCAATATAATATCCTCGAGACCCCGCGCGGCGGAGAATATAAACTTGTGTTGCCGGATGGGACGAAGGTGTGGCTGAATGCCGCCACCACGCTTCGATATCCCACCGCGTTCATCGGAAAGGACCGGGTGGTGGAGCTGAGCGGAGAGGCGTATTTCGAGGTCGCCGCGGATGCTGCAAAGCCTTTCCGGGTGGAGGTGAAGGGGGGACAGCAGGTGGAAGTGCTGGGTACGCATTTCGATATCATGAGCTATACGGATGAGCCGGTGGCGAAAACGACGCTGCTGGAAGGATCGGTCCGGGTACGCAGGGAGGCAAAGGCCGCGGTGCTGCGTCCGGGGCAACAGGCACGGCTTGGAGGGGATGGAAGCCTGGTGGTGGTGAATGCAAATGTGGAGGAGGCCGTGGCCTGGAAGAATGGAATGTTCAAATTCGAAGAGGCGGATATACAACAGGTGATGCGTCAATTAGGGCGTTGGTATGATCTGGAGGTTGTGTATCTCCATGGAGTGCCAAAGGACCAGTTCGAGGGCGAGATGTACCGGAATGTGAATTTGTCGAAGACGCTGAAAATACTGGAGGCCAGCGGGGTCCATTTCTCCATTGAAGGGAAGAGGCTGCTGGTTGAATAAACTACATTAAACCCCACATATTTATGGACTTCTATCGGATGTTCATGAGAATGACCGTTCTCATGATGACCCTCGCTTGCCTGCAAGTGAGTGCGGCGGGCTATTCTCAAAAGATCAATCTCTCGGCGAAGCAGACGACGTTGGAAAATGTGTTCCGGGAGATCAAGGCCCAGACGGGCTATGTGTTCTGGTATAAGACAGATGTTTTAAAAGTTGCCAGGAAGGTGACGATCACGTTGCATGATCTCGATCTGAGGGCAGCGCTGGATTCCATTTTCCGGGACCAGCCGCTTGCCTATGAGATCGTGGACCGGACCGTTGCGGTGCGGGTGAAGGAAGGATTTGACGCGTCTGCGCCGGCGCCACCGATCACCGTCGTAGGTAAGGTCGTCGACGAGAAGGGGCTGCCGGTGCCGGGGGTGACGATACAGGTAAAGGGCGTCGCCGGTGGGGTCACGACGGACGGTGAGGGCGTGTTCCGCATGCCGGGTGTGGCGGAGAACGCCGTGCTTGTCTTTAGCTCTGTGGGCTACCAGTCACAGGAGGTGAGAGTACAGGGGAGGACGACGGTCGGCATCGTTCTGCATAATGAATCGCAGAGCCTGGGAGACATGGTTGTCGTCGGTTATGGGCGGGCCAGCCGCCGGAGTCTTTCCAGCGCCATTACCACTATCAAGGCCGATGAGCTGAACCGGGGCGCCATTACGGATGTCGGCCAGCTGCTGCAAGGCAAGGCGCCGGGGCTGAATATCACGGCCAGCGGTGATCCGAACAAACCTGCGGCGGTGATCCTGCGGGGTGCCTCGACGATCAACAGTCCGGGTGGTCCTTTCTATGTCATCGATGGGGTGCCGGGTGCGGATATCAGCACGGTGGCGCCGGATGATATCGCTACGATCGATATTTTAAAAGATGCGGCAGCAACGGCTATTTACGGGAACCGTGCCGCCAATGGGCTGATCATGATCACGACGAAGCGGGGAAAGAAAGGGCAGACCCAGGTGAATTATAATGGATACGTCGGAACCGAGCAGGTCAGCAGCCGGGTGGAAGTGATGAATGCGCCGGAGCTGCGGGCTTTCCTGGCGAAGAACAATCTCGGGTTCTCGGCAACGGATGACCTGGGCGCCAATACCGACTGGCAGAAGGCGATCGAGCGCGAGACGGCGGTGTCCACCAATCACAATCTTTCCTTTTCGGGGGGTGGGGAGCATACTACTTACAGCGCTACGGTGAATTACGCGAAAAAAGAGGGGATCATCCGGAACACCGATCTTTCGCGAGTGATCGGCCGGCTGGCGATCGATCAGTATGCTTTGAATGACCGGCTGAAATTCAGTCTCAACGTCGTGAACTCTTACAGCAACGGCGACGAGCTGCCCTATCTCGGGGTGATCCTGCTTCAGGCGGCGCATTTTCTGCCGGTGTCGCCCGTAAAGAACCCGGACGGCACTTATTTCGAGGACAAGGCTATTGGCGGCTACTATAATCCTGTGGCGATGCAGAATCATAGTACGATGAATGACAAGAACAATAACCTGATCGGGAGCCTGAATACCCAACTGCGGCTTCCTCTCGGGTTCACCTATGACATCAACCTCTCGTACCAAAACTATTCCAACCTGCACGGGGAATATTATGACAGCTATTTTACGAGCAATTATAACAACCTGTACAACAATCCCGACCCCGGTCCTACGGGAAGGAGCCAACAGAGTTTTGGACCCAATGGCCAGGCCTACCGGAGCACCTATACCAGCAGCAGCAAGCTGCTTGAGACCTTCGTCACTTACGAGCGGAGCTTTGGCGATCACAGCGTGAAGGCCGTGCTGGGGTATTCCTGGCAGGACAATGTCAATAACGACGGGTTCCAGGCGACGGCCTTCAATTTCCCCGTGGACAATATCTCCTACAACAATTTTGCGCTTAGCGCGCCCTATGCCAATCCCAATCTACCGAAGATCAATTTTGGACCGGACGGGCTTTACCAGGAGACGAAGCTGATCAGCGATTTCCTGCGGGTGAACTATAGCTACCGGGATAAATATCTTTTGCAGGGTTCGGTGCGCCGCGACGGCAGCTCGGTTTTCGGCGCCAACCACCCCTTCGGTTATTTCCCGGCGGTCAGCGCAGCCTGGCGGATCAGCCAGGAGGACTTTATGCGAGGGCAGCGGATGGTCTCGGAGCTGAAGCTCCGGGGCAGCTATGGGGTCGTGGGGAATGCCTTTGGGTTCAACGCCTATACGGCGCAGACCTTTTCGGGGTCGCTGGGAACCTTTTATTCGGCGGGCAGCCAGGTCAACGCGTACGGGCCGACGCAGGCAGCGAACCCGGATCTGAAATGGGAACAGACGGCGACGGCGGATATCGGGGTCGATGTGGGTCTGCTGAAGGGACGGGTGAATGCTTCGGTGGATGTCTATAACAAGAACACTACCGGGATGATCTTCCCCTATACCGTGGATCGGTTCCTGGTCTCCACGGGGACGATCGTTGCCAATGGCGGCGGGATGAACAACAAGGGGATCGAGCTGCAGTTGTCTGCCACGCCGGTCAGCCGGGGAGACTTTTCCTGGACGACCTCGCTGAACCTCGCTCATAATATCAATACCATCACCAGTCTCAACAATCCGTTGTTTGCGGGGGTGGATTCCATCCCCGTCGCTGATCCGGAAGGGGGTGGGGAGTCGGGCGTTCATTTACAGGTGCTGAAGGCCGGCAGGCCGTTGGGGCAATATTTTACGCTGCAATATGCCGGCAAGAATGCGAATGGGACGACCCAGTTCATCAACCACAATGGCAAGCCGGATACCACCTATACGATCGGCACCGACTATCATTATCTCGGAAATGCACAGCCGAAACTGATCTATGGCTGGAGCAATACCTTTCGATACCAGCGATGGGACCTCACTGTTTTTGTGCGGGGTGTGCTGGGGGACAGGCTCTTCAATGCGACCCGGGCGGATCTTTTCCGGCCTGCCACGGCGTCGACGGTCAATATCCTCAAGGATGCAGCCAATGAATCGCCCAGTGATGCCAATGTGTTCCGGTATTCCAGCAGGTTCATTGAAAATGGAAGCTTTTTGCGGTTGGACCATGCTTCTCTTGGGTATACGTTCAAAGGGATCTCCAATTATATCCATAATCTCCGCGCGTATGCCACGGTGAACAACCTGTTTACCCTCACCGGTTACAAGGGTATCGACCCCGAGATCAACCAGGGTGGGGTAGCGCCGGGCGTGGATTACAATAATTTCTATCCGAAGACACGGACGGTGCTGCTTGGATTAAATGTTTCCTTCTAGCGGACCACGGGTCCGCTGGCCGAAGGCCCATCATTAGACGTGCGCGGGGATGGGTTATTTTCGGTTTAACCCATTTCCCCGCGCACAAAAAATCATTTACTGATGAAAAAATATATTGTTAGCATTGTTTTGGCGGCCGTCTTTTGCGGCTGTCAGAAAGTAGGGGTCAAGATCAAGACCGAGCTGACGCCCGATGTGTTCCCGCAGACCCAGGGCCAGCTGGTGTCGGTGCTTGGTTCCGCCTATGCCGCGCTGCGGGGTAACTATGCGCTGGACTATTATTTTATGCAGTCGCTGACGACGGATGAGGCGATCCTGCCGGCCCGCGGCGGCAACTGGTATGATCCGGCCAATGGGTATAACAACCTGCACTATCACAACTGGACAAGGGATAACGGTTGGACCAACTCCACCTGGACCTGGCTGTCGACGGTGGTGGGTGTTTGTAATTCGGTAACGGCGACGATCGGGGCGTCGAACCAGGCGACGGCGTTCAAACAAAGCAGTACGGCTGAATTGAAGGTGGTGCGGGACCTGGCCTATTTCATGCTGATGGACCTTTATGGCAATGTCCCGCTTGACACCGTCTATGGTGATTTCACGCCGCATACTAATGCGTCCCGTTCGACGGTGTTCGCCTTTATAGAGAGCGATATTAAGGCGGCGTTGCCGTATTTGACGACCGACGGAAGCGCGGCCATGTATGGACGGGCGAACCGGTATACTGCCTGGGCCTTGTTGGCGAAGATGTATCTGAATGCCGGGTATTATACCGGCACGGCGCGTTATGACGACTGTGTGGCTGCCTGTGACAGCGTCATCAACGCCGGTGGCGGGGCGCAGTATGTGTTGGCGGGCAGGGGAGTTTATTTACAGCTATTTTACCCCAACAATGGGCCCAGCCAGAAGGAGTTCATTTTTTCGATCCCTTACGATCCGAATGCCGCGCCGTATCCCGGGACCAACGGGTATAACTACCGCGCCCGGTACGATCTGAACCGCAACCTGGGGATGCGCTATCACTATTCCGGCTCTACGCCGGGAAGCAATATCGATCCGATCATCAACCAGACGACCGGGGGCGGGCTTGTCAACAGCAAGCCCAGCGGGCCTGAGAGTACGCTTTATTCGTACTGGAGCGCGTATTTCACCGATCCGGGGGATATCCGCAACGGGCAATGGCTGACGGGGCTGCAGTACAATGCCGATGGTACGCCGCTGATGGTCAAGACGACCAAGGGCGGGTCGCAGGGTTATGATGCGACCTACCAGGGTACGGACAAGGGCGCCACGTATATTTATCAGCTGAATCTTACGCCGCAGATCGTTTTTCGTACCGATCCCAACAGTGGGGCCAATCCTTCGCTTTTCGATCTGGGAAATGACGAGATCGCGTGGAACATGGGCTACCGGAATATTAAATATTATCCTGATTCGATCAATATCTCCAGCCGCAACCAGAACAATGATATGCCGGTGTTCCGATTGGCGGATATCCTGCTGATGAAGGCAGAGGCCATCCTTCGGGGGGCGGCGCCCACGCAGGGACAGACCGCGCTTTCGTTGGTGAA
>Ga0310811_10008740_pt1 | contig 13035 bp, 14 predicted proteins | sample YCmetagenome_FD_207642 | JGI IMG/M metagenome (GOLD analysis project Ga0310811, IMG submission 207642) | Soil microbial communities from experimental microcosm in Duke University, North Carolina, United States - YC | ecosystem: Engineered > Artificial ecosystem > Soil microcosm > Unclassified ...
CATGTCCATTGCTTCGGCGAACATCTTCACGCGCGATATCTGGAAGGAGTTCGGGCCCCCAACGAACGGCAGCGTGGAAACGTTGATCGCAAAGCTCTTCTCCATCGTCATGATCGTGGGCGCCGTGGTCTTCATCCTGGCGATCCCCAATACCTATGCCGTGCAGCTGCAGCTGCTCGGGGGCATGTGGGTCATCCAGACCTTCCCGGCGATCGCGCTCTCAGTGTTCACCCGGTTCTTCAACGGCTGGGCGCTGCTGATCGGCTGGGCGGTGGGTATCGTTAGCGCCACCTACCTGGCAGCGTTGAACCATCTGACCGGGGCAATCTGGGCGTTTCATATCCTCGGCTATACGGTCCCGAGCTATATCGCGTTCGCGACCGTCATTCTGAACATCGTGGTCGCAGGGGTGTTGAGCGTGCCGTTCAACGCCATCGCTTCCGACCGCGCACGCGACGCCACCAAGGCGGCCGACTACGCCGCGTGAGACATGCGTTACGGGTTGAGCCATTGGGCTCGACCCGTAACGGGGGAAGAAAGGGAAAGGCTACTTTTTGTGAACAAAAAGTAGCAAAAAACTTGCTCCTTTAGGCCGGTGGCGCTGAAACCAGCACGGCCTAAAGGAGCTAAAGTTTACTCACGTGGTTAGCTAACCACGCTATGGCATCAGACTTAAAAGATCGAGTCGATCAGATCTTCGCCGACGGCAAAGCCAGCGCCCATGGCGACCGCGCGACCAAAGCCGGAATTCATGATTTCACCCAAAATCCCGCCGCCTTGCTGCTGCGGATAACCGCCATAGTTCTGCGGGGGGTAAGGCATCGGCTGCTGCATGGGCTGCATCGGCTGCTGATTGCCCCAAGGGCTCTGCTGCTGGTTGTTCATGAAATTATGCAGGGCCTGCAGGAGGTTGGCGACCTGGTTCTGCTCGCTCTGAATTGCCAGCGCGATGCTCTTCAGATCCAGGAGCCATTCCCGCGCATCCTGATTGCCGGCCTGGGCAGACCCCTGAAGCTTCATGGCCAGGGCGCGCAGTTCCTGCACGGTTTGCTGGGATTGGGTCTGTAGCTGACGATACTGGTTGTCGATGGTCTGAATATCCATACTGCCCCTCCTTTGGGTAGGTCATCTATATAGGAGTTTTTCTTGCAAACCGAGGGCAACACCAAGGCAGAATGTGACCGTTTGTCACGGAAACACGCGATTGTCAGGCCACAGCTTTTTTGACCATGCGCCGATACAGCTCACAGGCCTGCCCGAACGCCTCAAATAACCGCTTGCGGTCGAGGAAATGCGTGACTTCCCATTCCGGATGCCATTGCACGGCGATGGCGAAGCTGCTCGCGCCCTCGACCCGCACGGCCTCGATGGTGCCGTCCGGCGCCACCGCCTCGACCACCAGGCCCGCGGCCAGCTGGTCGATCCCCTGCCCGTGCAGCGAATTCACGCGAATGGTCTCGGTGCCGGAAATCCGCGCCAGTTCTCCGGAAAGGGTGACATCATGCTTCAGGCTAAAGAGCTGTTCGCGTGTACCTTGGCCCGCACGATGATCCATGCGCCCCGGCACGTTATGGATCTCCTGAAACAGCGTGCCCCCTAACGCCACGTTCAGCTCCTGCATGCCGCGGCAGATGCCCAGGATCGGCATGCCGCGATCCAGCGCGGCGCGGATCAAAGGCAAGGTCGTCGCGTCGCGCGCGGGGTCATGAAGATCCGGCGTCGCGTCGAAATCCGCCCCGTAGCACATCGGCGCCACGTTGGAGGGGCTGCCATTGAACATGATACCGTCCAGCCGGTCGAGCAGCGCGCCCATCGCCTCGCCTTCCGGCGGGATCAGCACGGGAACGGCATTCGCCGCGGCGATGAGGGCGGCACCGTAACGCGCCGGCGTGGCGTGCTGGACATAGTGACTCACCAGCTTGGTGCAGGCGGGAATTCCGACAACGCAAGGGCTGACCATCTGCTTTAAGTCTCCATGACCGCTAGATTTTATGGCGACGCCACGAGCGGGCCGCAAGCCCGCCCAACGCATCGCCGATGCGCTCCCCTGGTGGCCCCGCGACGCGCTTCAATTTTCAACGGCGCTGATGTAGGCCGATATCATGACACGCAGAACCGAGCTGAGCCGCAAGACCTCAGAGACCGATATCCTGATCCGTCTGAACCTGGATGGGACCGGGATGACCAAAATCGCCACCGGGATCGGCTTTTTCGACCATATGCTGACGGCGTTCGGGCGGCACGGGCTGTTCGACCTGGAGGTCGAGGCGCGGGGCGATTTGCATATCGACGCGCATCACACGGTCGAGGATGTCGGCATCGTGCTCGGCCAGGCGCTTGCCAACGCGGTGGGAGACAAGCGCGGCATTACCCGCTTCGGGCAGGCCAGCATCCCGATGGATGAGGCGCTGGTGGATGCGGCAATTGACCTTTCCGGCCGCGCCTATCTCGGCTGGCAGGTCGGTTTCGAACGGCCGATGCTCGGCACGATGGACACGCAGCTGGTCGAGGAATTTTTCCGCGCCTTGACCAGCAACGGGCTGTTCACGCTGCATCTGCGCCAGTTGGCCGGCAGCAATGCGCATCATGTCGCGGAAGCGACGTTCAAGGCCGCGGCACGGGCCCTGCGCATGGCTGTCGCCGTGGATGTCCGCAGCGCCGGCCAGATTCCGTCGACGAAAGGCTCGCTCTGATGCGGTGCGCGCCATGCTGGTAACCGTCGTCGATTACGGCGGCGGCAATCTCGCCTCAGCCGCGCGCGGGCTCCGGCTCGCCGCGGAACAGCAGGGTTTGCCCGCCGAGATCCGCATCACCGCGGATCCTGATGTGGTCGAACGGGCGGATCGTATCGTCCTGCCCGGCCAGGGCGCATTTGCCGACTTGGCCGCCGGCCTTGCCTCTGTCGCCGGGCTGAAGGAGGCGATGGTCCGCCGCGTGGCCGAGGGCGCCCCGTTTCTCGGCATCTGTGTCGGGATGCAGCTGATGGCCGAGCGCGGCCTGGAATTCGGCGTGACCGAGGGCCTGGGATGGGTCGAAGGCGAGATCGCCCCCCTGCCCGCACGCAACCTGCGCCTGCCCCATATGGGCTGGAACGAGCTGACGTTCGAGCCGGGGGCCCACCCGCTGCTGGCCGGCCTGAAACCGGGCGATCATGCTTATTTCGTCCATTCCTTCGCTCTGAGGGCCAGCCGGCCTGAGCAGGTTCTGGCCACCACGGATTATGACGGCCCGGTCGTGGCCATGGTGGCGACAGGAAATTGCGCCGGCACGCAATTTCACGTGGAAAAAAGCCAGCAGGTCGGGCTGCAAATCCTTGGTAATTTCTTGCGCTGGGCTCCTGAAGCATGACACTTAGCAAACTGTCATGCCCAGCACCTTGATCAGCCCTCCGACACGCGCGAAGAGGCAGCGGTGAACTACGACCTGCCCCCACCGACCACCCTAACAGCCGAACGCGTCGAGCGGTTCGACGATGATGCGGATGTGCATGCGCTCGCCGAAGCCGCGACGGCCGCGATCCTGGATGGCGGCGGTTTCGGCTGGGTGAAGCCGCCGAAGGCCGCGCTGCTTGAACAATATTTTCGCGGCGTCCTGCTGGTGCCGGAGCGTGAGCTCATTGTCGGCCGCATGGATGGCGTGATCTATGGCGCCGTGCAGCTGCATCGCCCCTCACGGAACAACGAGGCGCAGGCGGTCTCGGCGCATCTGATGCATCATTTCGTGGCGCCTTACGCCCGCGGCCATGGCTTGGCACGGCTGATCATCCAACGTGCCGAGGACCTCGCCAGGGCGCTGGGCTACAAGGTTTTGAATCTGGACGTGCGTGAAACCCAGGAAGCCGCCATCACCTTATTCGAGGCTGCCGGCTTCATCCGCTGGGGCACGCATCCGGCCTATGCGCGGGTCAAAGGCAAGACCCTGCGGGGACATTTCTATTATAAGATGCTGCAAAAATGACTCTGACTCTGTTTCCGGCCATCGATCTAAAGGACGGCGCCTGCGTGCGCCTGCAGCGCGGGGAGATGGACCGCGCCACCGTCTATGGCGAGGATCCTGCCGCCCAGGCGAAAGCCTGGCAGGCCGCGGGTTTTTCCTGGGTGCATGTGGTTGACCTGAACGGCGCCTTCGCCGGCAAGACAGCCAACGGCCCGGCGGTGAAGGCCATCCTGGACGCCGTCGATATCCCGGTGCAGCTGGGCGGCGGCATTCGCGATCTCGGCGCGGTCGAAAGCTGGCTGGCTGCCGGCGTTTCGCGCGTGATCCTGGGCAGCGCCGCCGCCAAGAATCCTGGCCTGGTCATCGAAGCCGCGAAAAAATTCCCGGGCCGCGTGGTGGTGGGGATCGACGCCAAGGGCGGGATGGTGGCGACCGAAGGCTGGGCCGAGACCTCCAGCCTCAAAGCCACGGAACTGGCGCAGCGCCTGCAGGATGTCGGCATTTCCGCGATTATCTACACCGATATCGCGCGGGACGGGATGAAGACGGGGCTCAATCTCCAGGAGACCACCGCTTTGGCCCAATCAGTCAGCCTGCCGGTGATCGCCTCCGGCGGCGTTGCCGGCATTGCCGATATCCTCGCCCTGAAAGCCGCGGCAGAGACGCAAAAAAACCTCGCCGGCAGCATCCTCGGCCGCGCTTTGTATGACGGCAGCCTGGCGCCGGCGGAAGCGCTCGCCGCATGCTGAAACTACGCGTCATCCCCTGCCTGGACGTTAAAGACGGGCGGGTCGTGAAGGGGGTGAACTTCGTCTCGTTGCGCGATGCCGGGGACCCGGTGGAACAAGCGGTCGTTTATGATGCCGCCGGCGCCGACGAGCTGACCTTTCTCGACATCACGGCCAGCAGCGACAACCGCGACACAATCCTCGACGTGGTGTCCCGAACAGCGGAGAAGGTTTTTTTGCCCCTGACCGTGGGCGGCGGCATTCGCAGCGTTGCGGATATGCGGCGGCTGCTGCTGGCCGGCGCCGACAAATGCAGCATCAATTCGGCGGCGATCAGCCGGCCTGAGCTGGTGCGCGAAGCCGCGCAGAAATTCGGCAGCCAGTGCGTGGTGGTGGCGATCGACGCGCGTATGGTTTCGCCCGGCAAATGGGAGGTCTTTTCTCATGGCGGGCGGGTGAATACCGGCCTGGATGTGCTCGAATGGGCGCAGCGCATGGAAGCCTCCGGCGCGGGCGAACTGCTGCTCACCTCCATGGACCGGGACGGCACCGGGAAAGGTTTCGATTTGCCGCTGCTCAAAGCCATCTGCGCCACGGTTCGCTTGCCGGTCGTGGCCTCCGGCGGCGTGGGCAGCCTGCAACATTTTGTCGAGGGTGCCGAGGCCGGCGCCACCGGGCTGCTGGCGGCAAGCGTCTTCCATTTCGGCCGGTCTTCCATCGCTGAGGTCAAGCAGGCTTTGCTCGACGCTAAGCTTCCCGTGCGCCCGCCGGCACCAACAAAGGCAGTTAATCATGGCTGAAAACATCGACCCGACGCCGGACGCGGCAAACCCGGATGCGCGTGTGCTGGACCGGCTGTGGGCCACGGTGCAGTCGCGCAAGAACGCCTCCCCCGATGAAAGCCACTCGGCACGCCTGCTCTCACGCGGAACCGCCAAGGTTGCGCAGAAATTCGGCGAAGAGGCTGTCGAGTGCCTAATCGAAGCCGTCGCCGGCCGGCCGACCGCCCTGATCTCGGAAAGCGCGGATGTGCTGTATCACCTGATGGTGCTGTGGGTTGATGCCGGCCTTCGGCCGGAACAAATCTGGACGGAACTGGCGCGGCGCGAAGGTGTGAGCGGCATCGCGGAAAAAGCGTCCCGGACAGCGAAGTAAAGGGAAGGAAGGGCCGCTTTTTGAAAAAAGCGGCGCAAAAACTTTTGTTTACACTGGGCCTGTGGCGGTGAAACCAGCACGGCTAAGTTCAAAAAAGTTTTTTGCTTCTTTTTTTCAAAAAAGAAGCACTTTCCTTCCTTATTCCTAAGCTTACAACCGGACGAGCGAAAGGGGCTTAAAGCATGACCGTCTATGACGACAATAATATTTTTGCCCGCATCCTGCGGGGTGAACTTCCTTGCCAGCGCCTCTATGAGGATGAGTTCGCGCTCGCGTTTCCCGACATAAGGCCGCAGGCGCCGTGCCATGTGCTGGTGATTCCCAAGGGCAAATATGTCTCGATGACGGATTTCGGCGCCAAGGCCACGCCTGAGGAAATCACGGGCTTTTTCCGGGCGGTTTCTCTGGTCACGGAGAAAGTGGGGGTGGCCGAGAGCGGCTATCGCACGATCGCCAATGCCGGCCCTGACAGCCGGCAGGAAGTGCCGCACTTTCATGTGCATATTCTCGGTGGCCACAGGCTGGGGGCGCTGCTCGTCGCCCCATGAGCAAGCCGGGCAACGCGGGCGAAGTCCTGCGAACCTTTTTCCTGCTCGGCCTCAGCTCCTTCGGGGGGCCCGTCGCTCATCTTGGCTATTTCCGGCGTGAATTCGTCGCCAAACGCGGCTGGGTCACCGAGGAGGAATACGCCAACCTTTTAGCGCTGTGCCAGTTTCTGCCCGGCCCGGCTTCGAGCCAGGTCGGGTTTTGTCTTGGATTGCAGCGCGCCGGCTGGCGGGGTGGGCTCGCCGCCTGGTGCGGCTTCACCCTGCCCTCGGCCTTGTTGATGTTTTTGGCGGGGCACTGGGCCGCCGCTTTGCAGAGCCATTCGCTTGCCAGAGGCGCCCTGCACGGCTTGCAGCTCGCGGCCGTCGCTGTGGTCGCCCAGGCGGTGTGGCTGATGACACGCAGCCTGTGCCCGGACCTGCCGCGCCGGATCGCCGCCTTGCTGGCAACAGGCATCGCTCTGGCGCTGCCCGGCACGTTCGGCCAGATCCTGGTGCTCTTGTTCGGCGCGCTTTTTGGGCTGACGGTCCTGCCGGCCGTGACAGCGCCATCCCCGCCCCCGGCCGGCGGCACCATCCGGAGGGCCAATTTTGCGGTTCTGGTGGCCATTTTCCTCATTCTTTTGTGCCTGGCGTTTCTCGCCCCCAAGACCGGCTGGCTCGCCTTGTTCGCCGCTTTTTATCGGGCCGGTGCGCTGGTGTTCGGTGGCGGCCACGTGGTTTTGCCGCTGCTGAAAGATGCCGTGGTCACACCGGGCTGGATCTCTCCGTCTTTGTTCCTGGCCGGCTATGGCGCCGCCCAGGCCTTACCAGGCCCGCTTTTCACCGTGGCGGCTTTCTTCGGCACCATCGCCTCGGTCGGGCCGCAGGGCGTTCTTGGGGCGGCCATCGCGACCGTCGCCATTTTTCTCCCCGGCCTATTGCTGGTTGCCGCCTGCCTGCCTTATTGGCAGGCGATCCGCCGGCACCCGCGGATCGCCGCCACTTTGAACGGCGTTAACGCGGCCGTGATCGGATTGCTTGTCACCGCCCTGGTCGACCTGCTGCGCTTGCACGCCGTGCTCGCGCCGATCGATCTCGCCCTCCTGATCGTGGCTCTTTTGCTGCTCACCCTGCTGCGCACGCCGCCGCTCGTCGTCGTGCTGATTTGCGCCGCAGCGGGCGCCGCGCTCGGTTAGAGCACGGCCAAGGCAAGGGGAAGGCTTCTTTTTGTGAACAAAAAGAAGCAAAAAAACTTTATTGACTCTGGGCCATGGGCGTTGTCGGCGACACAGAATCAGGTCCAGCATCATAAGAGTTTTTGCGCCGCTTTTTTCAAAAAGCGGCCACTTTCTTTGTCACGCGCTGAACTGAATCACCTCGCGCACCCGTGGGTAGACTTCATGAACCCAGCGCGATCCGGAGAAAATGCCGTAATGGCCGACACCCGTCTGCACATGGTGGCGCTTGAGCACCGGGCGGAGATTGGAACAAAGATCTAACGCCGCGGCGGTCTGGCCGAGGCCGCAAACATCATCCCGCTCGCCTTCGATAGTGAACAGGAAGGTCTTTTTGATCATGTCCGGTTTCACCAGCCGGCCGCGATAGGTCAGCTGGCCCTTGGCCAACTCATGGTCCATGAAAATGCGCTTGACGGTCTCAAGGTAAAACTCGGCCGGTAGATCCATGACCGCGAGATATTCGTCATAGAAGGCGCGATGCATTTCCGCGGCCGCCTTGTCGCCGGCCGCGAGCGAGCGGAACTGCCGGAAATGGGCGCCGACATGCTTGTCGAGATTCATCGAGACGAATGCCGAAAGCTGGATGAAGCCGGGATAAACCCGCCGCCCGCCGCCACGGAAGCGCCACGGGACGACACCGATCATGCGATCTTCGAACCAGGGCAGATCCTTGGTCTTGGCGAGCTTATTCACCTTGGTGGGATTGCGGCGCGTATCGATGGGACCGGCCATCAAGGTCATGCTGCGCGGCGTCGCCGCGTTATTGTCCTCGGACATGATGGCTACGGCGGCCAAGACGGCAACCGCAGGCTGGCAGATGCCTAAGACATGGCTGCGCGGCCCCAAAAACTCCAGGAACTTGATCACATGTTCGATATATTCATCGAAACCGAAACGCCCCGCTTCAACCGGCACGTCCCGTGCGTTATGCCAATCCGTGATGTAAACGTCATGATCTTGAAGCAGCGTTTCCGTCGTGTTGCGCAGCAAAGTGGCAAAATGGCCCGACATTGGGGCGACGAGCAGAACCTTGGGTTGTGGGCAATCGGTGTCTTTCCTGAAATGGATCAGACTGGCGAAGGGCGTGGCAAGAACGATTTCATCCGTGACACTCACCGGCTTGTTGCCGACCATGATGTCTTTGATGGCGTAAGCGGGGCGCTTATGGGTTGTGCCCGAATGGCCGAACACATCGAGCGCGGCCGTCACATGGCGGAGCATGATGCCGTAAGGCTGGTTCGGCGTGACGCTTCGCAGCAGCGTGCTGGTATGCCGCGCCATCATTCGCAGCGGATCCAAGACATCCGCCTGGGCTTGGTAGAGGTCGTAAATCATCGTCCAGTCCTTGGGCGGCGATGCCGGTATCGCCCGAATCCACGGCATAATTCTCTCACGCCGCCGTCCACCGCGTCTAGTACGAGAAGGGTAGCGTTTCGGTAGAGTATTCATAATAAAAGGGAGTAATTATGGCAGAAGCGACCCTGCTGATCAGCAGCAAAAACTACTCCTCCTGGTCGTTGCGCGGCTATTTGTTGGCCAAGCTGTCCGGCATCGACTTCGTCGAGGAGAGGGTCTCCCCCGATGACGCACGGGCCCGTCAAGAATTGCTGATGCGCACCTCTTCGATACTCGTGCCTTGCCTGGTTCACGGGGAGGTTTCGGTCTGGGATACGCTGGCGATCGCCGAATATCTGAACGAACTCTTTCCCGCGGCGCAGATGCTGCCGACTGAAAAAGCGGCGCGCGCGCGGTGCCGGTCGATTTCCGGCGAAATGCATTCCGGCTTCGCCGCCTTGCGCGCCTCGCTGCCGATGAATTTGCGCGTCCACAAGCGGGGGTTCACCGTCTGGTCGTCCGCCCAGGCGGACATTGACCGGATCACCACCATCTGGCGGGATTGCCTGACGAGCTGGAAAGGACCTTTTCTGTTCGGCAAGAGGCCGACCATCGCCGATGCGATGTATGCGCCCGTCGTCACCCGGTTCTTGAGCTATGACGTCGTGATCGGCCCGGCCTGCCAGGATTACTGCAGCACCATCATGAGTTGGGAACCGATGCGCCAGTGGGTCGCCGACGCCCTCCAGGAGCCCGCGGACATCATCGAACTCGACATCGATTTCTGAGGCCTGTTTGCAACGTTTCGGCAACCGGCCCAGCGGCCGGTTGGTGCGGGTGCTTTGGCAGTCTATTTCGGTAACGGGGTCCATGGCGTCGGGGCCGGTACCGCGCAGGGCGCCTCGGCATCGACGGTCTCGAAATCAGCCGGGGCGATGATCTCGATATATTCCATGTCGGGCGAGTAATCGAACAGGTAATGGATGATGCCGGGCCGCTGGTGCACGCAGTCGCCGGCGGCTACCAGATGCTCCTTGTCCCCGTACATGAAGCGGGCCCAGCCCTTTTGCATGATGACAATGTGGAAGTCCGCGACATGGCGATGCCATCCCGTCCCCTGCTCCGGCGGGCACTCCGGATTGGCCTTGACGAGTTGGCACAAAACGCGGCCCCCGGTCGCCCCGGCGATCCCAAGATCACGATACAAGAAGAAATCCCGCAATCCGTCGGTACGCCACGGCGTATCGCCAGGCCGGACATGGGAAAATAAGCTCACCATCTTGTCGAGCATGGCTTGTGCTCCACTTGCAGGTTTACCAAGAATTTATGGCGCGACTCCGCGCTTTTAAAGTGGCCGCTTTTTGAAAAAAGCGGCGCAGGCGCAAGCGAAGGAAAGACTTCTTTTTGTGAACAAAAAGAAGCAAAAAACTTTGTTATGCTGGGCCATGGGCGTCGTCGCTGACCCAGCCCATGGCCCAGCATCATAAAAGTTTTTGCGCCGCTTTTTTCAAAAAGCGGCCACTTTCTAGTCCTCGCGCTCGGTGCGGACCAGCACATCGCGCTTGCCGACATGGTTGGCGGGGCTCACGACGCCGTCCTTTTCCATCTGCTCGATCAGCTTGGCGGCGCGGTTGTAACCGATCTGCAAGTGGCGCTGAATGAAGGAGGTGCTCGCTTTCCCTTCCCGGGCGACAAGCGCGACGGCCTGATCGTAAAGCGCGTTTTCACCGCTGGTGTTGCCGCCGATCGTACCGGAAATGGCCGGCGTCTCATCCTCCACCGGCTCGGTGACTTCATCCAGATAGGCCGGCTCGCCCTGCTCGCGCAGGAAAGCCACCACCGCCTCGACCTCCTGGTCGGACACGAAGGGGCCGTGAACGCGGGTGATGCGCCCGCCGCCCGCCATATACAGCAGATCGCCCTGCCCCAGCAGCTGTTCGGCGCCTTGCTCGCCGAGAATCGTCCGGCTGTCGAATTTCGAGATCACCTGGAAGCTGATGCGGGTCGGGAAATTCGCCTTGATCGTGCCGGTGATGACGTCGACCGAGGGACGCTGCGTCGCCATGATCACATGAATGCCGGCGGCACGGGCCATTTGCGCGAGGCGCTGGACGGCGATCTCGATCTCCTTGCCCGCCACCATCATCAGATCCGCCATCTCGTCGATGAAGACCACAATGAAAGGCAGGGGTTCGAGCGCCAGGGGCTGGTCTTCGAAGACAGGTTTGCCGGTCTCCGAATCGAAGCCGGTTTGCACGCGCCTGGTCACCACCTCGCCGCGGTCGCGCGCCTCATTCACCCGGTCGTTATAACCGGCGATGTTGCGCACCGAGAGCTGACTCATGGAGCGATAGCGCCGCTCCATCTCGCGCACCACCCATTTGAGCGCCGCCACCGCCTTGGCCGGCTCGGTGACCACCGGCGCCATGAGATGCGGGATGCCGTCATAGACCGAGAGTTCGAGCATCTTCGGGTCAATCAGGATCAGCCGGCATTGCTCAGGCGAAAGCCGATACAGCAGGCTCATGATCATCGCATTGACGCCGACCGATTTGCCGGAACCGGTGGTGCCGGCGATCAGCAGATGCGGCATCCGTGCCAGATCCGCCAGCACCGGGGCACCCGAAATATCCTTGCCCAGCGCCAGCGTGAGCTTCGAGCTCTGCTTCTCCCAGATCTCGGCGCCGAGCAGTTCGGAGAGGTAAACCGTCTCCCGCTTCGTATTCGGCACTTCGATGCCGATCACGTTGCGGCCCGAAACGGTGGCGATACGCACGGCGACCACCGACAGCGAGCGGGCAATATCGTCGGCGAGCCCCACGACGCGCGCCGAGCGGATGCCAGGCGCCGGCTCCAATTCGTACAAAGTCACCACGGGGCCCGGCCGGATTTCGACAATCTTTCCCTGCACGCCGTAATCCTGGAGGACGTTCTCGAGCAGGCGCGCGTTATTTTCCAGCGCCTCCGGCGAGGGGCCGTTGGCGCCGCGTGGCGGCGCCGTGCGCAGCAAATCGAGCGAAGGGTAATTCCAACCCACCTCGAGCAACGGCAGCCGCTCCTGGCGGGGCGGCGCCTTTTTGGGGGGCAGCACCGCTTTGATCGGCGTGGGGGTCTTGAGCATCGGCATGGGCATGGCCGGCGCGTCATCATCCTCATCCAGCCGGCCCGGCGGCGCGGCCGGAACCCAGGCCCGGCCCGGCGTCTCGTCAGCGGCGGCGCGTTCCGACACGCTCTGAAGCAAGGGCGTGATCCACGATGAAACGGCTTCCGCGCCGCGCCGGCTGCGGTGGACGGATTCCCTGGCGACAAAGGCCGCTTTGCGCCCGCCCGAACGCCATTCACCGGGGGTAAAGCCGAGCGCGAATCCAAAACTGCCGAGACCGCCCACCATGGTCAGCAGCATCATCAAGCCGCTGCCGATTCGGCCCAGGATGGAACTGCCCAATGCGACGAACAGCTTGGACAGCACGACCCCCGCCGCGCCGCCGAGCCCGGCCGGCACCGGCCAGGCCAGCGGAGGTCCGGGAATGACAGTGAAGGCCATCGCCAAGGCGGCGCCCAATAAGGGCATCGACAATGCCCCGAGGAGGATGCGCGTCTTCACATAGCCAACCTCGCCGCGGGTGCCGAGCCGATAGCTCCAGGCCAGCAGCACGAGAGGCGGGATCAACCCCGCCGCGCCGAATCCTTGCAGCGCCAGATCCGCGAGAATTGCCCCCACCGGTCCCGCCAAATTCGTCACCGGCAGATCGCTTGCCGTGTCCAGCGAGGGATCGTGCGGATTGTAGGATAGCAACGCCAGCAGCAAGGCCAGGCCGGCCAAGGCGCAGAGGAGCGCTGAGAACTCGGAAATCCGGCGACGGAACTGCGCCCGGATCGCTGGAGAGATGAACCGTCGGGCTTCGAGATTTACCGCCATAAGCGGCGTTATACGTTGGAGGTATCTGATTTCAAAATACATTTTGGCGTCACCGCCGGAGAACGCCCGCGGCCATGCCGTGGCGCGCCAAAGAAAAACAGCGCCATGCGGCGCTGTTTCTCAGGCTTAGCGGGGCAACAGGCTTTAGTCGCCCATCACCGGGATTTTCTGGCCGTCGGCGAAGATCGCGTAGGCCT
>Ga0310811_10008741_pt1 | contig 13034 bp, 9 predicted proteins | sample YCmetagenome_FD_207642 | JGI IMG/M metagenome (GOLD analysis project Ga0310811, IMG submission 207642) | Soil microbial communities from experimental microcosm in Duke University, North Carolina, United States - YC | ecosystem: Engineered > Artificial ecosystem > Soil microcosm > Unclassified ...
GCCGTGCATCCCGGGTCATGAAGGACGTGACCCGCATCTCCAGCCGCCGTCCGAGACGCGAGACCACCTCGACCAGCAGCCAATAGAAGATCGCCATGGCGAAGATCGCCTCGAAGGCCGTGAAGGTCTCCGCCGCCATGGTCTGCATCTCATACATCAGCTCCGGCACGGTGATGATCGAGAGCACCACGGTCTCCTTCGAGAGAATGATCAGCATGTTCACGATCGCCGGCACGGTGGCGACGAGCATCAGCGGCAGCTTGATCCGCCACAGGATGTCGAAGGGGCTCATGCCGACGCTCATCGCCGCCTCGACCTGACCCGCCGGCACGGCATTGAAGCCGCCGCGGAAGATCTCGGCGAAATAGGCGGAGGAATAGAGGCCGAGCCCGACGATGCCCGCCGTGGTCGCGCTCAGACGGAGCCCGATGGAAGGTCCGCCCGCATAGAGCAGGAAGAGCTGCATGAGGAAGGGCGTGCCCCGGATGATCTCGACATAGACCCGCAGCACCCAGCGCAGCGGCGCGATGCGCAGCCGGTCGAGAAGGGCGATGACGAAGCCGAGCGCCAGGCCAAGCACAGCCCCCAGGCCCCAGCAAAGGATCGTCACGGCGAAGCCGCTGAGGAGGGAGGGGAGATAGGTCCAGAGGACGTCGAAGCTCATCTTGGGAAGCTCATGCCAGGAAACTCATGCTGGGCGTCCCACGCCGAGCCGGCGCTCCGCGAGCGTGCCGAGCCCGGCGAAGCACAGATTGATCGCGAGATAGAGGAGGCCGCCCCCGACATAGGCCTCCAGCGGATGATAGGTGGAGGAGGCGATGTTCATGCTGGCGCGGGTGAGCTCGGCGATGCCGACGACCGAGACGAGGGAGGACGCCTTCAGCAGCAGGATGAACTCGTTGATGAAGGGCGGCACGGAGAGGCGCAGGGCCTGGGGCAGCAGGATGCGCCGCCAGATATCGGTGCGCCGGTAGCCCAGCGCCGTCGCCGCTTCGCTCTGGCCGCGCGGCACGGCGTTGAGCGCGCCGCGCAGGATCTCCGACTGATAGGCGCCGGAGGACAAGCCGAGCCCACCGACGGCTGCGACCAGCGCCGGCACCTCGAGGCCGAATTTGCCGAGGAAATAATAGATGAAGAGGAGCTGGACCAGCAGCGGCACGCCGCGAAAGATGCTGACATAGACGGCGCCGGCGCGTGCCAGCATGGCATTGCCGGAGAGCCGCGCCATGCAGACGGAAGCGCCCAGGATGAAGCCGACCGCGATCCCCGCCAGCGAGACGGCGACCGTGACGCCCGCCGCTTGGATCAGGTAGCCGAAGGAATGGAGGATGATCTCCGGACGCATGGTGCGCGACGGGGGGACGCGGGCGGCCCGCGTCCCCCCGTCCTGTTCCGTCAGATCTTGGGTTCGGGAACCGTCTGGGGCAGATCCATGGTCTGGCCGAACCAGGTCTTCTGGATCTTCGCCATGGTTCCGTCGTTCTCGGTCTTGACGATCGCGGCGTTCACCGCGTCGACGAGGCTCTTGTCGTCGAGCCTGCCGACCCAGGAGAAGTAAGTCGGGGCGCCGAAGGGCGGCAGGACCATGGCGAAGGTGTCGGAGCGCTGGGCGGCGGCGTAAGCGAGATTGGGGAAGGAATTGACCGAGGCGTCGATGCGCCCCGCCGCGAGATCGGCATAGGACTGATTGTTGTCGACATATTCCTTGATCTCGACGGGCTTCGGCAGCTTGGTGGCGAATTCCTTGAGCTGGGCGAGCTGGGACGTGCCCTTCTGGCCGCCGACCGTTTTGCCCGCGATGTCTTCGGGCTTCATGATGCTCTTGTCGTCCGCGCGCTTCATGAGGGCGGCGGTGGCGTCGGCGATCGGCACGGTGAAGAGATAGCGCTTCATGCGCTCTTTGGTGATGGTGACCGGCGCGATGCAGAGGTCGAATTTCTTGGCCTCGAGCCCGGGCAGGATGCTGGTCCAGGGCAGATCGAGATATTTCACCGTCACGCCCATCTCCTTGCCCACCGCGTCGATCAGGTCGCGGTCGACGCCCTTGTAGGTTCCGTTGTCGGAGATGTCGAAGGGCGGGAATTGCATTTCGGTGGCGATGACCAGCTCGCCGCGCTTCTTCACCTCGGCCAGGGTATCGTCGGCCAGCGCGCCGCGCAGGCCGCTCATCAGCGCGCCCGAGGCCGCGGCGGCGGCGAGGCCGCTGCGCAGCAGGCTTCTGCGGGTCACGGCGAATGTCTTCGATGTAATCATGTTCGTCCCCTGATATGCGGAAGTATTCATCGGTCGCGCCGGCGTGCAGTCACGATGTTCTGCGCAAGGCCGGCATGGTAATTCTCCGCGCAACCCGCGTTGCCGGTCAAATCAATTCGCGGCCGGATGCTGCGCAATTGCCGCAGGGGCGGGAGTAAGCTACAGACGACGTCCAAATGGGACCTCCGGGAGGAACCTCGCCTTGACCCCACCGAGCCTGCCTTCGCCGCTGCTCCCGCCCGAGCACCACCCTTCCGAGAGGCCGTTCCGGGCGCGACGTCGCGGTCGGGCGATGCTGGCTTTACTTGCGTGCTGCAGCGGCCTCTTCGCCATCGCGCCCGTGGTTGCAAAAGCCGAGGATCCATCGGCCCTGTTCGGCAGCCGCGTGACGGCCAATGCCCGATTCAAGACGCCGTTCCTGAGCGGTGATTTCGACGGGGATGGTAAGCCCGATGCGGCCTATCTCGTGACCATCCTGCCGGATTCCGCGCAACATAAACTCGCAAAAGATGTCACGGTCGTCGACACGGCGTTCGGGCGGGAACCGCTGGGGCCGCGTGGCGAAGCGCTGGCGCTGGCCATCGTGCAGAAAGGCGGGCGGGAGAAGTTCCTGCTGACCGGCTATGACGGGGAGGGAGTCTCGGACTTCTTCGGCTCGCCGATCTGGGAAGGCATGCCGCCGCCGATCGACATCGCCAAGCGAGGCTCGAAGACTTTTCAGACCTTCAAGGCGGAAGAGCCCGGCATCAAGCACGATATTCTGGTGGTGGGCACGGAGGCCGGAATCGACACCGCCCTGTTCTGGAACGGCCAGAACTACGTCCTGTTCTCTCCCGCCGAAGAGCCCTGACCGACTTCGCCTCGTCGGGCGGCAGGGCCGGAAGCGATTGCCGCGGGCAGCCCGGTCGGCTACAGACAGGCAACAAAGCGATTTTTCCTGGAGGAAATCCCCTTGAGCGCACCGATCCTGCCGCGGCCGCCGCTTGCGCCAGACGGGAGCCATGCCTGGTGGCGGCTGGCGGCTTCTCTGGTGCTGAGCACCATCGGCGGCGTGGGTCTGTGGTCGGCGGTCATCGTGCTCCCGACCATCGAGGCCGAGTTCGGCGTCGGGCGCGGCGGGGCCTCGCTGCCCTATACCGCGACCATGGTGGGCTTTGCCGTCGGCGGCGTGCTGATGGGCCGCGTCGCCGACCGCTTCGGCATCCGGCTGCCGCTCATCCTCGGCACGATCATGCTGGCCGTCGGCTTTCTTGCCGCCGCCCTCGCCGGCGCCTATTGGCAATTCGTCCTGGCCCAGGCGCTGCTCATCGGCATGCTCGGCAGCTCCGTCACCTTCGGCCCGCTGGTGGCCGACGTGTCGCTCTGGTTCCGGCGAAAGCGGGGCATCGCGGTGGCGATCGTGGCCAGCGGCAATTATGTCGCCGGGGCCGTCTGGCCCCAGGTCCTCCAGCCAGCCATCGACAACTTCGGCTGGCGCCACGCCTATATGGGTGTCGGTGCCTTCTGCCTCGTGACTATGCTGCCGTTGGCGCTGCTGCTGCGCTCCCGTGCCGTCATCGACGACAGCCTCGGGGTGAGGGCGGATGGCGCTCACGGCTCGGCCGATACGCCGCTCGCCAGCCTCCGCCCGCCACTGTCCCCCGGCCAGCTTCAGGCGTTGCTGATGATCGCGGGCCTCGCCTGCTGCATCGCCATGTCCATGCCCCAGGTGCATATCATTGCCTATTGCGGCGATCTGGGTTACGGGCCTGCCCGCGGTGCGGAGATGCTCGCTCTGATGCTGAGCTTCGGCGCCGTCAGCCGGCTGGGCTCCGGTCTCATCGCCGATCACATCGGCGGCGTCGGCACGCTGATGTTGGGCTCGGCCCTGCAAGGCCTGGCCCTGCTCTTCTATCTGCCCTTCAACGGGCTGACGTCGCTCTACATCGTGTCCGCCCTGTTCGGGTTGTCCCAGGGCGGCATCGTGCCGAGCTACGCCCTCATCGTGCGCGAGTATTTTCCGGCACGCGAGGCCGGTGCCCGGGTCAGCCTCGTTCTGATGGCGACGGTCATCGGCATGGCGGTGGGGGGCTGGATGTCGGGGGCGATCTTCGACCTGACCGGCTCCTACCGCGCCGCCTTCCTCAACGGCATCGGCTTCAACCTGCTGAACGTGGCGATCGCCTTCTGGCTGCTCTCCGGCCGCCTCCGCGCGCGCCGCGCAAGCTTCGCGCGGTAGAGGGGTTTCGAGGGCTTTCTGTGCACTGAAGCCCCCCATTCACCTCCGTCATTCCGGCGAAAGCCGGAATCCAGGGCGAGTGGCAGGCACCCTCCTTGTGGCCCCTGGATGCCGGCTTTCGCCGGCATGACGGCATAGATAATTATGATTGCCGGCGGCACTGCGGCCTCGACGCAATGAAGAGGCGACCGTAGGTGGGCGCCGGCTGAGGCGCGCCTCGGAAGAGACGTGGCCTACAGAGGCGTCACCCCGTGGTGCTGGCGTAGCGCCGCCAGACTCTCGCCGGCCCAGGACCAGAAATCCCAGCCGGGATCGAACAGGTCGATATCGACCGCCGCCCCGCGGGCCCAGGCGAGCCAGAATTTCTCGGGATCCAGCGAGCCGGTGGTGCTCTTGGCGATATCGTTGATCTTGATGCCGAGATGCCAGCTGAAGATCACCGGCAGAATATGGCCGGCCATCGGCCATTTGCGATGCATGGCGGCGGTGAAGGTGGAGACCAGCACCTCGCCCGGCGCCGTCGTGTCATAGCCGCTGACGACATGGGTCGAGTCATGGGGCGTGGCGAAGCGTTCGTTGAGGGCGTCGGCCTGGCCGGGGAAGGCATAGCCGTTCGATTTGTAGAAATCCCAGAAGGCGCGGCCGAAGCTCCCGGCGGGGAGCTCTCCCAGCGCCTCGTAGCGCGCCGCCAGCGCCGGATCCGCGGCGCCGTTTTGATACGGCAGGAAGAGGGCCATGGTATCGCCATCCTCGGCCCAGGGCTGCGCGAAGACGCTCTCGATATTCTTGCGCGTCATATCCATGAGCGCCCAGCGCAGATGTCCGGCTGCGGCCTCCGTCAGCTCGGCGAGATAGGCCTCCTCGATGCCGAGGGCCCGGGCATAGTCGGCGACGGCGGCGATCTTCTCGCCGTCGAGCACGCCGTCGACCAGGGCCATGACCGCCAGTAGCCGCAGCGCATAGGCGGCGAGCTCGCGCTGGGGTAGCGCCTCGGCCAGCGCCGCAGGGGCGACCGGCGCCAAGCGATCGAGGTCGAGCGGCGCCGCCTGCCGGAACATGTAGCGGCTCACCGCCGCGATGCTGGCCTTGTCGGCCTGCGTGACCTCGTCCGGCCCGCGAACCTCGGCGATGGCGAGCAAGGCGCCAAGGATGGCGCGGGCGTCGGCGTCGGAAACTGCGGGCAGCATGGCTTCCCCTCGACAGGTCGAGGGCAAGGTCTACAACGAGAAGACCCGATCGAAAAACTGAATTGCTACGACCCTTGTAGGGAAAGGGGCGCCGGGCGGATAATGCGCTATGCCTCGACTGACAGCTTCAGGCCAAGGGCATGCAATACCTTAAGCACTGTGCCGAATTCCGGATTGCCCGTGGGCGACAGCGCCTTATAGAGGCTCTCGCGGGCCATTCCTGATTTGCGTGCCACTTCCGCCATGCCCGAGGCACGGGCGACATCCCCAAGCGCCGCCGCTACCAAGGCGGGATCGCCATCCTCCATCGCGGCCTCGAGATAGGCGACGATATCGGCCTTGCTCGTCAGATGCTCTGCGGGATCCCAGGTGCGAGTCTTTACTTTAGGCATGCTGGTACTCCTATAATTGCCGCGCGATCGCCAATGCGGCAGCAATATCGCGATCCTGGGAGCCTTTGGTGCCGCCGCCGAGAAGAATGACGAGGGCCGCGCCCTGCCGAACGAAATACACCCGGTATCCTGGTCCATAGTCGACGCGCAGCTCGGAGACCCCACCCCCAACGGCCCTCACGTCTCCGGGGTTTCCCAAGGACAAGCGGCGCAGGCGTATATCGATGCGAGCTCGCGCTCGACGGTCTCGGAGCTTTCCGAACCAGACCTCATAAGCCTCGGTCTGCCGAATCTCGATCACATCTGAATGTAGCCCATGGGATACAAATTACAAGAGGCCGACATCGGTAATCTCGGCCCGTCAACGAGCCTTGGCCTCCGCTTGGATCGGTAACGCGACGTTATTGAATATCTGGCCTACTCGCGCGACGAATTTTACGGGGACACTTGCCACGGGCGGGGAGGGGGAGATGAAAGCCTTACGTGCGAGGGTGACGCGGCGGGCCTTCGGGCTGGGGGCCATCGCGAGCGTTGCCGTTCCGGCTACGGCGCCGGCGGCGCCACCTCCGGCCGCCGCGGTCAAGCAGCGGGTCCTCACATTGCAGCCGGCGCTCGAGGAATATCTGCGCAAGGCGATGGCCGACTGGCATGTCCCTGGGGCCGCCCTCGGGGTGATCGCCGGCGGGGATCTCGTCCTCGCCAAAGGCTATGGCGTCCGCGACAGCGAGACCGGGGCGCCGGTGGATGCCGATACGGTGTTTCAGATCGGCTCCATGACGAAGGCCTTCGGCGCCGCGACCGAAGCGGTGATGGTGGATCAGGGCAAGCTCCGTTGGAATGATCGGGTTCTCGATCATTTCCCTGAATTCGAGCTTTGGGATCCCTGGGTCACGCGCGAATTCCAGATCGTCGACCTGCTGGCGCAGCGCAGCGGGCTCAGGCCCTATGTGCTGGACAGGCTGCAGCCGCTGGGCTTCGCCCCGGATCTGCGCATCCGCGGTTTGCGCCATGCGGCGCCCATCACGAGCTTCCGGTCGAGCTTCGCCTATCAGAACATCCTGCATCTCGTGGCCGGAAAGATCGTCGCCAAGCTCGCGGGCGAGGCGTCCTGGGAAGACGCCCTCACCAAGCTCATCCTTCGCCCGCTGGCGATGACCGCGACCACCATGACGGCGCAGGGGATCCAGTCGCATCCCAACCATGCAACCGGCCATATCTATCGCGACGGCAGCATCCGCCGCCTTCCCTTCCTGGCGGATTTCTACGACGTCGGCGCGGCGGGCAATATCAATTCCTCGCTCACGGATATGTTGCAATGGTTCGCCCTCCAGCTCGGCCGCGGCAGTCTTCGGGGCAAGCGCCTAGTCAGCGAAGCGGCGCTTACCGACACCTGGAAGCCGCGCATCGACACGGCTCCCAGCGCGCCTTTCCCCGATGACTGGTCGGCCTATGCCTCGGGCTGGGTCTTCCGGATGACCGCGAACGGTTCCGTGGTGTGGCACAACGGGGGTACGGGACTCTTCAAGTCGCATGGCGGCTTCATTCCCGAGCTCGGTGCTGCGATCATCCTGTTGACCAACGAGGGTACGGGCCTGATGCCGGACTCCGTCGCCTTCTGGTTCTATGACAAGGTGCTGGGCAATCCCGAACGGGACTATAGTCGGCTCAATCTCGATCAGTTCCAGGCGGCGAGCGCCGCGGCGCGGGCGGCGGCAACGCCCCCCATGCCACCGGCCCCCCCAGGCCCTGCCGCCGACTACGAAGGTATCTATGATTCGCCGATCACCGGTCCTGCCGAAGTGGCGCATCATTCCGGGACGATCCGATTGACCTTCGATGCGACGCGCAGCGTCTTCACCCTGGAGCCATGGAGCGGCGATGTCCGGGTCTTGACGCCGACCGACCGCGATCTTCTGGCTATCGCCAAAAGCGGCGATCCCGACCTCATGCGGTTCCTGCGGGACGCCCGGGGGCGGGTGGTGAGCCTTCGCTTCGTCGACGACGAAGATCTCCTCTGGACTCGCCGGGGTTAGGCGCAACCGGGACGGGGTCTTGTCGCGAATGTAAGTCAGTCTCATCTTGAGGCGGCGGTCGTCTTGTGGGCAGGCTCCTATCGGAGCGTTAGAGTGCGCCCCGGAATCGACCGCCTTTCTCAGGACCCCCCATGACCCAGCCGCCGATGATCTTCGCCGAATCCCCGCCGCCTGCCGACGATCGCCGCCGGCGGCTGCGCGCGGCCTATCGCGAGGACGAGACGGCGGCGGTCGAGCGCATCCTGGCGGCGGCGGAGCTGCCGGCCGCGATGCTGGACCGCATCGCCGAGCGCGCCCGCGACCTCGTGCACAAGGTGCGGGAGTCGCGGCTGGGGCAGGGCGGTCTCGATGCCTTCCTGCATGAATACGAGCTCTCGAGCCGCGAGGGCGTGGTGCTGATGTGCCTGGCCGAGGCGCTGCTGCGCATTCCCGATGCCGAGACCGCCAATCTCCTGATCAAGGACAAGCTCGCCGATGCCGATTGGCGCCGCCATCTCGGCAGCAGCGAATCCCTCTTCGTCAATGCCTCGACCTGGGCGCTGATGCTGACGGGCCGGGTGATCCGCATGGACCAGCAGGGGGAGGATCTGGCCGGCGTGATGCGCCGCCTGGTGGCGCGCAGCGGGGAGCCGGTGATCCGCCAGGCGGTGACCCAGGCCATGCGCATCCTGGGCCGCCAGTTCGTCATGGGCCGCACCATCGAGGAGGCGCTCGACCGCGCCCGCGGGCCGGAGAAGCGGGGCTATCGCTATTCCTATGACATGCTGGGGGAATCCGCGCGCACGGCCCGGGATGCCGAGCGCTACGACCGCGCCTATCGCGCCGCCATCGCCGCCATCGGCCGCGCCTCGGCGGGCCGCGGCCCGATCGAGGGGCCGGGCATCTCGGTCAAGCTCTCGGCGCTGCATCCGCGCTATGAATTCGCCCAGCGCCATCGCGTGATGGCCGAGCTGGTGCCGCGGCTGGCGGCGCTGGCCCGGCTCGCCAAATCAGCCGATATCGGCTTCACCATCGATGCCGAGGAGGCCGATCGCCTCGACCTCTCCCTCGATGTGATCGAAGCGGTCTCCGCCGATCCTTCGCTGGCGGGCTGGAACGGCCTGGGCCTCGCCATCCAGGGCTATCAGAAGCGCGTGCTGCCGCTGATCGATTGCCTGGGGGAGATCGCCCATCGCCACGGCCGCCGGTTCATGGTCCGGCTGGTCAAGGGCGCCTATTGGGACAGTGAGATCAAGCAGAGCCAGGAGCGCGGGCTGGAGGGCTATCCCGTCTTCACCCGCAAGGCCTCGACCGACGTTTCCTTCATCGCCGCGGCCAAGCGCCTGCTGGCCGATGCCGAAGCCTTCTATCCGCAATTCGCCACCCACAATGCCCATACCCTGGCGGCGGTGCTGGAGATGGCGGGCAACCGGCGAGATTTCGAATTCCAGCGCCTGCATGGCATGGGCGAGGCGCTCTACGATCATGTCGTGGCGCCCGATGCCAGCGGCTATCCCTGCCGCATCTATGCGCCCTGCGGTAGCCATGAGGATCTCCTGGCCTATCTCGTGCGCCGGCTGCTGGAGAACGGCGCCAATACCTCCTTCGTCAACCGCATCGTCGACGAGAAGCTGCCCATCGAGGAGATCACCGCCGATCCCGTGGCCCGCGTACGCCGGCTGGCGGAGAAGCCCCATCCGCGCATTCCCTTGCCGGTGGGCCTGTTCGGCCCGGAACGGCGCAATTCCAGCGGCATCGACCTGACCGATGTGACGCGGCTGCTGCCGCTGGCCGAGGCGATGGGCAAGGCCGCGGCGGAGAATTGGCGCGCCGCGCCGCTGATCGGCGGGGCGGTCCGTCCGGGCGCGGCCCGGCCCGTCCTCGATCCGGCCGACCGCAGCCGGCAGGTGGGCGAGGTGGCCGAGGCCGGGGCCGATGCGGTGGACCAGGCGCTCGCCCGGGCGGTGCGCGCCCAGCCGGACTGGAATGCCGGCGGGGCCGAGGCGCGGGCGCAATGCCTGGAGCGCGCCGCCGATCTCATGGAGCAGGATCGCGCCGGGCTGATGGCGCTCGCGGTGCGCGAGGCGGGCAAGACGATTCCCGATGCGCTCTCCGAACTGCGAGAAGCCACGGATTTCCTGCGCTACTACGCCCAGCGCGCGCGGGAAGATTTCGCCAAGCCCCTGGATCTGCCCGGCCCGACCGGGGAGCGCAATCAGCTGGCGCTGGCGGGCCGTGGGGTCTTCGCCTGCATCAGCCCGTGGAACTTCCCGCTCGCCATCTTCTCCGGCCAGGTCTCGGCCGCGCTCGCCGCCGGCAACGCCGTTATTGCCAAGCCCGCGGAGCAGACGCCGCTCATCGCCATGCGCGCCGTGGAGCTGATGCATCGCGCGGGGGTGCCGGGGGATGTGCTGCATCTGCTGCCGGGCGACGGGCCGAAGGTCGGTGCCCCGCTGGTGGCCGATCCGCGCATCGCCGGCGTCGCCTTCACCGGCTCGACCGACACGGCCCAGGGGATCAACCGGGCGCTCGCCGCCCGCAGCGGCCCGCTGGCCGCGCTCATCGCCGAGACCGGCGGGCAGAATGTGATGATCGTCGATTCCTCGGCGCTGCCGGAGCAGGTGGTGCGCGACGTGCTCATCTCCTCCTTCCAGAGCGCGGGGCAGCGCTGCTCGGCGCTGCGCATTCTCTGCGTCCAGGCGGATATCGCCGACAAGATCCTGGAGATGCTGGCCGGCGCCATGGCGGAGCTTCGGGTCGGCGATCCCGGCCTGCTCGCCACCGACGTCGGCCCGGTCATCGACGAGGACGCCCGCCAGATGCTCGACGCTCATGCCGAACGCATGCGGCGCGAGGCGAAGGAGATCTATCGCGTCGCGCTGGGCCCGGATTGCGCCCCCGGCACCTTCGTCGCGCCCCAGGCCTTCGAGATCGACGGGCTGGGCCGGGTGCAGAAGGAAGTCTTCGGGCCGATCCTGCATGTCCTCCGCTTCAAGCAGGATCGTCTGGATCAACTGCTCGATGGGGTGGATGCACTGGGCTATGGGCTGACGCTCGGCATCCACAGCCGCATCGATGCCACGGTGCGCCATATCCATGGGCGGCTCAGGATCGGCAATACCTATGTCAACCGCAACATGATCGGTGCGGTGGTCGGGGTGCAGCCCTTCGGCGGGGAGCGCCTCTCCGGCACCGGACCCAAGGCCGGGGGCCCGCATTATCTGCCCCGCTTCGCCAATGAGCACACCCTGACCATCGACACGACCGCGGCCGGCGGCAACGCCTCGCTGCTCTCCTTGCAGGAGGAGGGCGTCTGAAATCCGGCCCCGCCTGCTCGCAGGAGTCTCGTGTTTCCCCCGTTTCTCGCCTATAAGGTGGGGGCAACCCAGCCATCCCCGGGGGAAAACATGAGGAAGTTCTGGCAGATCGGCCTGATTCTGGTGATCGGGCTCTCGGCCTGCGGCGATAAAAAGGCCGAGCAGGCCAAGACCCTGCAGGAGGAAATGCAGAGCATGCTGGCCAAGGCGGCCAGCAGCAGCAACAAGATATTCAGCTATGGCGACGTCACGGTGACCCCGGACGGCGACGCCTTCGCGGTCTCGGTCGACAAGGTGGCGATCACGCTTCCCGAGGTCAGCCCCGTCGATGTCGGGAAGGTCACCTTCAAGGTGACCCCGGACGGCGACGACATGCGCAAGTTCAGCGACCTGACCTGGCCGCAGACGCTGACCCTCAAAGGCCCCGACGGCAAGGAAGTCAAGATCACCACGGCCATCGACCATGCGAGCGGAACCTGGTCGAAGAAGCTGGGCCAGCTCATGTCCGCCGACATCCTGCTGAAGAGCCTGGAGGCCAACGAGCCGACGAGCGCCTCGAAGTTGGCGGCCTCCGACGTCCTCTATCAGCTGCAATCCAAGGACAACGGGCAGGGCGTCTACGACCAGACTGCCAACGGGGGCGTCAAGCTGCTCACCGTCTCGGACAAGGACGGGCAATTCTCCATCGCCGATCTCAAGATCAACTCGGTGATCGGCAGCGTCAAGATCGCCGAGCTGATCGCGGCGCGTGACGACTGGCAGAAGGCGTCCGCAAGCGGGAAGCCCGAGGAGATGCTGCCGCTGCTCGAGAAGATCTTCACCCTTATAAAGTCGATCAACACCGACTTCTCGACGGGACAGATCAGCGTCGCGACCGGCGGCACGCAGATCTTCTCCCTCGACAGCTTCGGCTTCGGCTTCACCATGAAGGATACCGATCAGCCGAAGGTGGGCATCACCTCCAGCGTCCGCTATGCCGGGATGTCCATCCCCCAGATCAAGGCGCTGGTGGGCGGTTTCGGCGCCGAAGTGCTGCCCACGGAATTCGGCATGTCGATCAAAGTCGACGACCTCCCGATGTCGGCAATCCTGGACAGCTGGTCGAAGACCCTGCCCGAGACCAGCGTCGCCGACCAGAATGCCATGATGGGCACGGGCATGATGGCGGCCGGTGCGGCGATCCAGGCGATCCAGCAAGCCAACGTCAAGATGACCGTCTCCGACGGCAAGCTGAAGGCGCCCGGACTTAGCGGCAACTTCACCGCCGACATCAACAACGACCCGAAGGCGCCGATGGGCTTCACCGGAGTCGCCAATGTCGAACTCAGCGACCTCGACGCCCTCATCGCCAAGGCACAGCAATATGCCGACGAGCCGACGACGGCGGAGCTCGTGGGCGTGCTGCAGATGATGCGGGCACTCTCCGACCACGCGAAGGATGCATCGGGCCAGACGGTCGATCGCTTCAAGATCACCGTGGATGCCCAGGGCAACGCCCTGGTCAACGGAAAGTCCCCGATGCCCCCGGCTGGCGAGGCGCCGCCGGCCGATACCGGCACCGGGACGGACAGCGGCTCGGGGACCACGACCAGCCCCTAGGCCTGCGCGCATAGCGATAAGAACGGGGGCCGGCGAGATTATCTCGCCGGCCCCCG
>Ga0310811_10008742_pt1 | contig 13034 bp, 8 predicted proteins | sample YCmetagenome_FD_207642 | JGI IMG/M metagenome (GOLD analysis project Ga0310811, IMG submission 207642) | Soil microbial communities from experimental microcosm in Duke University, North Carolina, United States - YC | ecosystem: Engineered > Artificial ecosystem > Soil microcosm > Unclassified ...
CAAGGACGCGGTTATGCGAAGGAGGCGGCGGCGGCGTTGGTCCAGTTCGCGCTTCAGGACGAGCGCGTCAGAATCGTGCGCGCGCACACGCTGCTGGAGAACGGCCCCTCGGGAAGCGTCCTCGCCGCCAATGGATTTGAGTGTCTCGGAGAGGTGATCGACCCCGAGGACGGACTCGTATTACGCTGGGAACTGCGCCGCTAACGCTGACTTACTATTTTGGCGACCTCGGCGCGAAACGACCTCTCTATGTGACTTCGGCTGGACCAACTTCATAAAGAACCGCAACGACCGGAGCGATTACACCTCCAAGTGATCGTCATCGCGCGCGACCAAAACGTACAACACCGGCATCAGGAAGACGCTGATCAGCAGGCGTGAGAACAACCCGCCCACGATCACCAGCGCGAACGGCTTCTGGGTGTCGGACCCGACCCCGGTGGACAGCGCCGCGGGAAGAAGGCCGAGTGCCGCGACGAGCGCCGTCATCATGATCGGACGCAGGCGGAGCAGCGCCGCGGCGCGCGTCGCCTCCGCTATCCCAAAGCCGCCGATGCGCAGCTCGTTCGCGTAGGAGATGTAGACGACCGCTGTCTGCACCGACACGCCAAAGAGCGCGAGGAAGCCGATCATCGACGAAACCGAGAACGGCGTGCCCGTCAGCGCCATCGCGGCCAAACCGCCAAGTGGCGCCGAAAGAATTACCCCCACGATGGTAATGAGCGGGAACTTCATGTTCTTATACAGAACGAACAGGATCGCGAAGATCAGAATGATCGTCAGCGGGAGCACGATGTTCATCTGCGCGCGTGAGGCCGTGTATTCCTCGAATTCACCTCCCCAGCGCACCGAGTATCCGATCGGCAGCTTGAGACTCTTGTCGACCGCCGCTCTGGCATCGGCCACGGCGCTGGCGAGGTCGCGACCTTCGACGGAGTACTGCACGCCGATGTAGCGCGAGTTGTCCTGACGATAGATGAACGCCGCGCCGTTGGCGATCTGCACGTCGGCCACTTCACGCAGCGGCACTTGATGCCCGTCGGGCGTGGCAAGGAGAATGTTGGCGATGTGCTCAGGCGTATCGCGATACTGGGGTTGCAGTCGGACGACAAGGTCGAACGTTCGCTCGCCCTGAACGACTTCAGTGGTCGCCGACCCGCCGACCGCGGCCTCGATCACTCCATTGATCGCGTCGGCACTGAGACCGTACCGCGCGGCCTTCTCGCGATCGATGGTGATCGTCAGACTCGGCTGGCCGAGCTCCTGGACCACTGTGACGTGCTCGATGCCGGGCACGCGTTCGATCGTGGCTTTGATCGCGCGTGCTCTATCTTCGAGAATTCCAAGATCCGTCCCGAAGATTTTCACGTCGAGCGACGCCTTGAGTCCGGTCAGCGCCTCGTCGACCGCGTCTTCGGCGGGCTGCGTGTAGTTGAAGGTGATACCGGGGAACACAGCCAGCTTCCGCTGGACTGCGTCGATCAGCTGGTCCTTCGTCCGAAATGCGCCGTTCCACTCGGAGTACGGTTTGAGGCCGACGTAAAACTCGGCATTGAAGAAGCCCGTCGGGTCGGTCCCGGCGTCATCGCGGCCGTGCTCGGAGGCGACAACCGTGACTTCGGGAAAGCTCTGCAGGATCGCCCGAACCTGCGGAACGATGCGCGACGATTCCTCGAACGAAATCGTATATGGCATCGTGGCCCGGACCCAGAGCGATCCTTCGTCGAGCTTCGGCATGAATTCACCGCCGCGCGAGAGGGCGAGGGCAATCGTTCCGGCGAGCAGCACGAGTGACGCGACAACCGTGGCCCGAACGTGGGCTAAACACCAATCCAGCCCTCGTGTGTACTGCTCGCGAATCCACTCGAAGGGGCGGTTCGTTCGCTCGCGTACGCCGCGGCGAAGCGCCCAGGCGCAGAGCACGGGAATGAGCGTCAGCGTCAGCACGCGAGAGCCGAGCAGCGCGTAGATCGTCGTGTCGGCCATCGGCCGGAAGAGCTTCGCCGCCGGACCGGTGAGCGCGTAGATCGGCAAGAAGCCGGCAACGATCACGGCGAGTGCGAATACGATCGGACGATTGACCTCGGATGCGGCTTCGAGAATGACCTCGCGGATCTTGTACTCGGTTCCGCGGCGCCGCGCCAACTGTCGATAGATGTTCTCGACCATCACGACCGCGCCGTCGACGAGAATGCCGAAGTCGATCGCGCCGATCGACAGCAAATTCGCCGGAATGTGCTGCAGATCGAGACCGATGAACGCCACGAGCAGCGACAGCGGCACCGCAACCGCGGCGATCAATCCCGCGCGAACGTCGAACAGGAAGAAGATGAGTACGACGCCGACGAGCAGGATTCCGAGCGTCAGATTCTCGGCGACCGTGCGCGCCGTGAGGTGGATCAGATCGCTTCGGTCGTAGAACGGGACGACCTTAACGTCCTTCGGGAGCACGTGGTCGTTCAGCTCGCGCGTCTTGGCTTCGACGCGCTTGAGGACGACTTGGGCCTGCTCACCGGTTCGCATCAGGATGACGCCTTCGACGGCGTCATCCTGTTTGTTGAACCCGAACTGGCCGAGCCGCGGCGCGTGTCCGATCTCGACCGTCCCGATGTCCTTGATCAGAACCGGCACGCCATTCTTCACCGCGACGACGACGTTGCCGATGTCCTCGAGCGTGACGACGCGCCCAATGCCACGCACGTAGAAGAACTGACCGCCTTCGGAGATGAATCCACCACCACCGTTGCTGTTGTTCGACGTGAGCGCGGCCGAGACGTCGCTGATCGCCAGTCCGGTTCCGGCAAGCTTGGTCGGATCGATGAGCACCTGGTACTGCATCGTCTCGCCGCCCAACGACGCGACGTCGGCGACACCGGGAACGGCGCGATAGGCCTTGTCGAGCACCCAGTCTTGCAGAACGTGCAGTTCTGACGCCGTTCGGTCGGGGCTTTGAACGGTGTAGCGGTAGACCAGCCCCGATGGCGAGAAGGGCGGTTCGATCTCGGTATCGACTCCTTCCGGCAGCGACGCGCCGCTCAGACGTTCGAACACCTGCTGTCGCGCGAAGTAGATGTCGGTTCCATCCGTGAACGTCACGCGGATGTTCGCGAGTCCGTACAACGAGACCGAACGAAGGACGACGAGGTTCGGCAGCCCGTTGAGCTCCGTCTCGATCGGGACCGTGATGAGCCGCTCGACTTCCTCGGCCGCGTGGCCGGGCCACTGTGCGGTAAGCTCAACGCCCGGTGGAGAGACATCCGGGTATGCGTCGACCGGCAGTCGCTGGAGTGAAAAGATGCCGATGCCGATTATCGCGAGCGTGATCAACACGATGAGCAGCGGCTGACTGACCGCTGCTTCAACGAGATGTTGAATTGGTCCGCGCCGACCTTGACTACTGCTCGACGGGAGCGGCTCGCGCGGAGGCCGGTTCGGCTCCGCTGGCTCCGCTGGCTCCGTTGGCTCGCTCACTGGGTCTCCGCGAACTGGAGGAAGAGCGCGCCTTCCGCGACGATTTGATCGCCGGCGGCAAGGCCGGCGCTGACTTCGTACGTATCGCCGACCCGCGTGCCGAGCGTGATGCGGCGGCGTCCAAAGCCCTTGCCCATCACGACGAACACAAACGGGAGGTTCTGTTCATCGCGCAACACCGACGACACAGGAACGAGAATTCCGTGATGCTCCGCCGCGCTCTTGATCTGAACGCGGACGAACATGTCGCGGCGCAGGGCGTGGCTGTTGTTCGGCGTCACAATGCGAACCTGAACCGCCTTGGTACCCGGATCGGCGAGCGACGCGATGTAGTCCACTTTGCCGGGAATCGGCGCGCGCGCGGCGTCGGTGATCACGTCGGCCGGTTGACCGACGGACACGTCTGGCAGGTCGTTCGCGAAGACGTTCGCCAGAACCCACACCGTGCTCAGATCGGCGATCGTGAAGCAGGGCGTGCTGCCGGCCTGCAAAAGCTGTCCGTCGGAAATGAGCTTCTCGACGATCGTGCCGTCGATCGGCGCTTTGACGATGGCGGCGATCGACGTGGTCTTGCCGTCCTTCACGGCCTGGATCTGCGCCTCATCGACGCCGAGCGCGCGCATGTTCTCGACGGCGGCATCGACGTCGGCTTCGGCAGCGGCGAGATCGGCCTGTGCTTGCTCGAGCTCACCGCGCGCGAGCGCGTCGTTCTTGAACAGCGCCGAGTCGCGGTCGGCGATGCGCTTGGCATTGCGAAACCCTGACTGCGCTTTGCGGTAGTCGGCGACGGCGCTGGCGAAGTCGGGCGAGCTCACGTAGGCGAGCGGTTCGCCGCGATGGACGACCATTCCCGGCGTCCCGATCACCCGCGTCGCGGGTCCGGAAACGGGCGATAGAACCTGCGTCGAGCGATCGCCGTTGAAGGCGACGTTCCCGGTCGCCTCGACCACCGGGCGGAAGGCCGTGACCGTTGCAGCGACGACGTGAATGCGTTGGCGCTGCTCAGGCGTGATCGTGAGCGCCTGCGGCTGCGTCGCGTCGGTATCGGCGAGAGTGCCAGCTTCCTTCGACGAGCATGCAGCCCCGAAAGCGAGAAGCGCTGCGCCGGCGGCGTAAAGAGTACGAGTGGTCATCGCGTGCGCGCTCCAGATGTCGAAACGGGGAGACCGAGCGCACGATCGAGATCGGCGCGGGCGGTGTTGGCCGCGGCAAGCGCGTCGGCGAGCTGGCTCAATGCCTGAAGCAGCGCGCTTCGCGCCGTGAGGACCTCGAGCGCCGACGAGCCGCCGAGGCTGTAGCTGGTGGAGGCGACCCGGTAGGCTTCGCGCGCCGCGGGTACCAGCTGGTCGCGGAGGAAGGTGGCCTGTCGCATTGAAGTGCTCGCGTTCGCATACGCCGTGCGGACGTCCTGAACGACTTGAGCCCGCGTGTCGCGATAGGTGGCGTCGAGCTCCTTCTCGAAATGGCTTGCCTGCGCGATGTCACCGCGCGCATGCTGCCAGTAGAAGGCGGGCAGAGGGAGTGAGATGCCGGTGGTGAATAGCGCGGGACCCGGCTGGAGGTAGTCGCGCGAGACCCCGAAGCTGATGTCGGGATACCAGAATTCCTTGGCCAGGCTCGTCGTCGCCCGGGCACCCAGCTGCTGCTGCCGCAGCGATTCGATCTCCGGGCGATTGATTAGCGCCGTCTGTTCGATGGTCGCGGAATCGGGAAGCGGTGGAGGAATGTCGAGCGAGTCACTCGGTGCGATCGGTGCGGTGACTTGGCGTCCGAGCGTTCGATTCAACGACGCCTGCGCCGCCGCGATGTCGCGCTCGTTGGCGATGAGGTCGTTCTCGGCCTGTGCCACCGCAACTTGAGCTTGAATGACGTCGAGTTTGGCGGCAGTACCGCCTTCGAATCGCGCCTGGGTCCGATTGAGGAAATCGCCGGCGAGCTGCCGAGCCTCGCGCAGGTTTTCCTGGTGCTTCAGCGCGACGAGGAGCGAGTCGTAGTCGGCGGACGCTATCAGCAGGATCGTCTGCTGTTGGAGCCGGTAGTTCGACTCGAAGTTCCTGATGTCGGCGAGCCCGATCCGGTTGTTGAGTCGGAACTTGTCCGGGAAGGGAACGGTCAGCCCGAGCGACACCGGTCGCGAACCCGCTCCGCCGAAAGAGAAGGGAGCCGTCTCCGCATCGAAGCCCGCCTCGAAAACCGGGTCGGGGACCGCGATCGCGGTCTGGCGACGCGCACGGGCCTGGGCCGTTTGCTCGCGCGCGATTGTCAGTTGGGCGTTACGGACGAGCGCCTCGGCGATCGCTTCGCGTCGCGAGAGTCGCAGCGAGTCCGACTTTTGTTCTGACGTTCCAGCTTGACTGCGGGTGGGTCGCGCGGCTGCCGGGACCCTGGTGTCCGGCAACTGCGCCGAGGTGGCGCCGCCATAAATGGCGAGCGCGCACACTCCAGCGGAAAGGCGCATTTTCTCCTCGGGTGATCTGAATCGATTACAGCAGCGATCTCAGATCACGCGGGAGGCGCGCGGGGATTGTCCTGTGAGCGGGGTTCGGAATAGACGACGTCGAGCCCGCGTTGATGCGGCGCGGCGGCGACGGTGGCGTCATTGAAGAGGGGAACGCCGGGGCCGGATGCGGTGCCGACAATGGACCGAGCCTGACACGCCGCGCAGGTCGTTTCGCTGTGCGTGTAGTGCGTGACCCCGTCCGCCTCGACGTGCGCCCCTCGGCGCTGTTGCCGTCCTTCGTCGAGCGGCGCCAGCGCGACCGCCAGCTGCGCCACCATCGCCAATGAGGCGAAGAAGGCGTAGCAGACTCGCTGGAACCGACGAAACGGGACGGGAACGAGCATCTCTTAACGATACGGATGAGGACCCTCGGATGCTACGGTTTTGGATACAACCGAGAGCTCCTCTTAAAAGGACGATGCTGGAAGGGGGTGGGCAAAACGGCATAAACAGCGCGTTTAGACGACGCTGGTGAACGGCGCATTGAAGGTGCGCTCTTAGACGGCGCTTGTAACGGGCGCTCAAAGGGCGCCTGCAACGGGCGCTCAAAATGGCGCCTGTAAAGGGCGCTCAATCGGCGCCGATAAAGGGCGCTCAACCGGCGCCTGTAGAGGGCGCTGTCTACCAGCGCCGTTTGGGGCGCTGTCTACCAGCGGCGTTTGGGCGCTGTCTACCAGCGCCGTTTAATCGCGCCGTCTAAATGCGCGGTTGACCAGCGCCGTTTAAGAGCGTCGTTTATGCCGTTAGTGCGTCAACGCATAAATGAGGTAGTTGACCCCGAGCTTGTATGCCTCGTTCGATTCGGCGATCGGAGTGAACCCCATCGCCGAGTACTCCCAATAGTTGGAGACGTCGGTGTTGAAGTTGATCATCACCATCAGCCGCTGCTTGGGGTCGTTGTCCTTGAACACGCCGCGGAAGATCGGAGGGCCGCGATCGTAGTACTGATGGACGACGTCGAACGAGTTGATGTCGAAGAAGGAATGAAAGATCGGATGCGACGGGTCCATGTCGATCGGACGCGAGCCCGGCAGCACGAGCTGGAGCATCGCCTCGAGGTTGGACCATCCGCTCCTCCCACGCTGATAGTCCTCGCGTGAATCGTCGATGATGAGAAAACCGCCCTTGAGCAGATACTTGCGGAGCGCGGCTGCTTCTTTCGGGCTCAGCGTGAGGTAGCCCGCTTCGACGAGGAAGGCGACAGGGTAGTGGAACAGCTCCGGATCGTCGATCGCCAGGACATTCGTGTCGTCGCGATGCGGGCGCAGGAGGCTCACGTCGGACGTGATTTTCATCAGGTTCGACTCGGCCGTGCCGTTGGACGTATAGCCGAAGCCGTGGGCCCACGAGGGCTCGCCGCGATAGTAGCAGTTGCCCGCGCTGCCGGTGTACATCAGGCGCGCGAAGGTGAAGCGGCCGTCGTACGGGATGTTGTGGGTCGGTGGGCTGCCGCAGCCGAAGTAATCGGACATGCGCTGTGCTCGCGCCGCCGTTGCGGCGAAGAGGGCGACGAGGCCCGCGAGCAGGTGAATCGCTCGACTTGAGCGGCGATTCCCGATCATGCAGGTCAAGGTAGGGAGCCGCGGTGCGGACCTCTACGTTTGCTAAGAATTCTCAGTTCGGCGGGCAAGGCTCGAGCGCTGATGCTTGACGCCGCGCAAGCGGGCCTGTAACCTAGCCTAAGAACCTTAGGTTTGGAGCCGGCCACCGATGCCGCCAAGAGCCCAGGACGCGATGCACAGCGCAGACGTCGGACTGCTGCGCGGAACGTTCGATCTGTTCATTCTGAAGACACTCTCCTGGGGACCGATGCATGGCCTCGCCGTCCTTCACTGGATCGAGCGCGTGACCAAGCAACGTCTCCAGATCGAAGAAGGCGCGCTCTACCCGGCGTTGCACCGCATGGAGGAAAAGGGGTGGCTCGAGGCTGAGTGGGGACACACTGATGCGGGCCGCCGCGCGAAGTTCTATCGCTTGACGCAAGCCGGCCGGCGGCAATTGACGGCCGAGCTCACGCGCTGGAACCAGTACGCCGAGGCCGCCGCGCTCATCCTCGAGGCGAGGGCCGGGGGCGGAGCGACATGAGCGCAGAGCGCGGCGGCCGTTGGGATCTGCGCCGGGTGTTCCGTCTGCCATCGACGCGGCGGCGCCTGCGCGACGACGTCGAGGCCGAACTGGCCTTCCACCTCGAGGGTCGCGTCGACGAGTTGATGCGCGACGGCTTGACTCGTGACGAGGCCGAGAGGGAAGCGCGCCGGCGTTTCGGCGACTACCGACGAATCGAACAGGAGGTCGAGCGCATGACGCTCCGATCCGAACGGCGTCGCACGCTGCGTGATCGCGTCGATGCCGCGGTCGCGGACCTGCGGTACTCCTCTCGATCACTCGCGCGCCAACCGCTCTACCTGACCGTGATAGTCGCCACGCTCACGCTCGGCGTCGGCGCGACCGCTGCGATGTTTCACGCGGTCGATCGCGTGATCCTTCACCCGCTCCCGTACCCTGACGCGGATCGCATCGTTTACCTCGGCACGCGTTGGGGAAAAGAGCGGCCAACGGGAGCGGTGTCACCCGGCCGGTTCCAATTCTTCCACGACAACAGCCGGATCTTCGACGGACTGGCCACGTTACAGACGGTCGAAGCGCAGCTCGGTGACGACGACTCCGGTGTACCGATCGAAGGTGTTCGAGTCACGCCCGATTTCCTGAGCGTGGTGGGCGCCCGGCCATTGCTCGGTCGTGGTCTCGTCGCTCGAGACTTCGAAGTAGGAGCGCCTCCGGTCGTGATGCTCGGGCACGCGTTGTGGACGAGTCGTTTCGGCGCCGACTCCGGGATCGTCGGACGCGGGATTCGTTTGCGCGGTCGGCTGTACTCGGTCGTCGGCGTTCTTCCGCCGTCGTTCGAGATCGCTGAACTGTCGTCTCCTCCCGCCTTCGTCGTGCCTCTGGTGTTCTCGGCTGCGGAGCTGACCGATCGCGGGGCCAACTACACTGCCATCGGCCGAATTCGTCGCGGAGTGACCGACGCGCAGATCTCCGCGGATGTCGCGTCCATCTTCGCCGCTTTTCGGCGACAATTCCCCGACGGCGTGGAGAAGGACGACGCCATCACGGTGATGAAGTACGAGCAGATCTTTGCCGGTGATCTCGTGTCGCAGCTGTGGATCATGCTGGGAGCGACGCTGTTCGTCTTCCTCCTCGCTTGCGCGAACGTCGCGAACCTCGTGTACGCGCGGGCGCTGACGCGCGGCCGCGAATTCGCCGTCCGCGCGGCGCTCGGTGCCGGGCGGTCGCGAATCGTTCGCCAGGTGTTGGTCGAGATGGTTCTCATCGGCATTGTCTCGACGATGACCGCCACGGCGGCGAGCTTCGCCTCGGTGCGTGGACTCGTTGCGCTTGCCCACGGCGCCCTCTTGCGCGAGAGCCAACTGCGGCTCGATCCGCGCGTCGTCGTCGCGACGACGGTCGTGGCTCTGGCGGCGAGTCTGGTCATCGGGTTGCTCGTTGGGCTGGCGGCGACACGCGCCGGCTTCACGCGATCGCTCGTCGGAAGCACGCGAACGAGTGGACTCGGAGGATCGGCGGCGCATCGGGGCACGCGCGGCTTCCTCGTCGGCCTCGAGTCGGCGCTGGCCATGGTGTTGCTTACGGGCGCCGGCCTCCTCATTTCGAGCTTCGTCAAAGTGCTCGGTGTCGACGGTGGTTTTCGCCGCGAGGGCATCTACACGGCGACCGTGTCGCGCGCGCCCAAAGACTACTCGAACCATGAAGTCTCAGAGCGGTTCGAGCGCCGAGTCCTCGAGTCGCTGCGCGCCACGCCGGGCGTGTTGAGCGCCGGTGCGACGGCAACGCTTCCACTGCGTCGTGGGCTGAATCTTCCGACGACCGTTCAAGGCCACGGCGAACTGAGCGAAGGCGCGACGGAATGGCGCGCCGTGAGCCCGGATTATTTGCGCACGATGGACATCCGTCTCGTCGCCGGCCGGGACATCGCCGAGTCGGATGCGGCGACGAGTCCATTGGTCGGACTGGTGAGCGAGGCGTACGCGAAGAGATTCCTGAGCGACGGAAATCCGATCGGCCGGCACATTCTTATCGGTTGCTATAAAGGGTGTCCCGATCGCAATCCTCCGCCGATCGAGGTTGTTGGCGTGGTGCGCGATCTGCGCGACATGTCGCTCGAGCAGCCGCGGCTACGACGAACGATTTGGGTGCCGTGGGCGCAAGCCAACACCGATTTCGCGCGGGTACCCGCGTTCGTCGTGCGCGCGAACGATCCCGCGGTCGCGGCATCGGCGCTTCGCCGGGCGATCGCCGCCGCTGATCCGCGCATCGGCAATCCCGACGTCTTGGCGATGACGGACATTGTATCGGCGTCGTTGTCGTGGCGACGATTCAGCACGGTGCTGATGGTGTGTTTCGCGGGGCTGGCGCTCGCCTTGACGTGCGTCGGCATCTACGGCGTCGCGGCGTACGCGGTGTCGCAGCGCGTGCAGGAGATCGGCTTGCGGATGGCGCTCGGGGCGCGCCCCGCCGGCGTAGTCGCTCTCGTCGTGCGCCAGGGAGTCACGCCGGCGGCGATCGGGCTTGTCGTGGGCCTCGGTGCCGCTCTACTGCTCACGAAAGTACTCTCGAAGCTGCTCTTCGGGGTGGGTCCGCGCGACCCGGTTTCCTTCGCGTCAGTGGCGCTGGTGCTGCTCGGCGTCGCGATCACGGCCAGCTATCTGCCCGCGCGTCGGGCGGCGCACGTGGATCCGGCCGGCGCGTTACGGGCGGACTGATGTCGGCGGCAGGTCAGCGGTCGATGTAGTCGCGGAGGCGCGCGAGCATCCGCGCGTCGGTCGCCGTGGGGTCGGTACCCTTGGGCGTCTCGATGACTTTCGGCACGCGCGCCAGCCGTCCGTCGTTCATGATGCGCCGGAACGCCTCGTGCCCGAGTGATCCCTCGCCGATCAGCTCGTGGCGGTCTCGCTTTGATGCGAACGCCGTCTTCGAGTCGTTGAGGTGCATGACGCGAAGTCGATTGAGACCGAGGACGTCGTCGAACCGGCGCCAAACGTCGTCGTACGTGTTGACGAAATCGTAGCCGGCCGAGTAGGCGTGGCAGGTGTCGACGCAAACGCCGAGTCGCGTGCGCAGCGGTTCGGGTACGCCTTCGATGAGCGCGGCGAGCTCTTCGAAGGTCGAGCCGATCGCGGTACCGCTGCCGCAGGTGATCTCCATGCACAACACCGTCTCGCCCGGAACGCGCGACAGCGCCTCGGCGATTCCGTCGGCGTTGCGCGCGATGCCGCTGGCGCGATCGTCGATGAAGTTGCCCGGATGGGAAACGAGGAAGCCGAGGCGAAGCGCTTCGCATCGCTGGAGCTCGCCGACGAACGACTCGATGGATTTGCGGCGGAGCGTGGCGTCCGGGCTGGCCAGGTTGATGAGGTAGGAGTCGTGCGCGACGGTCGATCGAACGAGCGTGGTGTCGAGCGCGGTACGAAACGACTTGCACTCGTCGTCGGCGCAAATCCGTTCGGCCCACCGGTTGGCCATCTTCGTGAAGATCTGCATCGCGGTGGCGCCGATCGCCCTCGCGCGCCGGGGCGCCTCGTGCGTGCCACCAGCGATCGAGACGTGCGCGCCGAGGAGGACGCCGTCGTTCCAGACTGGCGCCACCCAGTTTGGATCGTTGGCGCTGTCTTTCTTGGGATTGAACGCCGGCTTTTTGTTGAGCTGTTTCTTGGCGGCCGGAAGAAGCTTGACCGTCTTGCGTTTCTTCGCGACGGGCTTCCTCGGCGCTGCTTTCCGCTTCGGTGTCGACCTCTTCGCCAGCTTCTTCGTCGGCGTCGCGGCGGATTTCCGCGGACGCTTACGCTTCGAATTCTTGCGACTTGCCATGGAATGCCCGCCCGCAGCGCGGACAGTGAATCGAACCTGATTCGTTCAGCGCATAGTCAAAGGTCCGGCCGCATGAGCACTCGACTTCCAGCGCATCGCTGCCGCAGCCAATGCAGAACTGATCGTCGGGGTCATACGAGCGGAATCGTCCGCAAACACCGCAGCGTTTGGTGACTTGCTGAGACATGGATCAAAATGTACCCGAGTCGCCGAGTCGCCGAGTCGCCGAGTCGCCGAGTCGCCGAGTCGCCGAGTCGCCGAGTCGCCTATCGCTGGTCGCGCAGCCAAGTGGCCGGGTCGACGGAGGCCGGGCGTCCGTCCGCGCCGCCGTGGCGGATCTCGAAATGGAGGTGCGGCGGATATTCCGGGTCGGAGATCCCCACTCCGCCGATCTGTTGGCCCTTTGCCACCTGCTGCCCCTGTCGCACGTCGGCACGAGAGAGGGAACCGTAGATCGAGTAGTCGCCGCCGCCGTGGTCAATGATCACGGTGAGGCCGTACGTCCCCAGCGGCGCGGCGCTCACGACTTTGCCCGCGGCGACCGCGGTGACCGAGGTGCCGACGTTCGCTTTGATGCCGACGCCGTTCCACCGGATCGTCGTGTTGCTCGCCGTCTGTGCTTTGCCGAAGGTGTAGACCAACGGACCGTCGACCGGCCAATCGAGACGGCCGTAGTCACTCGTCTTGATCGTGCTCCCCGACCGCGCGACGGTCGGGCGGGCCGCCTCGGCGCGGCGCCGTTCGGTATCGAAGATCGTGATCGTGTTGGTGAGCTGACTCTCGGTCGCGCGAATCTTGGCCAGACGCGCTTCGGTGAGTTGGACCTCGCGTTGGGTGCGCGCGAGGTTGGCGCCCCGATCCTGCTCGAGCTCGCGGAGCTGTGCTTCTTCGCGCGCCTTGTCGTCGCGGTTTTGCTCGACGGCGTTTTGCAACGCGACGAGACGATCCTGATCCTTCTTGACCTGCACGTGCAGCTGCTCGACGCGGCGCACCAACGCGCGGTCGTGAAGGGCGAGCAAGTGCAGATACTTGTACCGGGCGACGAGCTCCCCGAACGAGCGTGCCGACAAGAGAACCTGAGTCGTGAACAACGGCCCGCGTTTGTAGATGTCGACCAGCCGATCGTGCAACGCAACTTTCTTTTGGGCGAGATCGCGCTGCGTGATCGACACGTCGC